>Ga0116142_10000245_pt1 | contig 72415 bp, 44 predicted proteins | sample AD_UKC033_MetaG_FD_89785 | JGI IMG/M metagenome (GOLD analysis project Ga0116142, IMG submission 89785) | Active sludge microbial communities of municipal wastewater-treating anaerobic digesters from USA - AD_UKC033_MetaG | ecosystem: Engineered > Bioreactor > Anaerobic > Digestate | place: USA... | reverse complement strand
TGGCCTGTGGCGTCGTTGCTCCTCAGTCACAGAGCGCTGGCGGCTATGCTCCTTCGTCGCGCCTCGCCACAGGCCAAATTGGGCGCAACGAACGTGCTCGTATTTGCGAATTGGACCACTTAGTGGCCCAGGCTCCCCAGGTAGTTCCCGTAGTCCAGCAACAGCTTGCCGGCAATCAGAAGCCCGAGCGCAAGCGCCAACGCGGCATACGTGCGCGGCCGGCAGTCTTTCCACTCCTTGAACACCACGCCAATGACCGTGCCGAGCAGGATCAGCAGAATCATGTGGATCGCCCAGCACGCCTGCTCGAATCCCGCAACCTTCATGATGTAGAAGTGGCCGAACCCATAGAAGAAGAACTGCCCGTACCACAGACAACCGGTCAGGATCGCCATCGCCCAGTTCACCGCCAGGCCCGCTTTCGTCCCGCCTTCGGGCACTGCCGCAATTTCGCCGAGCGTCTTGTGCCGCGCGTGAAGCCACAGACAGTAGAGCGCGGTGGTGACGAACGCCCCGGAGTTCGAGAAGGGATAGATCGCGTTGCTGCAGAAGGTGGCGGCGTCGATGCCCAACACGGTGTGCCCGGCGGCGTGTTCCCCGGCCACCTTCGCGATCGGGGCGCCCTCCGTCAGGGCAATGCCATAGACCGCGGACAGCATCCCCGCCAGCAGGCACAACGCGAGACCCGTCCACAGACTGCTGCTTCCCGCCGCCGCGCCCCCGGCCTGGGCCTGGTCGCGCTCCTTCCAGCGTCCCGCGACGCCGCAACAGATCACGCCGACAACGCCGATGCCAATGCCGAGGACGACCCAATCCGCACCGTTCCGGGCGAGAAAGTCCTGAACGTTCGCCCCCGCCTCCGCGAGGGTCGAATTCCCCTTGGCGATGGCGTAGGCGGTGCCGACCACGGTTGATATCCCGATCGCCGCCGCGTAGGTGATCGAGAAACCGACGTACCGAATCGCCACGCCAAACGCCGTGCCCCCGATGCCGTAGGCCATGCCGAGCAGGAAGGTCCGCAGCATTGCCTCGCGCGGCGCGGCCTGCACAACCTGCCAGAAGTCCGGCACCGTGAGAAACGCGCCGAGAATGGGCAACAACAACCAGCAGAACGCCGCCTGCGTCTGCCAGTACGATTGCCAGGACCAGCCGCGAACCCGCTTCTGCGGCACGTAGCAACATGCCGCCGCGGCCGCCCCGATGGCATGGAAGAAAATGCTGGCAGCCAGGGGAGGCATGAGTCTGACGATTGGGTTGGGTCTGAGGCGGCGCCTCGCTAGAGTCCTCGACTCGTGGAATATGGGGTCAACAGGTCAAGTTTGGCCCCTGCCGTTCCAAACCCGCCCCCCCCGCCTCCGAGGACTCTATGTTGGCGAGGCGCGGGAGAGAGGGTCCGAAGAGGCAGGAATGCTTCATGGGATCGCGGAATTCGTTGGGTCTGAGGTGCGCCTCGCTAAGTGGTTTCGTGGAATTCCGCCGGAATCGCGATCGGGTACCGGCCAAACTCGCGCACGAGCTTCACGATGTCGTCATACGCCGGACCCGAAACACCGCTGCTGACGGAATGATCCGACTGGAAGATGTACCCGCCGCCCCGGGCGGCGTTCAGCGTGCGAAACACTTCCCGGCGAATCGCCCCGCGATCCCCGGTCTCCCAGATCCGGATGTCGCTGCCGCCACAGAACCCGATGGCGTGTCCGTGGCGCCGGCGCAGAGCCACGACGTCCATCCCCGCCTTGGCTTCGAGCGGGTTGTAGGCGTCCACCCCCATCTCGATGTAGTCGGCAAAGATCGCCTGCACGTTGCCGCAACCGTGGTAGATGACGGGCAAACCGGCGGCATGCGCCGCGGCGATCATCCGGGCGACCCAGGGCTTGAAATGCGCCCGCCAGTAGGCCGGCGACATGAACGTGCTCTTCTTGTACGCCACGTCGCCCCAAATCACAAAACCATCGAGCCGACCCGCGCCCGCCTCGATCTCAGCCTCGGCCATCTCGAGATAGTACGCCCCCAACCGCTCGATCACCCCCCCCATCCGCTCCGGAAACTCCCCCATCCAGAGCAGCGCGTTGTGCTGGCCGACGAGCCGCGTCAGGCACTCGCTGACCTCGATCATGCTGCCATAGACCGGGAAGTCCGGCCGCAACGACCGCACGGTCTCGATCCACGGCGGCGTGTTCCGCTGGAAACCGTCGCCGACGCCCGCAATTTGGTTGTCGCCTGCTGCAAAGAAACGGCGCCGATCGCGCGGATCGTCAAACTGCGCCGCCTCGAGTTTCTGGAACGTATCCGTCTCCCAGGCGCGCATCTCGGGCATCGGATACTGGAAATGCTTGTGCAGGGTCGCACCGAAGCCCGTCTTGACCACGACCTCCTCCGCGTCCTCCTTGAGCATCTCGAACGGCCGGATCCAGGGATCCATGTTCGGCACCGTCACGATCCAGTCGAGGTCATAGTGGTAGTATGGGTTCGCGTCGGGGGAAAGGCCGAGCTCCCGACGCCAGCGCTCGATGAAACCGCCCCAAAAGAAGTCGCTGATCGGCACGCGATCCGGCTCCTCATGGCGCAGCGTCGCGCGCAGCCGTTCGAGCTTGCGGAGCGTGTTCTCCTTCCGGCCGGCGCCACCGCCGGTCTGGCCCCGCGTGTCGAACATGTTCATCGGACAGTCTCCTCGCCCCAAGCCGACCGATCACCGCGCCCCATCCCGCGGCGCCGGCAGCAGCCGGGCCTTGGCGGCCTTCCACGCCCGGATCGCCAGGGTGAGCTTCTCCTTGTCGTCGCCCTTGACCCCGTAGAACTGGTGCCCGATCGGCCCCCGATACCCGGCGTCCCGCACCAACCGCAGAAAGCCGTCCGTGTCGAACGACCCCGACCCCAGCGGCAGCGTGTCCCACGCTTTCGGCCCCTTGCCCGGAATGGGCGAGGCGCCGTTGATCGATACCAGGTTGAGATGCGGACCGGCTCGCTCGAGGACCTCGCCCAGGCGCCCGGCGTTTCCGGCAAACAGCTCATGACACAGGTTCACCGTGACGCCCACGTTCGGCAGGTTCGCCGCTTTCACGACGCGGACAGCGTCCTCCGCGGTGGCGACGTAGAACCCCGCGTGCGGATAGAGCGACACCCGCAGGCCCGACGCCGCCGCTTGCGCCGCGATGTCCCTGACCACCGCCGCCGCCTCGGCGTCCTGTTGCCCCGGCTTGCCGTCGCACAGGGTCATCCACAGGATGGTCTCGGTGCCCTCGAGCATCCGGATCACCTCCTTGATCCCGGGGTCGTAGGGCGCGTTGGTCTTCCCCACGTGCGTGTAGAAATACACCGCAACGATCGGTACGCCCGCAGCCCGACACGCGCCGAGCTTGGCCGCGAAATCCTTCGGGTTGGTGTAGTTGTAGTGGATGCCTTCGTAGCCGAGGGTCTTGACCGTCTCGGCCTGCACGGCCGGCGGCCAGACGCCGCGCCCCACACCGTTGTCAAAGGCGAAGAACGGCCAGGCGCCGCCAGCCTCGCCGGGTTCCGCCGGGGGCTGCGCGACCCCCCAACCCATCACGAGACACGCCGCCAGAACGACGCCGACGGTCCGGCTCTTGGCTTTAATCATACGAGGCTGGTCTGAATCGGTGATGCCGCGTTTCGACTGGGGAGGGAATACTCCCCGCCGTGCCGACGCGAGTCTGCCTTCCAGGAGGCCGACGCTCAAGCCCGCACTTGACCCCTGGATTCCGCGCCTCGCTAATGTAGAGTCCTCGAAGGCGGGGGGCTGGGGTTGGAACGGCAGGGACCAAACTTGACCTGTTGACCCCATGTTTCAGGAGTCGAGGACTCTAATCGGCGATCCGCGTTCCCCCTTTACCCGCCGCGGGAGGCGTCCATTCCGCCGGTTCGGGCACGGCCACGGCCAACGGAGCGGTGTCGCCGGACGCCCTCTGCAACCGCTCGAGGGCGGCGGTCAGCGCAGCGACTCGGTCCGCATGCGCCGGGTGCCCGGCGAGATTCGTCACCTCATGGGGATCCACCGCCAGATCAAACAGCTGGGTCCGATCCACCAGCGGGTACCGGATCAGCTTCCAGCGGCCATCGGTATAAGCCCGCTGCAGGTTCCGATAGGCAAACAGCAGCTCCCGGCGCGCCGGGCGGCTCGGGTCGCGCACCGTGGCGCTGAAATCGAATCCCTCGCTCGTCGCCGGCCCGGCCACGCCGCAGAGGCTGCCCAGGGTCGGCAGCAGATCATAAAGGTAGCACAGGGCATCCGTCCGCCGGCCGGCAACAACACCCGGCCCGGCGATGATCAGCGGCACTCGAACCGAGTCGAACTCGTACACATTCTGCTTCCCGATCAGCCCGTGACTGCCGCGCGCCACCCCGGAATCGGCGGTGAAAACGACATAGGTGTTCGTCGCGAACGGCGAGGCGTCGAGCGCCTCGAGGAGGCGGCCCACTTGATCGTCCAAAAACGAAACGTACCGGTAGTAGTCGGCGAGCATGGCCCGCACCGGGTCCGGACGACGCGGCCAGGGAAGCAGCTGCTCGTCGCGAACCGTCATTTCGCCGTTGTTCCACGGGTGCTGCGGAAGGAAACTCGGAGGCAGCGGCACGCGAGCCGGATCGTAATGCACAGGGAATGCCGGCGGGACGATGTGCGGGTCGTGCGGGCCGTTGAACGCCACGTAGCAGAAGAACGGCGCGCCGCGCTGCCCCGAGAGAAACCGGATCGCCTCGTCAACGAAGATCTCGCAGGCGTGCCGGTCGCCCACGCGGGGCGGCGTCAGAACGCCTTCCGCCAGATCGCTGACCTTCGCCTTCATCGGATCCGTCATCCCGCCGGCGAAAATCGAGCGGGCGCTCTGGAAACTGCGAGGCAGCGACGGGGCGCCGTTGTGCCATTTGCCGCTCATGAACGTGGCGTAGCCTGCGCGGCCAAACGCCGCCGGCCAGGTCTCGTCGCGCAGCAACTTCTCGTCCACGTGGAACAGGTTCCTGCCGGAGAGCAACATGGCGCGGGACGGCATGCACGTGGCGCCATGCATGCCGCCTTGCATGCAGGCCCGCGTGAACGCAAGCCCGCGCCCCGCCAACCGGTCGAGGTGGGGCGTCCGGATGGCCGGGTTGCCCAAGGCCGCAATCGTGTCGGCACGCTGATCATCGGCCAGGATCAGCAGAACGTTCGATCGTTCAGCCGCATGCACCCCGCTCAACAGGGTGAGCCCCCATGCAAGGAGCGTAAATGTTCGCATCATAAGCCCGGCGCGCCTCACTCGATCTCCTGCACTTGGCCGAGAAACACCAACTGCTGCCGGCCTGGAGCGCCCACCAAGGCTACCGAACGCCCGGGAAACAGGTCGAGCAGTTCCTCATCCGAGATAAAACGCACCGGTGCCTTGCCGCCGGCGGCTTCCTCCACCCACGGCGCCCCAACAAGCTCCGCAGGAACCGACGACGTCGCGCTGGCCGCCAGCCGGGTGTCCATCGCGGGCGAGCGGCTCAGAAAGATCGCCAAGGCCGCAGCGCCCGACACGACGGCCCATGCCGCCACCCGCCGGACACGACGGTCACGCTGACAGCGCCTGCCCGATTCGAGCATCAACTCCAGAGACGATGCGCGACACGACGCCGCTTCCGCCCCCGTGAGCAGATCGTTCAGCAACGGATCCCATCTCGAGGTCTTCATCGTTCATCCTCCTTCAACCGACCCAGCAACCGCGCACGCAATTGGTGCCGGAGCCGGCCGAGACGGGATTCAACGGCCTTCTCCGTCGCGTGCGCGCGCTCCGCCAACTCCCGGACACTCCGGCCTTCCAGGTACTTGCCTTCAACCAGCGCGCGGTCTGCCGGGTCCAACTCCCCGAGACACTCCGCCGCCAGCGCCTCGAGCCGCCGATCCGCCTCCGCCTCCGACGCCGACTGCAGCACCAACCAGCGTCGGGCGTAATCCGCCAGGAGATCCACGTAGCGACGGCGCTTGCGCCCGGCATCCCGCGCCGCGCTCCGCACCACAGCGACCAGCCAGCACCAGAAGACTTCTTCGCTGTCAAAGCCCCGCACATGGCGGGACACCCGGCATAGCGCATCTCCCATCGCGTCACCGGCAGCAACCGGATCGCCCCGGGCCACCACGAGCGCGAAACGGAACAGACGACCGAAGTAGCGCCGGTGGAACTCGCGGAAGGCGTCCTCGTCTCCCGCCGCCATCGCCCGTGTCAGATCGGCCACTCCCCGGAGAGACGGCTCCCCCTTCGCCCTGTCGAGCGCGCCCACGGCAGGCGCGGACAAGACCGGTGTCACGATGGGCAGACTGTGCGTCACTTGAGTCCTCGACTTGTGGAACGTGTGGTCAACAGGTCAAGTTTGGTCCCTGCCGTTCCCAACCCGCCCCCTGCCTTCGAGGACTCTATATTAGCGAGGCGCGGAAGAAAGGGTTCGAAGAGGCAGGAAGGCTTCATGGGATCGCGGACTTCGTCAGGTCTGAGGCGCGCCTCGCTAGGGTTCTTTGCCCTCTTCCTTTCCCACTCCGCCGGCCGCATCACCCGACTCCCTCACCCGGAGGTTGCGGATCACCTCCATCGCCAGCTTGATCGCGTCCGGTTGCCCGAGGATGACCAGGACCCCCGAGCCTTCGTGGTAGTCAAAGGACCTGATGCGCAGCCGCTGCTGCAGTTCGCCCGAATCCCCAGCCATCGTTTGCAGGGTCTTTTCCGTGATCTTCTCGACCACCTCGAGGAGCTCTCGGGTCTTCTTGGGATCGTTCACCCGCAGGATGTCCCGCAGGTTCATCACCTGATAGGCCAGCGGCGCCGGTTGCGATGCCCCCCCCATCATCAGGCCCATTCCGCCATAGCCCCCTGGCCAACCCGCGACCGGTTGGCCGGACGCCGCGGGCTCGATCGGCCTCACCGGCGCCTCCTGGGCTCTCGTCCCAGCGCGTCCGCTCACGCCCACCATGCCTCCGCCGCCGCCCATGCCTCCTCCCATCCCGATACCATACCGCTGCGCAAGCTTCTGGAGGGCCTCGGGATCGGACGGCGGCGGCACGGATGACACACCGCTGGATGCGCCTTGGATGCCAACGCCGGGCCCGACCGGGACGGGCTCCGTCCGGGGACGCAGAGCCACCAGCGTGGGGCTCCGCACCTCGGACACCACGGCCCCGTCGGTGGCAATGCTGATGGCCTCGAGGATGTCCCGCAGGCCCGCGGAACGCAGCCGCAGGAACACAGCCGGGTCCGCCTCAACCAGGCGCTGGGGCAATACGACATTCACCTCGGGAAAAGTCTTTTCCAGCCAGGCGACCACCTCGCTCAGCGGCAGGTTCTCGAACCTGGCTTCGACACGCTTGTGCTCGACCGCCGCGTCGAACTGAATGGGCTCCGGCTTCGGGGGGAGTGGAAGATACAGGGGCTCGACACCGGCTCCCTCGATCGCAGGCGGCGCCGCTGGTCCTGACCCGGATCCGCCTTGGCCAAGACCATTGACGGCAGGGAGCAGCAACGACGCGCAAGCCAGAAGGGTCGCGCACGGCGAAAGTCTGGTGGGCACGCTTTTCATGATATTCATTCACCTTGGACACGCCTGCCAATCCCAAATCCCGCAGAATCACGCGATATTCGTACCGCATGGGCCCACTGGGAGCCTGTCACTCTGTCACCCGATTCCCTTTGACAGCCGTCGCGAGCGGGGTATACCCAGGACAAACCGAGAAACCCCCGTCTCCACACCCCCATGAATCCTCTGTCTGCCTTCGCGCTCGCCGTGCTGTGCGGCGGCGTCGCCCTGTCGTGTGTCGCCCAGACCGGACCTTTCGATCCCGAGCAATGGCCCGCATCGGTGGATCCTGCCCGCGCAGTCCATTACGTCGTCACGGACGGCGGTTTCTCACCGCCGGACGTCACGTGGATTGAATGCTGCACGATCCTCTCCGGCGGCGACCAGGAGACCGTGGACTTCACCATCGGAGGTCACAAGGGCAGGAAGGTCGCCGGTTCCTACCTGAACATCGCCGACCCCGAGTATGGCGAGTGGGCCGATGAGGAGTTCATCGACATTCTGGTCCAGGTGTACGGGGACGCCGGGCTGTTCAGCGCCAGCGGCCAAGCGCGCAACTTTTCCTTCCTCATCGGGACCCTGCCTGCGGGGTATCACACGGCGCCCGTCGGCGGCCTCATCCCACTCGAGGCGAAGAACAAGCGCTGGAACTGGGTCTTGTTCCGGATCCCCAACAACTTCCGGCCCGACAGCGAACGCTACTGCGGCACCATCCCCGCCATGGCTGAGGGCGACACGAGGGCGGGCGGCATCAACGGCGGCACGATCCGCTTCCAAATGGTGCCGGGCCTGACCGTGCGCGTCGTGGCGTTCGGCCAGCAAGGGGCTTTCGGCACCCCGGAGGACATCAACCAGTTCCTGCCGGTGGAAACGTGCGACCCCGAACCCGAGACCAATCTCGTCGGGATCGACGTGGCGGCGGGTACCAGCGATCACATGGTCGTGCTCGGCGGTCACGATCATACGACAACCCTGGTGGACGACGTCGGACCTCTGGACGACAAGCGCCGCGCAGTCGTCCCCGATGGCATCTACCTCAACTTCGGGATCACTGACAACTATCTCGGCTTCCCCTGCAATGATCCGCAAACCGTCAAGGTCTGTGTCGACTACTATGACGACCCCGCATTCGCCGGCGCGAACGTGAGCTTCGGCCCGGAAGCCTACGCCACGGATGACAAAGGCAGCATCGGCTTCTACCCGGCAGCCCAACGCGCAACTCTCGAAGGCTCGGGTGTCTGGATCCGCCGTTCCTGGGTCATCCCCTCCGTGAACCTCAAAGGGGTCAACGCGGACGCCTACACCGCCGGCCCGCGATTCGTGTCGAACAACGGCGCGGTGGCGGTGTCGCGCTTCGAGTTGGCCATCCTCCGAACGGGCACTCATCCCCTGGCCGGAGACGATCCCCTGGCCGGGTGTCTCGAGGACCCCAATGTCTGCACCGATAAGTACGGCAGCTTCGTCGAGTTGGACCTGGCCAGGGACGTGAGGAACGGACTCGACGTTGGGACCAGCGGCGCCGACCAGGAGATGATCATCGACGAAGCCGGCCCGGTGGCCGACCGCCGGCTCGCCGTGCGCCCGGCGTTCGACGATGGCACTCCCGGATTCACCCACCAATACCTCAACTTCGCGATTCTGGATCAGGCGCTGGGCCCGAGTTCCCAGCCGCCAGCTCGCCTGGCGATCTGCGTCACGTACTATGACGACCCGGCCCTGGCCGGAGTCCAGTTCAAGCCCGATGTCTACAGCAGCATTCGCAACGGTCTGCCCGCCTACGCCTACCCAGCCGACAGCTACCTGGTCACCCTCGAAGGGACAGACACGTGGCGAACCGCCTACTGGGAGATCCAGGACATGAAGTTCAACGGCGTCAACCAGGGCCCGCAGGCCGCCGCCCGGTTCGCCGCGTCCGGCAAGGTCTTCTTCGCGTCGGTCAAGTACGCTGTCATCCGCCCCTGCGGACCGATGGCCGGCGTGAACCAGCTCGAGAGCTGCAAACCGATCACCGATGTCTCGCTCACCGTCGAGCGCGTCCAGGATAGCATCCTGGTCAGCTGGCCCGCCGCCGCCCAGGGTTTCGCTGTCCAAGTCACGCCGAGCCTCGCGAACCCGGACTGGCAGCCGGCCGACGCCCCGGTCGAGGTTGTTGGCGACCGAAATGTCGTCTCCCTGCAGATCGGCCCGTCAACTGAGTTCTTCCGCCTGGCCAAGTGAAACACCACCGTGTTGGGACCTCTTGCCGCTCAGGGTGCCTACTCGGCGAAGTCCCGCAGCTGCAGGGCCCCTCCAGGTCGGGCCCGCTCGAAAGCGGTGCTGCTTGGGGCGCGGCACCGCACTCCACGACGCGATCGCGCGGGTCGGAGGGCCATGGAGTTCAGAATCGGCCCCCTACGGCACAGGCCGGGCGCGATAGAACCGATGGGCTGCGCCGGCTGCCTGTGAATCGAGGTACTCGACGCGCCCCCCAGCGCCCGTCGTGACAGCCGTCTCGATCCACTGCACGAAGTCGCCGGTCTGTTCCACGAGATGACCCGTGTCGGGTTCGCCGTCCAAGCGGGCACGGAAACCCTCGGCCGGCGTGAACCCGACAGCCGCCAACTGGGGCCGCCTCGGCTTGAACGCCGGCAACCGGGTCGCGACCTCAGGCAGGCCCTCGGCTTTCACCAGAAAATAGTCGAATTCGAGAACGCCCTGGTCTCCCGCCCCGACGGCAAGCCCCGGCAGGCCGGCCCGAGCCGGACTCGCAGGATGATAGTCCCACCACCCCGTCCATGCGCTGGGCTCGGGAGTCTCTCCGTCCGCCGCCCAGATTCGGGCCAGGACATCGGACGCGTTGGCAAGAGCATTCGTCTGATGCCGCACGCGTAGCCAGTACCAGCGGTTGGTGGTCCATTCGAAATTGAACGCCGATTCCCCGGACACGCCCTTGCCCTGCATGACGAAGCCCGGCGCCCCCGAGGCGGCGATCCTGAAGCGGCAGTCGATGCCCCGCACGTGATTCGTGTCAAAGGCCATCGTCAAACCGCCCAACACGGTGTTCGAGCCCGCAACCGACACCACCCGAACCCGCGCCAGAACCTCCTGAATGGCGCTGGCGCTCCCCGGCAGGTTGGCCAGCAAAACCTGGCCGGCCGCGTCGGCCCCCGCGACACTCAGCAGGCCACCCGCTTGCGTGAACCCTCCAGGCTCCCCCCCAAGTCGGATCCAGTTCGTCCCGAGAACACCTGCAAAGTCCTGCTGCCAGCCCCGGACAGTCGACCCAATCTCGGCCGGTATGCCGAGTCGAATCACCCTCACTTGCCGCACGCAGAACGGATCAGCATTCACGACAAGGCGGAAGTCCGCGCCGCCGTTCTGCGCATTGCCGAAGTGCGCACCCGTGAGGCGGAACGAGGCAGTCTTCCAGGCCGGAGTCCCACCCAGACGGACGCTTTGGGCGGTGGCGGTGTAGGCGCCCTGGAAGGGCGCATTCGTGTCGCTGCCGTCAAATTCGATCCTGAAGCTCCCGCTCGCGGCGTCCCAGTACTCGACCTCGACATCCACCCGCATCGGGTCCGCCCACTTGAACGAGTCGTCGATGCGGAAGTAGATGTAGCGGCCGCCATGCTCGGTCGACACCGCGGTCCGGCAACCGCTGCCGCCGACCTCGGCCGGGGCCGTGACGCCGTCCGCGTGCTCGATCTGCTCGAGCCCGCTCGCCACATTCGTGGATTGCAGGCGGACACTGACGCTGCGCACGTCCGTGTACGGCCCCTGCGGCCGCGGCGGGCGGATGCCGCGTCGGAAGAGGTCAACGTACTTCCGGTTCAGCTCGATGTACTGCCGGCCGTACTCCCGCGACGCCGCCACGTCCGTCCCCTCATGGTACTCGTTCCAGGTCTCGATCATCACAAGCAACGAAGGCTTGCGCAGAAATCGGGTCCACTGCCGCTCGAAGAACGCCCCGCCCTCGCGATCGACGATCAACGGCTGCCGGCCGGGCACCGCCGAGTGGTCATAGCCGGGACCAAGCGAGGCCACCCCCGGGTTCTTCAAACCCAGGGCGCCTCCCCAGGCGTACACGTTCTCCGTCTGCACCTGCCAGGAAATCTCCCGCACGACAAAGGGCTCCCGCCCGCCGAAATCCCGCGCGAAACTCGCCCTCAGAAAGTCGATGCAGCTCTGATCGTGCCGGGCGGCAAACCCGGCGGCATACAGGAAGACGATCGGCTTGCCCTCGATCATCGCCCAATGCTTGGGGGGAACCAGGGAGTAGAAATCGCGTACGGTCTCATAGAACCACTGCCGGCCGAAGTCGGTGGTCAGGTCGATCCGGCGACCCGCATTGTTGTACTCGAGCGTCGACGTGTCATAGAAGAGGCCAAGGGCCGGCGCGCGTTCCCCGGCGCTCAGGAGTTCCTCCCGCGCCTGGACCAGCGGCGGGATCCCGGCATAGCTCCAGGGATGGGCGCTCGCCGGTTGGTTGGGGATCCGCTGCGACGGTTCGCCCCAATACACCGGCAACAGCACGTCGATCCCTGCCTCCGCGAGATCCCGCAACTGGCCTGCATGCCACGCCTTCGACTTGTACGAAAAGCCCGCAAGCGTCGGCGGATGATCCGTAAGCGCATCCGAACCGTCACCATTGACGATGTGCGCCTGCGTGTAGACGTCGTACCAGTAGAAGTACGGCGTGAGCACGATCCGGTCAGCCGCGGTGAAGGTCGAGGAACCGGCAAAATCAGCCGGAGCCAGGTTGACATGCGGGCCGAGCGGCGGGTTGATCGGGGCCGGATTGGCGGCCCGGAGGGTCCAACCCAATCCCAGCGTCGACACCCCCAAGGCAACGAGGCACGCCATGCCCAACCGCGAACCGCCCCTGACCGGATGCTTCGCCCCCTTCGGCGCGATCGTCCAACGGCGACCCGTGGCTCCCTGACCCGCTCGACACCGACCGAGGCTTTTCATCCCTCGGATACTGGCCTTCTCGAGGCCCGTATGGCCAGCCGATTCGCCGTCGGCGTGCACCACGCAATGCGCCGAAGGGGTCCAAAGAGACCGTCGGGCTTGCCTGATCTCGCACGATGGATCACTCTGACGCCCCTGACCAACACGGTGACGCTGATGAACACGATGGGATCCGGACCACACTATCCGCACGCGATGACCTTCGCCGCAGTCGTTCTTGCCGGCTTTGTCGTGGCCTTGACCGGGCTGGCGCAATCCCCCGTTCCCCCTTCCGCCCCCGCCCGGATCCTTCTCGACGTGGACCTGGCCGAAGACGTCGACGACGCCGGCGCGCTGGCGTTGCTGCACGCGCTGGCCAATCGCCGGGAAGCGGAGATTCTCGGCATCCTCGTTTCGTCGCGGAACGAATGGGCGGCGCCCTGCGTGGATGCCATCAACACGTGGTACGGACGGCCAGACCTGCCCATCGGGTATCAGCGTGGACTTCAGTACGGCTATCGCAACACGACCGACCCGGATCGCGCGACCGACTCGAAATACACAGAGGCGGTCGCCCAAGCGTTTCCGCATGACCTGCAGCGGAGCAGCGAGGCACCGGCTGCCGCGCTGCTCGCCCGACGCCTGCTCGCGGCGCAACCCGACCACAGCGTGACCGTCGTCACCGTCGGCTTCCTGACCAACCTGCGGGACCTGCTCGATTCGCGCCCGGATGACCACAGCCCACTCGACGGCGAAGCCCTCGTCCGCCAGAAGGTCAAGCACTGGGTCTGCATGGGCGGGGTCTTCCCGGACGGCCGGTTCCCCAATGGCCAGGGCGAGTACAATCTCATGTGGGATACCACAGCCTCGGTCCGCGCGATCAATGACTGGCCAACCCCCGTCGTGTTCAGCGGGTTCGCCATCGGCGCCCGCATCAAAGTCGGCGCCCGACTCCGGGAAACCCCGGAAGAGAATCCGGTCCGCGCCTGCTACCAGCTCTACAACGGCCTCGGAAACCGGGAGGCCTGGGATCAAACCGCCGTGCTGTACGCCGTCCGAGGCGCGGACCCCTATTGGACGCTGTCCGAACCCGGCCTTTGCCTGATGCACGCCCGCGTCCCGCACGGTCATAACGAGTGGATTCCCACGGCGGCAAAGCCGCATCGCTACCTCATCGAAGCCATGCCCCCGGAGGCTCTCGGCAAGATCATCGAAGACCTGATGATCGAACCTCCGCGGTCGGGCAATCCCCTCTTCCCCGGCTGGTATGCCGACCCGGAAGTGACGGTGTTCGGCGATCGCTACTGGATCTACCCGACGTTCTCGGCACCCTACAACCGTCAGCTGCACTTCGACGCGTTCTCGTCCCCCGACCTGGTGCGCTGGACCCAGCACGAGCGGATTCTGGACCACACCCGAGTCTCCTGGGCGAGGCGCGCCATGTGGGCCCCGGCTGCGGTCGAGCGGCGGGGCAAATACTACCTCTTCTTCGGGGCCAACGATGTCCATGAAGGGGAGCTCGGCGGCATCGGTGTGGCCGTGGCCGACCGCCCCGAGGGCCCGTTCCAGGATCTGCTGGGGAAACCGCTCATCGGCCAAATCGTCCACGGCGCACAGCCGATCGATCAGTTCGTCTTCAAGGACAAGGACGGCCAGGACTACCTGATCTACGGCGGATGGTCCCACTGCAACATCACCCGCCTGAAACCGGACTTCACAGATCTCCTGCCTTTCCCCGACGGCGCCCTCTTCAAGGAGATCACCCCGGACCGCTACGTCGAGGGACCCTGCATGTTCATCCGGAACAACAAGTATTACTTCATGTGGTCCGAAGGCGGTTGGACCGGCCCCAACTATTCCGTGGCTTATGCCATCGGCGACTCGCCCCTCGGCCCGTTCCAGCGCATCGGGAAGATCCTGCAACAGGACCCTGCCGTCGCCACCGGAGCCGGTCATCATTCCGTCCTCAACATCCCGGGCACCGACGAGTGGTACATCGTGTACCACCGTCGCCCCTTGACGGAAACCGACGGCAACCACCGGGTGACGTGCATCGACCGGATGGCCTTCGACGACCAGGGCCGGATCAAGCCGGTCGCCATTACCCACGAGGGCGTCGCGCGGCGTCCGCTGCCCCGGCCTCCCGGTCAAGGACGATGAAGCCGCTCGAGGATCGCCGGGTTCTCGGACAGCGGCGGGTTCAACACGAGCACCGGTTCCGCAACGAGCGCCTCAGCCAGCGCCTCAGCCCCGGCGTCCCCGCCCAGTTCAGCCCGCCACGCCAGGTCGAATTGGAATTCCATGACCCCCGGGCTGTCCCCCTGGAAGTTCGTGTACCAGAAGTTGTCGTACACAATCGCCAGCACCCGCCCGGTGCGGGCCGGAGGCGACGTCAGGCGGGCTTTGGGATGCGGGCCGTCCAGCGTGACGAGAGGCGCGTCGCGGGTGACCCAAAGCCAGTGACCGGCCGGCGTCGCATAGTGCGCCCAGCCATCGATGCCCAGGTAATCCCGACAGGCGCCGGTCAGCTGGCCCGTGAACGGCGTGAACCCAAGCCCGCCGCTGCTCACACGCGGCAGAGTGCCGTCGCACGGCAAGGGGTTCACCACGCACAGCAGCTCCGGATCGAACGAGGATAGCCGGTTGAACCGAACGGTCAGCCGCGCCCGAGGCTCCGCTTTCCAAAGCTCCAGCCGGCGCGTCGCCCACTTGAAACGCGGATGCTCGAGCGGTTGCGTGTAGGCGATCGTGTGCGGCGTCTCCTCGACGCTTGCCCCTCCCGCCGGCGTCGCGGTGATGAACTCCACCTTCTCCGCCAGGAGCTTCGCGTGCTGCTCCGCGTCCCGGGCATTCCAGAGGTCCTGCAGCGCCCAGCGCGGGGCAAATGCGTTGACCTTGACCGACACCACATCGCCCAGGCCCTCCGTGAACAAAGGCTCGCGCATGCCCGGCCAGATCGCCTCTCGAGGCCAACCTTGCGCGTCCGATTCCACCGCCGGCACAACCGCTGTTGACCGGGCCGCCGCCGCCGGCTCCTTGCTCAGCTCGAACCGCTTCACCGACGCGGCCTCGAGTCCATCAACCCAAAAGCGGGCGTACCGGTTCGGTGATTGGTCGGGGAACGTCGCCGAAACGTCTTCGCGGCTCAGCTCGGCCGGCTGCTGGGGACGGCCCCACAGCGGTCCCGGCTGGAAATGCAAGGCCGCCCGCCGCCCCGTGGCGGGGTCGACCACGGATCGATAGTCGTCGCGCAGGCACGATGCAATCAAACTGGCCCAGCCGGAGAACGGCGCCCGCACCGGGTTGGCCACCCAGAGCCCCTCGGCCTCCGGCACCAGCCGCGTGCGCGCACGCTGGCCCAACAACCACTCGGCCAAGGCCATCGGACGCCACGCCAGCCGGGCTTTTTCGTTCCATTGGCCCTGCGCATCCAGGCTGTAGGGCTGACCAACGCTCATGCCCGAACCCCAGGTGTGCTCGTCGAACAGGCAAAGATCGCGGGTCAGCTCCTCGATGCGCGAGCGGCACGCGGCGTCAACCGGCCCCCAGACCGGCGATTGCGCGGCCGACAGGAACCGCTTCGCGAACCGGCTGGCGGCCACCTCCCGGGGAGCGCACGCGGTGCCGTTGGCCCACCAATCGGTCCACTCGCCCTCATGCTCAGGCGCAGCCCCTCCCGCTGCCTGCTCGAGATCCCGCATCGCCTCCGTCACCGTCGTCAGTCGCAGCTTCGGCTCGAGTCCGCGCCGGTTCCAGGCCGCCACGAAATCCGAGAGCGGGGGGAAGGGCGGATCATTGTCGTAACGCCACATGCTTGTCATCGAGATCGGCAAGACAGGGTACCGGTAGCCATCCCTTTCGAACTGGCGCAGGCGCGCCACGCACTGGGCATGCGCCTTGCGCAGCGAGTCGTTGTCTGTTCTCAGGATGTCCCCCGCGCGCGGCGGGCGAAATCGCCCGTCAGCCGCCAGCGGTAGCGGCCCCCGGCGCCATTCGTCGCGCTCGAAGAAGAAGAAACCATCGCCGTAGGCCAGGCTCATCCAGACGAAGAGCCGACGGCCGTCGGGCTGCTTCCACCAAAAGGCCGTCAGCCGGGGCAGCGGCGGACCGCCGCTGTCGCTGTTGATCCCCGTAAACAAATACCGCACTCCGCCGTCCAGCAGGGCTTTCGCTCCCGCCCGGGGGAACCCGTTCACGTCGTTCTGGACCGCCGTCTGCGGCTTGATTTCCTGCGCCAGCTCGGGCGGCAGCCAGCGCATCATCGCCCCCCATTGGTCCCGGCTCAGGAACGGCGTGTTGTTGAATGGCAGGGCCGTCACTTCCACCTGGCCGCCCCGAACGGCCTCCAAGAACTGCACGCGCCGCTCCGGAGCAGCCTCCCGCCACCAGTCGTCCACCGCCACAGTCGTCTCGGCAGTCCAGCGGAACCGCGCTTCCTCCGGCAGTTGACGCGTCCCGAGCGCGGCGTCCACGGCCACATCCAGATAGCGCCGATGCAGATCGCGGCAGACCGCCGGGTGATCCGTGAACCCGTAGTCCGTGTGCGAAAAGTGGATGATGTCGAGCTGCTTGACGAACTCCGGCGCCTCCCGCTCCCCCGCCGCCACACGCTCGACATGAAGGAGATGAACCACCAGAACCAACAATACCCGCAGTCGGACTCCTGCAATTGTGCTCATTCGGATGAAGACTCCGGTGCGGTCTGCCCCAGGAGTCAGCGGATTGTGAAATCCGTAGTCAGCAGGTCAAGCCTAATGCCTCCGGCTCCAGGCGTCCTCCGAGGGGGTGCATGCCGGAATTCAGGGGCCTTGAGAGGGAACAGGTTCCGAGTTGCCCCCGGTTTTTCGGACCCTCTTTTCCGCGCCTCGCTAATGTAGAGTCCTCGACGGAAGTTGGGTCGGCCTGGAACCGCAGGGACCCAATGTGATCTGTTGACCGCACATTCCACAAGTCGAGGACTCTGGGCCCAAATCCGCGCGTAACCGTCCCTTGTGGCTCAACCTCCTGGGCTTGACCAGGCGCCTTGAGCCGCCCAGTCCGGGGTTTCCGCGGATTTGAAAGCCCGCCCCCAGGGCGGGCCCATCCCCTCCAATCCCTATAGAGCCCGCCCGCCAGCGGGCGGGCCTCCCCGGAGCCGACACCCCACGCGCCCACAAGGCAAATACCCACCACGAGCCGATGGCGAACGTTCGCGCCGCACACGTTAGGCGAGGATCCGGGTCGCACGAGGGGTTGCCGCCCCGGCCGACCTGTGTCATTCTAACCGGCAAGCGACGGAGTCCTCAGAGAGTGTGTCGGGCGAAGATCACGATCACGACCATGCAATTCAAATTCGACTGGTTTATTGTGCTGGAAAACCTCCGGCGGGGCATCATGGTGACGGACGCGACTCTCGATCCTCCCGCCGGCCCTCGCATTCTCTACGTGAACCGGGCCTGGCTGAAGATGACCGGCTACGGACGCGAGGAGCTCAGCGGCAAGACCCCACGCATCCTCCAGGGCCGGCACACCGACCGCGCCCTGCTGCGGTCGCTCAAAGTGAAGTTGATTAACCGCGAAGTGTTCCACGGCCAGACCTGGAACTACCGCAAGAACGGCGAGCCGTTCCTCATGAACTGGTACTGCTACGCCATCTACGGCGAGCGCGGCAAAGCCATCTACTACGTCGCCGAACAAGAGGATGTCACCGAGCTCAACGCCCTGAGGATGAGACAGCGCCTCCTCGTGAATCCCCAGGACGAAGAAGCGGCGGCTTTCTTCGCCGTCCTCAAGGAATGGAAGGCAATCCGGAAAGCCGGGTGAGTTCCGGGAGTCTCCTTCCCCAACGAGCGGGCAACAGGGTCAGACCCACGCTCTTTGTGCTCCGCCCCCAATCGGTCAGGCTTTCCTCCCAGATTCAGGACGGAACACAGATTGATGGGAGCATGACCCCGCAGACCGTGACGTCGTGGTGAATTCCGCAACCGATGACCCCCGTCGCGATGCGACTCCAGCACTATCGCTGGAATCTCGAGCAGGCGATGGCAATCTTGTGCCAAATGATGGGCGCCAGGTTGTCAAAGCCAAGGCGCCGGCAGTGTTCCTGGATCGAGGCATGCAGCGGCACCACCGTGTGCCTCCCGCCGTCCCGCCGGCGCCGCCGGTCGCCATCCCGCGATCGGTTCCTCCCGGCCCTCTTGTCATCCGCCTCGACGGAATTCGCGGGCTCTTGTCCGCAGCCCACCTTTGTGGTTAATTCCCTGGCATGAAGCCCGGAGTGTGGGGATGGAATCGGCGTCTTGGGATGGTCTTCTTGGCTGCCGCGGGGCTGGCCGGATGCATCACCGCTCCCGAGACCGGACGAAGGCAGTTGGTGCTCGTAGGTGCCCAGGAGGAGCTGCGCCTCGGCTTGCAGGCCTTCAGCCAGATGAAACAAGAAGTGCCCATCAGCCGGGACCAGGCTGCGACGGCGCTCGTCGAGAAGGTCGGCCGGCGGATCGCCGCCGTGGCCAACCTGCCAGGGGCGGAATGGGAGTTCGTCCTGTTCGAGAGCCAGGAGGCCAACGCGTTCTGCCTCCCGGGCGGCAAGGTGGGCGTCTACACCGGCCTGTTGCCCATCGCCCGGGACGAAGCCGGCCTCGCCACCGTGATCGGGCACGAAGTCGCTCATGCTGCCGCTCACCACGGCGCCGAGCGCATGAGCCGGGCCATGATCACCCAGGGGATCGGCAACGCGGCCACCGCCTACGTGGGCAGCAAGGACCCACGCTACGAGAAGACCTTCGGCTCGCTGTACGGAATCGGGCTGCAAATCGGCGAAACGCTGCCCCACAGCCGAAAACAGGAAGCCGAAGCCGATGAGATCGGCCTCCTCTGGATGGCCCGGGCCGGATACGATCCCGAGGCGGCGGTCGCTTTCTGGCAGCGGTTTGCGGATTACAACCGCGACAAAGGGAGCCAGACACCCCGTTTCCTCCGCACCCACCCCCTCGACCAGGACCGCATCGCCAACCTGCAACGCCTGATGCCCAAGGCCAAGGCCGCCTTTCGCCCGGTGTCGTGAACCGCGAGATCCCAGGTGGTTCAATTCGCAACTACGGGCAGGTTCCCCGCGCGTATTGGACCACCAAGCTTCATGGACCAGGCTGTTCCCTGGGAAACCGTGAACTGGCGACAGTGCGGAAAGTCCCGTCCGGGTCCCGAAGGACGAACAGGGCCGCCGCGTTGGTCAGGGTCTCGACGAACTTCAGGCCGGCGTCCGGCCCCAGCACAAAAAGGGTCGTGGAAAGTCCGTCCGCCCAGGCACACGTGTCCGCGACCACCGAAACGCTGCCCAGCGCGTGCCGAACCGGCCGACCCGTGCGCGGATCGATAAGGTGAGACTGGCGGCGTCCCTGCGCATCGACAAAGTACTTCTGGTAGTCGCCCGACGTCGACACCGCCCGCCCGGAGAGCGGAATCACCGTCAGCATCGGATCCCCCGGTCGCCAGTCGTCCACAGGGGCGGAGAGACCCACTTGCCAGTCCGTGCCCGCGCCGTTGTGGCCGCTGGCGTAAACCTCGCCGCTGATCGACACATAGAAGTTCGTGAAGCCATGAGCACGCACGGCCGCCGCCATGGTGTCCACGCCGAAGCCCTTGGCCACCGCGCTCAGGTTCAGTTGCAGACCGGCGATGTCCTTCACCAGCCGACCCTCTTCGGTGATCCTCAGGTGGTGGCAGCCGACCCGTGCTAACGCTGCCTGCAGTTGTGCCTCCCCGGGCACGGCACGCCGGCTCGACGCCTCGCCAAAGCCCCAGAGGTTCACCACGGGACCCACCGTCGGATCCAGCGCGCCCCCGGATCGAAGGTTCAGCTCGAAGGCCAACTGCAGGACGCGGGCAAAGTCCGCCGACATCGTGAAGGGCTCTCCCGCCGGAGCGCGGTTGAAACGAGACAGCTCGCTTTCCGGCCGATAATGGGACATCTGCCGGTTCACCTCCTCGAGCCGATGCCGGATCGCCTCCTTCAACGTCTCGAGAGGTGCGGCGTCCAGGCGGACATCCGCGATCTTGACCGTGTAGACGCTCCCCATCGTCTCCCCCTGCCACGAAACCAACGGGCGCTCGGCAGCGAAGCCCGCCCCGAGGCACACGACGAGGGCCAGAGGAAGCGCGGCCACCCACCCGTGTCGAAACCGGCCACGGGCCCTCGGTGCCCGTTCGGGCCTCGGCGGTTCAACGGACGCTGATGATGTAGAACGCTGCAGCACCAGGGGTTGGATCGGTGAAAGTGTTTAGCGGCGGTGTCGCCGGAATATGGTCCTGCACCACGACGAAGCCGGACGTCAGGCGGACGGCCTTGTGCACCGCATAGGTTCTCCCCGCCACACTGCTCCACTCGAGGACGCGCGGCCCACCCCCGGTCGCTGGCGGCAGCTGCACCGCGAATCGCGAATGGCTGTCTGCAGGCCCGGTGCCGGCAATGAACTCCGCCCGGTTCGTGAGACCGTCGCCATCGAAATCGTCCGCCGGATCCACGTCCTCAACGGCCCGCAGGTCGTCGACGGAATCGGCGTCAATGATCTGCCGCTCCCAGTCGTCCGGCAGGCCATCCCCGTCCCAATCCGGCCACAGGGTGGCAATCGCCATCCCGGCGTCGTCCTCGGCCAGGAACAAATGATCGCCATGGGCGTTGATGTTAAGCGCCCGAACCAGCGCGTCCAGGGAATGCCGCGGCACCGGGGTCAGCGGGACCGTGAAGTCCAGCATGGTTGCCCGGTTCAGGCCGTTCCCGAGGGCCACCAACACTCCTGCCGCCGACACGTCGCGAACCGGCCCTTCCCCTGTCCCGGACTGCACCAGAACCGGAACGACACCGGAGACATCCAGAACCTTCCACCCGTCCGGTCCATCCGCCAGATACACCGAGGAGCCCGCAACCGACACGCCAGAGGCAAAGCCCGGGCTGTCGTAGACGCCAACCTGGTGGAGCCCCTGCAAACCGATCTCGACGACAATGAGCCCTGCGTCGCCACACGCCAGGTAAGCGCGGGACGCATCAACCGCCATGTCAAAAACAAATGCCGGAGCCGTCTCGTAACCAACAAGCCTCGGGTCCTCGGGAGTCGACAGGTCGATCAGCCCCAGCCGCCAGCCATCGCTGGCCACCGCAAGCGAGCCGGTCACACCCACGTTGCGGAGGCTCCCTAAGCCGGCGCCGTTCCACGACCCCAGGAGCACTGGCGATGCAGGATCAGCCACACGCACCACCTTCAGCCCGTGCGGGCCGTCCCCCACCACCGCGATGTCGCCCGCCAGCGCCACGCACCGGGCATTCATGGCGTTCGCCAGCCACCCCACCCAGACCGGGGCCGCGGGGTCGGTGAGGTCGTAAAGTCGCAGCCCGTTTTCGCCGGCAGCCACGCACGCCATCGCTCCATCCATCGCCACACCGCACGCGCGGAGGGCTACCGGCATGTCGGCGCGGAGCACCGGATCCGCGGGGATCCTAACGTCGTAGACCTGGAATCCTGCAAAGCCATTGGCCAGAACCAGCGTCGTGCCCGACATCGCCGAGCTCACCGACTGACCCTGCGCCGCGACAGGCACGTCTCGGATCCGGGTGATCGCGGAGCCGCGACAGGCACGTCTCGGATCCGGGTGATCGCGGTCGGATCTCCCACGTCGAGCACCAGCAGACCGGCATCCAGGGCGGACACATAGGCGTGGCGGCCATTCAGCACCACCGAATGTCCGACCGCGCCCTCGATCACGTGGGAACCTGCCAGCACGGGAGCCGTCGGCACACGCGTGTCGATCATGAACAGATGGTTGTTGCCGTCCACAACGCAAGCGACGCCGTTCGCCACCGCGATCGCCTCGCCCGCGTGAAAAGCCACCTTCCCCAGGAGCGACGGCGTGACGGGATTCGAGAGGTCGAGCACCAGCAGACCTTCGTGGGCGTCGACGACGTACGCGCGCGACGGTTCCACGGCCACCGCCCGAGCGGGACCCCGCGTGTGATACACCCCTTGCAGCCAGGGCGACGCCGGGGCGGCCACACTAACAACCCGCAACCCGCCCACACCATCGGCAATCAGGAGCGATGTCCCGCTGACAACCACGTCGTAGGCGTGCCCTGACGTGTCGTAGGTCGTGACATGAACCGGCGCGGAGGGCACGGTCAGATCGACAAAATGCACTCCGGCACTGCCGCAGGCCACGTAGGCGTGCGACCCCGCGGCGGCAAGGCTCTCGATCGATCCGGGCAGACGCACCTGACCCGCTCGCACCGGAGCACCCGGATCCCGGCCATTCCAAACCTCGAGCGTGGCTCCGGTTCCCACAAGCCACCAATCCCCCAGGAAGGCGACGGCGCTGCAGCGTCCTCCCAACGAGCCGCGGATCCCGGTCGGCTTCGGGCCGAACCCGGTGCCGGACAACGTCGCCCTCGCGCTGGCTGTCCCGAGCAGGTTGGTCACACCATCGCGCACCGTGAATGCGACAAGCTCATGGCCGCCCGGGACCGCACCCAGCGTGTTCCATTCAAGTCCGACCGTCGAGACGCCCCCGACGGGAAGAGCGGCAACCAAAGCACTCGCCAGGTTCTGGCCGGTGCTGGCATCCGAGAGAAACACCGTAAACGTGTCGGATACGTTCCCGCGGTTGGTCACCGTGACCGCCACGGGCAACAGGTCGCCGACCCGCGCATCCGCCGCCGGTTCGACGGCCAGGACGGACAGGTTGTGGACCGGCGCAGTCAAGGGACCGATGCCGATCAACTCCGCATCGAAGCAGAGGTCGTTGTCGGCAGGATCCGCCGTGTGCACCTCGACCGCCAGCACATTGGGGCCGACGGTCGTGTTGGTGACTGCGATCTCGGTCTCAAAATACTCGAGGGCGTCCGCCCCCTCCACCGCGGTGCTGGCCCAGGAGGCATACGGAACCGGGCCGTCAGCCAGATTCACCCGGTGCACCTCGACTCCGTTTTGATAGACCACCGCGCCGTCGTCACGCCGCAGACGCAGGCGCATGCTCACGGGCAGAACGTCCACCGCAAACGTCGTGCGATAATAGAGGGTCGGGTGCTTCTGACTCGGATCCGCGCCGAAGCGGTTGGTCGTGGCGACCGGCTGGCCGTAGCCGAAAGGCCCCAGCCCGGAGGACCAGGCGCCGTCGTAGAAATCCAATGCCTTCCACGGCACGGAGCCCAGGTCGACCCCGTCGTCGCTGTAGCGCCAGACGCTGCCCCGGGCAATGAACAGGTTCGTCGTCATCGGCGGCCGATAGGGCGGCTCCACCCCCAGGACCTCCAGATCGAATGACAAATCGCTGCTGTCTCCCGACCTCTGATGGACTTCAACGGCCACCAGGTTGGCGCCGAGGACCACGTTCGTTGCAGGGACGCTGGTCTCGAAATACGTCGTTTCATTGGCGCCGCTCACCGTCTCGAGGGCCAGATTCGTGTAGAGGATCACACCCGCCGGCAGATTCGTGCGATAGGCCTCCGTCCCGTTCAGGTAGACGACAGCGCCGTCATCCCGTCTCAGCCTCAGGATCAACGCGCTCGGCAGGTTGGTGACGTTGAAGCCGGCCCGGAAGTAGTAGGTCGGGTGCTTCGAATTCGCATTCGAGCCGAAGCTCAGCGTCGTGTTCAGCGGGGGATCCTCGTACCCGAGCGGACCGCGGCCGGAGGACCAGGCACTGTCGTCGTAGCGGGTCTCCCGCCAGGCGCTCCCAAGATCGGTCCCGCGGTCATGGTACCGCCAGACGCTGCTCTTCGCCAAATAGACGTTCGTCGAGAGCGCTGGAGAGACGATGCTCGAAACCGTGAGCGAATTGTCAGAGACCGACGTCTCGCCGGCCACCACGCCGGCGACCGCGCGCAGCACGTGCGGTCCCCAGGAGGCGTTCGTCGTGCTCCAGGCGAACACGGCCGTGACCGCTGACTGGGGTGCCAGCCCGGCAACCTCCTGGGTCCCAATCCCCAGGAGGTCCGTGTCGTCAAGCAGCGTCACTGCCAGCGTCTCGGTCACATCTCCTCGGTTCGTGACGGTCACCGCGATGTTCGTGAGCCCCTCCGCGAACACAGCCGCGGGCGCTTCGATTGCGGCGATGGCCACGTCGTGCACCGGGTGGCGCAGCGTGATCCTCCGGGAAAACGTGTTGTCCGAGAGCAGAGTCTCGTTGGGCACGGCGCCAGCCCGGGCCTCGAGAGTGTAGTCGCCGACGTCGAGCCCGGCCGTATTCCACGCCAGTGTCAGGTTGGTTGACGCGTTCCCCGCCAGAAGATCGACGGACTGGCTGCCGACGGCCACGCCACTCGTGACATTGCTCAATGTGACCGTGAACGTCTCCGGAACACTCGTCTTGTTGGTCACAGCGATCGTCACCGGCACCACCGAACCCACCGCGGCAACCGCCGGCAGGACGTCGGTGATCGCAATGTCGTAGGCCAGCAGGGGCGTGTAGACCAGGCTCATGCTCTTCAAATACGTCTGGTCCGGGTAGCCGAGGCTCGCCCCGGTCAGCCCCTTCTCGAAGGCAAGACCATTCGTGGTCCATGGGCCCTGGCCATTACGATCCGTGAACTCGACATAGAGCTTGTACGTGCCGTCCGGAACCACCCGGTTGTTCGTGTCCCGGCAGTCCCAGTTCACCGTCACCGGTGTCCACGTCGAGATCGTCGCGCCGCTGTAGCCGTCGATGACCGTCGTCTTGCGCGCTGCCGCCCATTGATACAGATACTGCTGCCGCGTCCCGGCGTCCTTGCGGAGGTTCTGAACGAATTGACCCGAACCATCGGTCACCCAGAAGGCGTCCACCCGCGCGCTATAGTTCCCTGACGGATCCCTGAAAGTCACATGGAACGTCACCGTGCCGTCCGTGCTCGCCGCCGCCTGCCCGGACCCCGGAGACACCGCGCCTAACAGCACCAACAGGAAGAGTGACAAGAGACTCTGGAGATTCATGGCCGTCAACAAGCCTTGGCAGAGGCGCGGAGTCGCCCCGCCCAATCCCCCGGCCCGCCGCCGGCATCGCCCGAGCCCCGCCAGCCCGCAATCGTCCTGCGGACCAGAGCGACCACCCGAGGGACCGCCGCGCGAACCGGATCGGTCAGCCCGATCCCATACCCGATCGTCTTCGGTTCCACCCCGATCAATGCCAGCCGAGGCATCGGTTCAATGGAAAGAAAACGCAATGCCTCGCGCAGACCCAGCGAGTGCATGGAACAGCACGCCGGCAGAGCCTCCGCCCCCACGGCGTCGTCGACATAGAGAGTCCCCGGAGGGCAGCCCCCGTGCACCGCGTCAATCAGCAGCACACGGCTCGCACCCTCGACCTCGCTCAGGGCGTGCAGCACCGCCGTCCCCATCTCAACCAGGGTGGCGCCGGGGATTGGCTCCTCCCGCAGCACCGCCAGCACATGCAACCCCACGCCGTCATCCTGCATCAGCAGGTTGCCCGCCCCGACCACCACGACGGACGCTAAGGCCGGCTCGAGTCCCGGGCGCCCCGACTCCCGCCGGGGGCTGCGGCTCGACGAACGCGGCGACGGCGCCTCCGAGCACGACACGGACGAGAGTCCCGGCACCTGCGGTTGCGTGCTCACGTGGGCAGCCCTTGGGGGACCAGTGCCGTGGCGCCGGGATCCGCGCGGGTCACGTGGGTGGCACAGTCGAGACACGGATCAAACGAGTGGACAACCCGCAACACCTCGATCGGTTGGTCGACATTCGCCACGGGCAGATTCAACAGCGCCTGCTCGAGGGGCCCGCGCTGCCCGCCGTCATCCCGCGGCGAGAGATTCCAGCACGTCGGAGTCACCACCTGGTACTTCGCGATCCGCGCATCCGCCACCTGCAGCCAATGGCCGAGAGCGCCTCGCGGGGCCTCGGTGAGCCCGTCCGAGGTGGCGATACCCGGGTTCTCACGGTGCGTGTACGCTCCCCGGCCTGTGGGCAACTCCCGCAGCCAGACCCGCATCGCCAAAGCGATCTTCAAGGCTTCCCGCGCCCTCGCCAGATGCCGGTCCATCACCGACACGCCTCCCCGATAATCACCGGAGACCGTCATCCGCGCCAGCGACCCAACTTCGTAGGGCACCCCCGCGTAGCGCGGCGCCTTCAGCCAGGAATAGGCTCCCGCCTTCGGATACACCGGTTGGGTGTCCGATTCCTGGACCGGCTTGCTGCCATCCGTGTCCGCATACCAGGAGTGGCGAACCTGCTCCTTGATCTTCAACGCGTCCACCGGCAGTACCTCCGGTGCACCCCCGACTTTCCGACCCCGGCTCAACAGGAGCGTCGGCGCCGCTGTGTTGTCCTGCTCGAAGACGCCAAAAGCGAGCAAATGCCCGTACCCCTTGCCCAACTCCTGGTACTCGTCCCAAAGCGAAGCCAGCAACTCGACGTCCGGCACATACGTCCCCTCGATCCACGTGATCAGGGGCTCGAGATACTGCTGGAACAAGGCCTTGTCCTCTGCCGTTGCCACCGCCGTGAAGCCCCCCATGATGAACGCCGGAGTGTGCGGCAGCTTGCCGCCATAGATCGCCCCCATCTCGTGGCAGTGCCGCCGTTGGGCCAGCGCCTCCAGGAAATGCGCCGTGAATCGCGACACCGTCCCGGAATCCAGTCGCCGACCCACATCCCAGCCCGGCAGCCAGGGGGCCAGCGGCATGCCCGGAATGAAGTCCGGCAGCGAGAGCGGATAGAAATGCAGGATCGCCGACTCGATGAAGCACGCCCCATGTACAAGGTTCCGCAACAGGCGCGCCGCGGTCCGGGCCTCGGTGTCGCCCTCGACGCCGTAGGCGTGATCGAGTGCCAGCGCCGCCGCATGCGCGTGCGACGTCGGGCAAACCCCGCAAATCCGCGAGGTGATCAGGGTTGCATCCCGCGGATCGCGGCCCTCGAGCAGCTTCTCGAAGCCGCGAAACAGGGTGCCCACCGAGTAGGCGTCCACCACCTGCTGGACTCCGTTGACTGTGTCCACCTTGACCTCGACCTTGAGATGGCCCTCGATACGGGTGATGGGGTCGATGACCGCTGTGATGACTGGCATGGCTCCTCCCGAAATCGGTCACTCGAAGTACGGCTCGAAAAACGACCGGGGCCCGGGAAAGGTCTTCTCGACACACCCGTGACAGGGCGCGTTCACCCCAATGCACCAATGGCCCGGATGCGGCTGCCCCAGACGGCGGCCGCCGATCCCGCACCAAGCTGCCTCACACCGCGCCTTGGTGAACGGCCCCCGACACCCAAGAGCCACCAGACATTGGCCCTGCTCCCCAAAGCGCACCGCCTCGACCGCGCCCGTCAGCGAGGGGTTCCGCGGACATTTGTCGTGAATCAACGGCACCTCGTCGGTCCCGGCGAAGCTCTGGCTGTAAAGCGCTAACGGCCGGCCGTCCTCATCCAACGCCGGGCTCCGCCCGAGCAGCAGTTGCACGATCGCCCACACCACCCAGTCGGGTTGCGCCGGACAGCCGCTGATGTTCATCACGGGACGGCCCGTGAAGGCCCCCACCCCCATCGCCCCGGTCGGATTCGACCCGCTGGCCGGGATCCCTCCAAAACAGGCGCACGTGCCCACACAAATGGTCTTCAGCGCCTTCGGCACCAGATTCTGGACCGCTTCCGCAAACGTCATCTCCCGCCCATGGTCGCTCCAGACCACACAGGGCCGACCGCGAAACCGGGTCGGGACCGCCCCCTCGAGCACGAGAATGAAGTTCCCTGCCTCCGCCGTCCGCTGCAGCGCCGCCACCGCCGTCTCCCCCGCCGCTCCCATCAGCGTCGGGTGGAACACCAGGTTGATCGCGCTGCCTACGACGTCCACCACGTCCGCCGGTTCCCCCGGCGTTTCGGAAATCCTGTTCAGGAACGAGATCGAACAGCCCGTACAGGCGCTCCCAATCAGCCAGATCACCGAGGGCGCCGATGGATTCGCCAACGCATCGCGCAACAGCCCCAACGTCCCCCCGTCCAAACCCAGGGCCGCCGCCGAGAGACTGCAGCACCTCAAAAAACTCCGACGTGAGACGGACATAATCACCTCAACCGGCTTCGAACCCGATCCTGCCACAGGCACACCTCCCGGACACCTCCGCGGCGTCGTGGCCTCGTGCATCCGGCGCGCAGAGTAGTCAAGAGTCGGCCGATGACCAGGACAAATCGCCCAACAGCGCGAGAGGCTCCCCGGCAGTCCATGCCAGGGAGCCCTTGACTCCTTCGTCTAATCTCCCCGCACCGCTTGCCAGGCCTTGAAGTAGGACAGGATCGCCCCCTCGTAGTCACCTTGCTGCCGGGCCGCGTCGCCCTCCTGCAAGCGCGCCGCAGCAACAGCGCTGCCGCCGGCATCCCGAATCGCCGTCGCCGCCAGAATCCGATCCGCGTCGGTCAGCTTCAGGGCAACGTCGGTTAACTGGACCTTCAGCGCGAGGGGCAGACGGGATTCGAGTAACCCCTGCACTTGGCGTATGGCGGCCAGTTCCTGGGCGACCACCGCCGCGCCCCCTGCCCGGACAAGGCGGCTGTCATCGGCCCAACCCTTGGGCTGCAGCGCCTTCTGAACGTGCTTCGCCGCCGCTTCAAGGCGGTTGCGCAGGGCCCGATCCCCCGTCTGCGGCGCCAGCGCCGTCAGAATCGCCTGCGCATCCTGTTTCAGGTTCCGCGCCGTCTCACGAACGATGACCAACTCCACGTGGTTCCGGTTCGCCGGCGCCCAGGGATCCGGCGCGCCCAGGTCAAAGGCTTCCACGATGAACCCGATCGCCTGTCCCGGGAGAAGACCCGACAAGTCCACCTCGATCGGTACCAGCACCTCTTCACCCGGCTCCAGATGGACCACCTCGACAACCTCCTTGCAGGGGTGCGCCCCGTCCACCACGCCCCCGGCGTCCTTGATCTGGCAGCGCCCCAGCACCAACAGGTCCAGCGGCGCGTCGCCGTCGTTCCGGACCGGCACGTCATACGTAAACGAATCTCCCGCGTGGATGACCTCCAGGTTGATCTGGCCTCGGTCATCGTTGAGATCGTCGTTCTGATTCGCCCCCACAATCAGCGCCTCGAGACAGGTGTGCGCCTGGTTCTGAAAAACATGGTCAAACTCCGCCGTCGCCGTCCCCCCGGCGGGAATCGACGGGATGATGACGGTTCCGATCGACTGCCACCCGGAGAAGGTAACCCCCCAATCGTTGAAGGAGACCTGAACCTGCACGTTCGAGGCCGGCTCGTCCCCCGTGTTGCCCACCACCACTTGGATGTGGGTGTTCTCACCCACAATCGGATACGCCGGCGTCGCAGTGATCGATCCCCACCCGTAGAAGGGAACTTGCGGATTCACCCCGGCCTGAATTGCGGCGAACCCCGCCGCCAGACCCAAACCCACCGCCACCGCTGCCGACACCCGGCTAACAACTGAACCTCGGTATTGTGTATTCATAGAATCTATATATCCCATCATTCTATCCTATCATGATATATTCTCATGTCAAACAGTACCGCGTCGAATGTTGACAGGAGCAGCCTGCGGCCGTCCGCTTCCCTCGCCCCCGCGGCGCGCCGCCGTGGGCGGCCGCCGGCTCCCAAAGTCCAACCTCCGGATTCGGGGGGGGCGCGTGCGCCTCTTTCGGCTCGCCAACCGCCGCCAACGCGCCATGGTTGAGCCGCTGGCAGACCGGCACACCCACGACGCTCGGGATCGCACATGAACATCCTCATCACTGGAGCCACAGGCCTTATTGGACGGGCGCTCGCCGCCCGCCTCGAAGGGCGAAGACACCGCGTCGTGCCGCTGCGCCGCGCGCCGGCGCCCAGGAGCGGCGAGCCCACCTGGGATCCTGAGCGCGGGCGCGTCGATCTCGAACCGGCAGGCCCGCTGGACGCCGTGATTCACCTGGCCGGAGAGACCATCGCGCAACGCTGGACGCCGTCGGCGAAGTCGCGCATCGGGTCCAGCCGCATCGATGCCACCCGCCGCCTCAGCGAGGCCCTGGCCGCACTCGCTTGCCCACCGCGGGTCCTGGTGGCGGCATCCGCCACGGGCTTCTACGGCGACCGGGGGGACGAGGTCCTCGACGAGCAGAGCGCTCCCGGCCGGGGTTTCCTGCCGGAGCTCTGCCAGGCGTGGGAGTCGGCGACCGCACCGGCTCGCGATCGTGGAATTCGAGTTGTGTGCTTGCGTCTGGGAATCGTCCTGGCGCGGGACGGCGGCGCGTTGGCGCGGATGCTTCCTGTGTTTCGGTGGGGGCTCGGCGGGCGCATCGGCAGCGGCCGCCAGTATTGGAGCTGGATCACTCTCGAGGACTTGCTGGGCGCCATCGAGCGCTGTCTCGAAGAGAGTCAGTTCAGCGGCGCCGTCAACGCCGTGGCGCCCGGGACCGCCACCAACGCCCTGTTCACCGCGGCCTTGTCACGAGCCCTGCGCCGCCCGGCGCTCCTGCCCGTGCCAGCGTTCGCCCTGCGCATCGCCCTGGGCGAAATGGGCCGGGAGGTGCTCCTGGCCAGCGCCCGGGTGCGTCCGACACGACTCCTCGAGGCCGGTTTCGCGTTTCTCGATCCCGACCTGGATTCGGCCTTTCGCCACGTGGTCTGAGGCGCTTACGCGTTGCCGTCCAGCGGCTGATGGTCGGCGACCCTCCGGGGCCACCCCGCCTTCACGCTCCCGTCCAATAACAGACACCCGTCTGGCGAAGGGGATCCACGTTCAGGAGCAACGAACCGCCCGCCGGCTCCGCCCCGGCGTCCACCACGTGGATCACGTCGGCCAGCCCCGCCGCCGAGGGCAGAAGGTCGGCCAGCCGGTTGGGCCGCGCCAGAAGCGATGCCTCGTGGAATTCGTGCCCCGGACGGCCCGGGGAGAGCGCCAGGTAGAGCATGTCCATCTCGACCAGGTCGTTGAAGAAATGCGTTCCGAGCGAGACTTCCGGGGTGAGATTCTCGTGCATGACCGCGAGCTCGCAGATCACCGAGACGGTGTTGATCTCCGCGAACGACACCGGCACGCCCAAGGCGGGCATCGTGGTCCCCCACCGCCCTGGGCCCAGGATCAGGATCACCGGCCGTTCCTGCGGATCGCCGAGGTGCGTGAGACGGCCGACAGCCCGCGCCACCGAGTAGCGCCGGCTCATCCCCAACTGGCTGTAAGCCGAAGGCTTCACGTAGAGCACCCGGTCGATGGCCGTCGCCACGCCGTGCCCGACGATCGGCCCCCGGGTGCGAAGCACGAGCCGGGCAGGCTCGAGGATCTCCGGCACCTTGACGCGGCCGGCCTCGCCGCCGATCCGGACCTGGAAGGGCCGGCACTGGAGGAGATTGATGCGGAACCCGCCCTGGGGGTTGAAGTTCGCCGTGAACTCGATGTCCACCGGACAGTCATACGCCTCCTGCAGCGTCCGGCACAAAACGCGCATCGTCGGCACAAAGTCGGTCTCCGAAAACAGACGGTCGAAATCCAGATACCCCCGGAACTCCGCCGTCGGCGCCATCGGGCGCGGGTCGCTGAGCCGGCCGTCCTCCCAGCGTCCGAACCAGGCGAGCATCGGGCCGGGACACAGGCGCGCCACCTCCTCGAAGTCGCGGCTCAACAGCGCGTTCGCGCGGGTGTCGAGGACATCGACCCGGCGCTGGGTGAACTCGCGCTGGTGATCGGCGCGGCTTTCCGGGCATTTCAAGGGCGCGTTCAGCGCCACCAGCCGCGTGTAGTCGTCATCGGCCCGGTCCACCGCCCGCGTTCCGAGCCCAAACACCAGCCGGAGCAGCCCGGCCTCGGCCTGGATGTCCTCGTGCCAGACAAACGGGTTGAAGGAGAATCCCACCCCGGCAACGTGCGGGAAAAACAGCCCCCCGTGCAATTCACCCGACACCCGCTGGATCAGAAGGGCCATCTGCTCGTCCCGATCGAGCAGGCCATGGTGATGCCGGTACCGGAGGCTCTCCTCGCTCAGGTCGCTGGCGTACACCGTGCGCACGGCGTTGAGGAGCGCGGCGAGCCGCTCCTGGCGCGTCCCCTGGTTCACACAAAACACGCTCTCGTACTTCCCCGAGAAGGCGTTGCCGTAGTTGTCCTCGAGCAGGCTGCTCGACCGGACGATCAACGGCGACTGCCCGAAGTAATCGAGCATCTCGGTGAACTGATGCAGCACATCCTCCGGAAATGTCCCGGCCAGGATCCGCTCCCGCGCCTGGGCCGCCCGCTCGAGACAGACATCGAAATCCCGATGGCGGCGGCGGAGCCACCAGCAGCCGTTCCGAACCAGGTAGGTGTAGAACACGTCCGAGCCCACATAAAACGAGTCGTGGCTCTCGAGAACCTGCGGCCATCGCGGCGAGGCGCCCCGCAGAATCGCCCGCGCCAGCAGCATCCCGAGCGACTTCCCCCCGATCAGCCCCGTCCCCACCATCCGCTGCATGATCTGCACGAGGTCCTCGAGGCTGAAATGCCGCCGCACCAGCTTCTGAAACCGTGCGTCCCGGCTCGCCACCATCGCCATCAGCCGCTCGAACAACGCCTCCGATTCCCGCGTCGGCGGCCGGGGCGCGCCCGGCTCCGGCATCGCCTGCTGCGCTTCCCGGAAGGCCCGCGCCCAGAGCCCCGGCCGGCGAATCGTGAACTCGAGCCACGGCTTGGGCATGCTCGCCAGGATGTCCGTGATCGTCGCGCTGCGGGTCACCGGCCGGAACACATCCCCGTCCCATTGGTGGAGCGTGTACATCGTCGGCGTGTGCCGCTCCCACACTTTCAGCGGATGGATGTACCGCTGGTCATGCTGCCGGTAGACATCGATGATCACCTGGGCCGTGTCGAAAATCGACTGGGTGGCATGGACCGAGTGCGCGTGCTTCTGCAGCGCGAAATAGGCGACCGTGTCCAGCTCGTACAAATAGGGGCACGCGATCCGGAAAAAGCTCCCCAACATCCGGTCGCTGAACCAGTCGGCCGCCAGATCGGACAGGTTGTCGAACACGTAGTACGCACCCCGCCCCGCCTCCTCGATGAGATCGAGGATCCGGGTCAGGAACCGATCAAACCCCTCCTGCGGATCCAAAGCGTGGACCCGGGCGCCGCTCGATGCGTCCAGCAGCGGCTCGTGCCGGGCAAAATGAAAGTAGACCAGCGGCCGCCCCAGCCGCCCAGCCTCGCCAACCAGCGGCCCAATCACCGGCCGATAGTCCCCAAGGTCGTCAACCTGCCAGACCACATTGTCTCCCGGACGCAGCCCGTTGAGGACCTCGTCAAGCCCAGGCAGCCCGGTGCTCAGGATCGGGACGTCGGCGTTCATGGGCCCCGTTCTGGCACAAGTCGCCTCCGCTGGAAAGCCCAGGCCTGGCGAGGCGCGGAAGAGAGGGTCCGGAAAGGCAGGGAGGCTTCACGGGATCGCGGACTTGGTTGGGTCCGAGGTGCGCCTCGCTAGAAAAACTTATGGACGAAATCAGCCGCCCCCGCTATAAGTCCGCCCGATTTATGCAGGTGGGCGCATCCGCCGGACCGAACCGGCACGATGACGAGTTGTTCTCGTCGGCAGGCGTCAGTTTCCTTCCCTCGTCTTTGTGCGCACCCGGCAAGCCTCTCGGGTCCTGGGACCCGAAGCACGCCGGGCTGTGGACAGGCCGGGACGGCCGGCTCCGGACGAGCGCCCCCTGCAGGATCTGAACCTCAACCTCCACACCATCCGCGCCTCTCCCCCTATGGGCACCATCCACGACACCCTCGACATCGTCCGCCACCGCAATCCCGGCGAGCCGGAATTCCTCCAGGCCGTCACCGAGGTCCTCGAGTCCATCGAGCCGGTCATCGAGCGGCACAAGCAATACCGCGACGCCATCATCCTCGAACGGATTGTCGAACCGGAGCGGGTGATCATGTTCCGCGTCCCCTGGCAGGACGACCGGGGCCAATACCACGTCAACCGCGGCTATCGGATCCAGATGAACAGCGCGATCGGCCCCTACAAGGGGGGCCTGCGGCTGCATCCCACCGTCAGTCTGAGCATTCTGAAGTTTCTGGCCTTCGAGCAGGTGTTCAAGAACTCGCTCACGACGCTGCCGATGGGCGGAGCCAAGGGCGGTTCGGAGTTCGATCCCAAGGGCAAGAGCGACGCCGAGGTGATGCGCTTCTGCCAGTCGTTCATGACCGAGCTCCACCGCCACATCGGACCGGACACCGACGTTCCCGCCGGGGACATCGGCGTCGGCGGGCGCGAGATCGGGTTCCTCTACGGCCAATACCGCCGGCTGGCCAATGAGTTCTCCGGGGTGCTCACCGGCAAGGGCCTCGGCTGGGGCGGCTCCCTGATCCGGCCCGAAGCCACCGGCTACGGCTGCGTTTACTTCGCCCAGGAAATGCTCAAGTCCCGAGGCGAGTCCATCGAAGGCAAGGTCTGTCTGGTCTCCGGCTCCGGCAACGCCGCCCAGTATACCATCGAGAAACTGCTCCAGTCCGGCGCCAAACCCGTCACCGTCTCCGACTCGAACGGGTTCATCCATGACCCCGAAGGCATCACCGAGGAGAAGCTCGCCTGGATCATGAATCTGAAGAACCTCCGCCGCGGCCGGATCCGGGAGTACGCGGCCAAGTTCCGGGCCACCTATTACGAAGGCCAGCGACCCTGGGGCATTGCCTGCGACTGCGCCTTCCCCAGCGCCACCCAGAATGAAATCACCGGCGAGGATGCCAAGACCCTTCTCGGCAACGGCTGCCAACTCGTCGCCGAGGCCGCCAACATGCCCTGCGAACCCGAGGCCATCCACCTCTTCCTCGGACGCAAGATCCTCTACGGCCCGGGGAAGGCCGCCAACGCCGGCGGCGTTGCCACGTCCGGCCTCGAAATGACCCAGAACTCGATGCGCCTCCCGTGGACCCGCGAGGAGGTGGACGATCGTCTCCACCAAATCATGATCACCATCCACAAGAACGCCTTCGAGACCGCCGCCGACTATGGCGCTCCCGGCAACCTCGTCGTCGGCGCCAACATCGCCGGCTTCGTCAAGGTCGCCGACGCCATGCTTGATCAAGGTCTCGTCTAGCGAGGCGCACCTCGGACCCAATCCGGTCCCTCGGACCTTCCTTTCCACCAGCCCACGCCGTATACTGGCCCAGCCTATGAACAACCCCATCTGGCTGATGACCTCAGCCCTCAAGGCCCTCGACTTCGACGGCCTTGTCCGCACCACCGCCGCCGTTGGAGCCCAAGGACTCGAGCTCTGCGTGTTCCGCAGGGACGGCACCCGCCGCGATCACGTGGCCACCCACCTCGATTACGAGACGTTCGGCCCCGAGACCGCCCGCCACCTCATCGATCGCTGCCGCGCCGCGAACATCCGGTTCTCCGTGGGCGCGTACGAAAACCTCATCGGCGGCGATCCCCAAGAGCGCGTGGCCAACCAAAACCACCTGCTCCGGCTGATCCGGATCGCCCATCTCTGCGGCGGCGACCGCAACCAGGTGGCCGTCGGCACCTTCGTCGGCTACAACCACGACCTCGGGACTCTCGACCGCGGTTTCGAGCGGAACCTTGACGAGTACACCCGTGTTTTCGCCCCCATCATCCGCTACGCCGAGGACCTCGGCGTGACGGTCCTCTACGAGAACTGCCCCATGGAAGGCTGGCGACCGGCCACCTCGCCGACCACCTACAACAACCTCCCGGGCTGCCTGGCCGCCCGGAAGCTCATGTACGCGCTCATCCCCAGCCGGGCCCACGGTGAAACCTACGACCCCTCCCACGACGTCTGGCAGAACATCAATCCCAGCGACGTCATCCTCGCCTCCGACATGAACCGCATCCACCGGGTGCACATCAAGGGCACCCGCAACCGGGCCGGAGCAGGCCGCACCCACTGGGGCGCTCTCTACCCCATGCAAGCGGTCCGCCCCGACCTCGCCCAACACGCCGGCGTCCCCATCCCCGCCCACGAGTGGGATCGCCATCATTACGAACCCATGCTCCCCGGCTTCGGCGGCAACGACAGCATGGACTGGCGCGCGTTCCTCGAAACCCTCATGCAACGCGGATTCAACAACCCCTTCGTCATCGAAAACGAAGCGGACAACTCCGCGCACACCGGCAACCTCGGCGCCACCGTCCAGGGCTTCAAAGCCGCCGTCCTCTGCCTCGCCCCCATCGTCTGGCCCCTCGTTCCCAACGAAGGCTACTGCTGCGACACCGCCCAGTTCCCGGTTCTCGTTGACCCGCCATCCCGCGATGTGCCGCTGAAGACCATGGCCGACCTGTAACCGGTGATCCCGCCCCGAATCGGTGCGGACTTCCCCCCGCCGATTCGGGACGGAGCACACACTACAGTCCGCAATGCGATGCTAGCCGCCCTCGCTGAGGGCGGCACGAGACCGACGGCCGAGAACAGTGCGTCAGTGCGTCGGTGGGCTGAAAGGTTGTGTGCTCTTGCCACTTCGCGCTTTGCCCTCTAACCCGCCGCGGTCACCGCCCGCGGCTACAGACCGCTCCCCGCCAAGCCCACGGCGCCGCGGGAGCAACCTCACTACAGCGGCCGCACCCGGGGCCACTCGAGCTCGATCCCGCGCTGGCGCAGCAACTCCTGGAACTCCGCCCGACGTTTCAGGTCCTTCCGGATCTGGCGCGGCGGCTCCTTCCGCTGGAGCGCGGATACGACCAACCACCCCACAGACTCGCCGATGTTCCACTCGACCGGGTGCAGCCGGTAGGCGCCATTGGTGATGTGGGTGGTCCCGATGTTCTTGGCGGCCGGCAGCAGATTCTCGACCCGCTGCGGCAGCAAGCACCCCAGCGGGATCTGAAACGGCAGTGAGCTCAGATCAAGGTAGTTGTCCTTGCCGGTGCTCGGGTGCAAGTCGATCCGATACGCCCCGATCCCCACGCTGTCGGCAAACACTTCCGCACTCACGTCGCCCTCCGCCCGGCCCGTGGCCTGCCGTCGTGCCTCGGTGCCCACGTGCTGTTCCTTGACGGTGAACTCCGCCCGGATCCGACGCGCTTCGCGAATGTAGGGATACTTCGCCAGACCGTCCGCAGTCCCCAGGATCCCCGGGCACAGTCGCAGCCCCGGCCACCCGGTGCCGCCATCCGGCCGCGGCGCTTCGGTCTGCATCCAGTAGAGCAGCGACCGACTCAGCTGCCGCGCCCGGTCGAGGTGCCGCGCGACTTCCTCGGCCGTCCCCCCGATGATCGGTCCGAGCCAATAGTCGTTCTGCGGCCAGTTCACCAGCGAATAGCCGCTGCCATAAGTTCCCGATAGAAACTGCGCGGGATCAATCAGACGCCGGTACGTCCAGAGATTCATCCCCGATGCCTTGAGCGTGGGATCAAAGATCATCGGACGCTTCTTCAGGGTCTTCGGATCCATCAGATCCCACTGGAACAGCGGCCCGCCCCATGGGGGCGTCATCTCCGGCACATACCCCCGCCAGAAACCGTATTCCTCCGGACGATCGATCGTGTGGGTTTCCCCGGGACAATGCTCGATTGCAAAACACCAGGTGATCGCCTGCTGGCTCTCCGGAGCCGCCTGCTCCCGAGCATGCGGCTCTCCCGTCTCAGCCCGCGACTCCGCGCCGATCACGTGCTCGGTTCCCGTCAAAGCCAGGAGATCGCCCAGCTCGGTCGCATCCACCACATACGGCGCCCTCAGAATCACCGTGCGCCCCGTCTCCCGTCCGCGCACCGCCACCGCCCGGACCCAGTCGCCTTCCACCTCCGCCCGCACCGGTTCATGCTCGAGCAGAACCCGGAGCCGGCCGGAGCTGACATGCGGCGCCAGCATCTGCTCGAGCACCGCCAGACTCACCCGGGGTTCATGGCAGATCCTCGAAACCCAGCCGTTGCCCGGGTTCAACCGCGGGTTCGCCCGCGCCTCCGCCGTCAGCGGATAGTGCTCCCGGTAAAACCTCCGCACCGCCTCACGATACTCGCGGTAGCTCCGGGTACACCCAAAGCTCTCGATCCACGGATGTTCGTCCGGCGGAACCGCCTGCGATGTCGACTGCCCCCCGATCCAGTCCGTCTCCTCGGTGAGCACCACGCGCAGCCCGCCCCGGCATGCCGCCAGCGCCGCCGCACACCCGCCAAGCCCGCCCCCCACAATCACGACGTCCGCAGCCAGCTCGCGGTCCCGGGCCCGGTCGTCAGCCGCAGCCAGCAACGGCTGCCAGCCCAATAACGGCAGCGCCCCCACGGACCGCTGCAAAAAGGAACGACGGTTCATAGACAATCAGGTTTTCGAATCCCACCAATACGCCCCGCACCCGCCTGCCTGGCAAGGCGCGACTCTGACGGAACACAGTCCCTTATCTCCCTCTGGATCCCCTGTCCCGCGTCTCGCCACTCTAGAGTCCTCGCCGGAGGGAGGCAAGAATCCTGGCGAGGCGCGCCTCAGACCTGACGAAGTCCGCGATCCCATGAAGCCTTCCTGCCTCTTCGAACCCTTTCTTCCGCGCCTCGCTAATGAAGAGTCCTCGACGGAAGGTGGGGAGGCCTGGAACGGCAGGGGCCACACTTGACCTGTTGACCACACATTCCACAAGTCGAGGACTCTAGCGTCGCGACAGGATCCTTGCATCTCACCTTCGAATGCGCAGGATGAAGCCGAGCTCTATGTCCCGCCAGACCGACCCCGCCATCCCCAAGCCGCCGCCCGAGCCCTCGAGACCCGACCCCTCCCCAGGACCGTCGAAGGCACGCATTCAACGAACCCCCCGCGCCATGCGAAGCGCCATGCGCCATCTGCCTGCGCTCTCCTGGCTCGCGACCGCCCTCGGCGGGGCAGCCATTGCCCTGGCCCAACCCGCCTCCGTCTCCCCAAGGCCCTGGAACGAGTACCGCGTGATCCTCTGGGTGGGCGACACCGCATCGCGCCACCCGGACCGATTCCCTCTCTTCCTCGAACGCCTTCGGGAGCTGGGGGCCGACACCGGCATGGTCCATGGCGGCGGCGGCGATCCCCAACACTATCTCGCCCATCAGACGCCCTATTACGTCGAGAACATCGTCAACCGCGGCCTCTGCCTCAAATGGAATTCACCCGTCCGCGACTGGGACTCTTTCGTCACCGCCTGGGCCAAGGGCGGACGTCCCGAGAGCGCCTTCCTCCGCCCGTACTGCCTCGACGACCCCGACTGGCAGGCGATGGCCCTCGATCAGATGCGCGCTGCGGCCCGCAAACACGCACCCCATCGCCCGCTCGCCCATGACATCCGCGACGAGCTCTCGGTCACGATCTCCGCAAACCCGTTCGACTACGACTACTCCCCTCGTGCGCTCGAGGGTTTCCGCGCCTGGCTCCAATCCCAATATCCCTCGCTCGAAAAGCTCAATCGCGAGTGGCAAACCCCGTTTCCCACCTGGGACGACGTCCGTCCTTTCTCAACCGATCAAATCAAGAACCGCATGGCGTCCGGAGACTCTCTGCCCCGCGGCCAGCCCGATTGGGGCGCCGTCCAACGCCTCACGTTGGATCCTGGCGCCGCCCGACAGAACCCCGCCCGGTGGAACTTCGCCCCCTGGGCCGACTTTCGCACTTACATGGACGTGTCGCTGGCGCGGACCCTTGACCGCCTCCGCAACGCCGCCCGCGACATCGACCCTCTCACCCCCGTCGGCATCGAAGGTACCCAGATGCCCCACGCCTTCGGCGGCTACGACCTCTGGCGGCTGGCCCAAGCCGTCGATTGGATCGAGCCCTATGACATCGGCAACGCCCGCGAGATCTTCGGCTCGTTCATGCCCGGCAAACCCATCCTCAGCACCGTGTTCGAGAAGGACACCCGGACCGCAAGCCGCCGGCTCTGGCATCTCCTGCTCGAAGGCGACCGCGGCTGCATCGTCTGGTGGAGTGAGGACTGCCTCGATTGGACACAACCCGATTGGCCCCTGACCGCCAAGGCCCGCGCCCTCGCCCCGGTCTTCAGCGAACTCAGGCAGCCCATCGCCCGCCTCTTCCTGCGCGCCATGCGGGTGCGCGATCCCATCTACCTCCTCTACTCCCAACCCAGCATCCAGGTCGACTGGCTCCTCGAATCCACCGTGGACGGCTCGACCTGGCACCGCCGCTTCTCGAGCTACGAAGCGGACCATAACCGGATGGCTCGACTGCGCAATGCCTGGCTCAAGGGGTTTCAAGACCTCGGCTACAGCCCCCAGTTCCTCTCCTCCGCCCAACTCGAATCACGAGCCTTCCAGCAGGATGAACACTTCGTCCTCGTCCTCTCCCAGGCCTGGGCCCTCTCAGACCGCGAAATCAACACCATCCAACGCCTGATGCAGGAGCCCCATGGCAACGCCATCCGCCGCGTGTTCGCCGACGCCACCCCGGGTCTCTTCACCGAGCATGGCCGGCTCCGCGAAAGCAACCCCCTCGAATCCCACTTCCCATGGGCCGGTGCCACGCCCACCCTCCACGCCTGGACCGATCCCGCCCAGCGAGCGACGTCAGCCCGGATCGATCTCGCCCGATTCCCCGCGGACCGGCTGAGCACGAATCCGCCACCGGCATCGCTGCCGGAGTTCCTGCTCGCCAGCGGCCTTCCCTCGCTCGAAACCCGCGATCCGGCCTGGAACAGCGCCCATCGGATCCGTCTCCACCGGTTTCGTCTCGGCGCCGCCCGCTTGTTCGCCGTTGAACGCGGTGTCGACTACCACATGAGCGAAGACCTCCGTCAGGCTGGCGGAAACGAAGCCCTGGAAAAACCCGTCACGGTAACCCTCCGCTTCGGCTCCGGCCACCTCTACGACCTCCGGCGCCAAACCTACCTCGGCCACAACCTCGACCACACCTTCGTCCTCGACCCCTGGCAACCCGCCCTGTTCGCCCTCCTCGCAGAGCGACAACCTGCGGAGAACCTGGTCCGGAACCTTGATGCAGCGCACTAGCACACGCCAGACCCCGGTTTTCTCGACGACCCTGTCAGTAATGTGGCTTGGCCCACGCCATCCTCAGGGGCCGATTCTAAACCTGTCGCCCTGTCGTCGCCGGCTGAGTTCATCCACCCGTCCGGAAAAAACGGCAGGGGGCTGCCGCACTCCAAAAACTGGCGTCCGCGCCATGGCCCCGCGATCCGCACGTCAGCGTCGTGGAGTGCGGTGCCGCGCCCTGAGCGGCACCGTTTTCCAGATGGGTGTCAAACATGCCGGCTAAGGGTCTGTCCGCACAGCCCTCACGGCAGACGGCCGCGATCCCCCCCCACGCGGTCACTGGACACCCGCGCCGGGATTGGCGTCCTTAAGCCCCTTCATCGCTTCCATCATCAGCCGGGCGGCCTCCTCCATCTTCTTCACGGAGGCGATGGACTGATCCATCCGATCCAGATCCATCACCGGGATGCGTCCATTCTGCAGCGGCATGCCGGAGTTGCTCCCTCGGGCCTGACGCGCCTGGGCTTGCTCCGTCGCTCGCGCCGTGATCTCCGCCAACTTGCCCTGTTGCTCCGGCGTGAGAATGGCATTGAGCTGTTTCGCCAGTTCTTCATTGCCCAGGATCTGCGTGCCTCCCCCCGCGGCACCTCCCCCCATCACGAAACCACCCAGGTTCTGGAGCATGGCTCGGGTCTGCTGCGTGATCCCATCATACTCCTCTTGCGTAATCTCGTTCCGGGACAAGGCGTCTCCGGCCAGGAACAGTTCCATCATCTGCTCCGGTTCGCTGCGCATCGCCGCCGCCAGCTCCGTGACGGCACCGACCCGCTCCGTGACCGCCGACTCGATCAGCGCGGCTGCTTTGTCCCGCTGCTCGTCGCTCAGACCCAGTTGGGTCGTCATCCGCCGCAGGACTCCCCGGCTCGCCGCCTCGGCCACGGAGGCCGAACCCGAGTTCTGGGCCCCCGTGCTGGCCAGCTCCATCCCGGTGTCGATCACCTCCGCAAGATCGGTGGTGATCTTGGCCGAAAGCGCTGTCCGCTGCGGCCCGTACTTCGCCTCCAGCCGAGCCCAGGCACTCTGGGTGCCGGCCGCCCCAGGTGCCGCCGCCGAGGCTGACGCCTGCTGCCGAACCGGTGCCGACACAACGGCTTTGGGAGCCCCCTGGCCCGGGCCGGCTGCAGGTGCCTCGGTCGAGGACGCGACTGGAACCGCCGCCGCCGGCGCCTCAGTCTTGCCCGTCTTGCTGGCCACCAGGTACACCAATGCCGCCCCGAGAAACAAACCCGCGGCGACCCATATTGCTCTGCGGTTCATAGCACAAATCCGTTCTTTCCACGCTTTCCCACCCCTATTCGCTTCGCATCCGCCGCCGGTTACACTTTTCTTTCGCCCCTTCCCTCTCCCCAATCCGCGGCCGCGAAGCGGTCCAAAGGCGTTGGGGAGCGGGAGACAGGGAGAGGGGAGCTGTGCCACTTTCGAACCCTGCAGCATTGCCTCCGCCGGAGGGGTTGAGGGTTGTTGCACTGCATTGGCGTGTTCCTTGCCAAAGGCAAACCCGGACTTCAAGACCCAGCGGTTTCCCCTTCGCCCCCCCGTCCAAACGCCCGGCCCCGCGCGCCGTCCCATGCAAGGTACGCCAGAAACAGCGAGTTGTACTTCACATAGCGGCCAACCAACCGGCGTGGCTCGGACGCCATCCGAAACAGCCAGGTCAACCCCCACCGCTGCATCCAGGCCGGCGCATCCCGCTTCGTGCCGGCATTCACGTCGAAGGCGAAGCCCACACTCAATAACATCCCCCTCGGGATCGCCGCCTTGTGCCGCTGAATCCAAGCGTCCTGCTTCGGCGTCCCCAAGCCCACCCAGACGAAATCCGGCTCGAATCGGCGCAGATCCTCCTCGACTCGCACCTCCCCCGCCCCCTCGAGCCGCCCGTCGAGACCACAGCGTCCATGAAAACTCCCTACGAACTGAATCGCCGGGTTCAATCGCAGCATCCGATCGCGCAGCGCCTGTCCGCAGGCTTCCGATCCCCCCAGCAGATAATGCCGATACTCCGCCGTGGTTCGCGTCAAGCACTCCCGCATGAAGGTGGGCCCGTAAACCCGCTCCCGAAGCCGCGCCCGCTGCCAGTTCAAACACCAGACCAACGGCGTGGCGTCAGGGATGAAATGATCGTAGCTCGACGTCAGTTCGCGAAACCACGGTTCGTGCCGGCGTGCGGTCACGATGTGCACATTCGCAAACTCGATCGCCACGCTCCCAGGCTGGCGCGCGCGCCAGTGGCAGAAATCCGAAAGCGCCGCATAACTCGTCGCCGCCAGCGGGGTGCCCAGCACCCCGAACCGCCCCGCATCGAGCGCCGGCGGCCGCTCCGGCCCGGCCGGAGGCGACCCCGCCCCTGGTGAAAGCCGGTCGTTCACGGTTCCTCGACCCGATAAAGATGCGTCCGGGACCTCAGAATGAAGGCCTTGCCCGCCACCGCCGGCGAGGCCATGAACCCGTCCCCAAGCTGGCTCTCGCCAAGCCGCTCGAATGCCCGTCCCGCCCGAAGCACCGCCGTCTTCCCCTCCTCGCTGAAGCAGTAGATCCGACCCTCCGCCGCCACCGGCGCGGCCGAGTAGTTCCCCCCAATCCGCTCATTCCAGCACACGGCACCCGTCGCCGCTTCCCAGCAGGTCGCCACCCCGTTGTCGTCAATCCCATACAGCAGTCCGTCCAGGTACAGCAGCGACGGCTTCTTCGGAACATTGCGCTTCGTCTTCCAGACAACCCGAAGCTCGGTGCCCGGCGGCGACTCCCCGTTGGCATCGATCACCTCGCCCTTCCGGCCCGGCCGCACGGCCAGCACCTGCCCGCTCGACCATCCGGTCGGCACGAATACGAGCCCGCCCCCAACTGCGGGCCGCGTGCTGGCCGAGTGACTCGTGCGCTCCTCGACCCGCCACCATTCCTCGCCAGTCCGGGGATCCATCCCGTACAAGGCCTTCGACCCCTGGCTGAGCAGCGTGATGCGTCCCCCAAGAACAGCAACGTGGCACGTCCCATACGCCTTCCGCAGGTCGCCCTCGAGCTCGGGCAGGCCGTCCGGACCCAGATCGCGAAAGTCGATCCCCCGATTCCGCTGCCATACCGTCCGACCCGTCCGTTTGTCCAACGCCACGACATACTGACGATCGCTGCCGTCGAAGTTCACGAGCAGCAGGTCCTCGTGCAGGATCGGCGACGATCCCGCGCCGCGATAGTGGTTGCACGCGAAATCCCGACGCTCCCACAGCACACGCCCCGTCGCCGTGTCCAGGCAGGCCGTCCCAGGCGAGCCGAAGGTCACATACAACCGGCCCGCCTCGATCACCGGCGTCGGCGAGGCATACGTGTTGAACTTGTGGGCGTACTGCGGATCTTCAACCTCGAAGAGCTTCAGATCATGCCGGACCTGCCCGGACTCGAGATCAACCCCGAGGGCAAACAGCTCCCGCCCGTCCTCGGTCGCCGTGCTGACCCACACCTGCTGTCCCTCGACCACCGGCGACGACCAGGCACGCCCGTGAATCGCCGTCTTCCAACGGACGCCCCGCTCGTCACCCCATGTGAGCGGCAATCCCCTGGCCTCCGCAATGCCATCCCCCCGCGGCCCCCGGAATTGCGGCCAGCCGGCCTCCCCGGCCAGCACAACCGCACCCAGCAACACAGAGCTCAAGCCTAGCGAGGCGCGCCTCAGACCCAGTGGAGTCCTCAGACTCATGAAGACCCTGCTTTGCTTGCCCACCCTCCCTTCCGCGCCTCGCTAATGTAGAGTCCTCGGAGGCGGGGGGTGCGGGTTTGGAACGCCAGGGGCCAAACTTGACCTGTTTGCCACATATTCCACAAGTCGAGGACTCTAGTTGCTTCCCGCTCCCTTGGCTACACCGCTGTTGGCGCGCTCGAGCACCAGCACGACGTTGTCCGCCAATCCAAACCGTGCCAGGAGCGCTTCGCTTGCCCGGTAAACCCAGCGCATGGGGCCAAGCCCTCGGCGCTGCTTCCACGCCGTGGTGCGCCGCAAAAGCCGGGCCCGCTCGGCATCCGGCACGCGCTCGAGACCCCCGCGCCAGTCCTGCCAGATCACCACCGGATTGAAATGCGTAAACCCAAGCCAGCGCCCCTGCAACCGCCGTTCCCGCGCTGCCAGCGCCGTCAGCGTGCGGGCGCTGAAGTAGTTCACATGGTCCGGCATCACATAGCGATACCGAGCGCCACAAAGACGCACCGCCAGCGACGCGACATTCGGAACCAGCACCAAGAGATGGCCGCCCGGCCGCAGCAGATCGGCCGCTCGACGCACATGAGCCAGTGGATCCACCAAATGCTCGAGCACAGCCCAGAACGTCACCGCATCGTAGGGACCCGACGGAAACTCGGGGTCGAGCAGGGACTTCCGAATCACGCGGATCCCGCGGCTCGCCGCGTGATCCAGGGCGTCGCCGGTCACATCGGTCCCCGCCACGTCATACCCCCCCAGTTCCCGAAGCTGATGGAGAAAGGCCCCCGTCGAGCACCCCACATCCAGGACCGTCCCCCGCGGGCAATACCGGCGGAATACCTTCAGTTCTCGGGCGAACCGCACCGGAGCGAAGTCGCTCTCGAGCTTGTCCGGAGCGCAATAGAACGACCGGCCGCGCTCGTCGTAGAACCGTCCCGACGCCAGATCGGCATGCACCGGGCTGGCGTAGACCATGCCGCAATCCTGGCACGTGACGACCGCCACCGCCGGCTTCCGCCACCGGGTCCGGGCAGACGCGGAGCCGCACACTGGACAACCACGCTCAGGCTCCGCGCCCGATGGGATCTCATCGCTCATTCCACAGGTCTAGGACTCTAGCGCACCCCTTCCCGGAAGTCAGCGGCCAATTGCCATTCGCCAAGGCCGCCACCCCCGGTGTACACTGCCGCCGTTCGCACGTGGGGAATCCCGGGCGCGCCAGTCCTCTGAGTCTTTGGTCCGGGGTTCGTTCCCTTGCGCGCATGGTTATGCCTGGTGCAGGTGCTGATCGCTATTTTAATCGGGAATTAAGCTGGCTCGAGTTCAACCAGCGGGTGCTCGACGAGGCCTTGGACCGCCGCAATCCGTTGCTCGAGCGGCTCAAGTTCTTCTGCATCGTCAGCTCGAACCTCGATGAGTTCTTCGAGGTCCGGGTCGCCGGAATCAAGCAGCAGATGCAGAGCGACGTCGCCCGCCCGTTCCCGGACGGACTCACCCCCAGCGAGACGTTTCGGGCCGTCACCGCGCGGGTGCGGCGGATGGTGGACGACCAGTACCGCTGTTGGCGGGAACAACTCGTCCCGGAGCTGGCACGGCACGGCATCCGGTTCCGGCAGCGCCACGAGGTGGCGGCCCAGGACCAGGAGTGGCTGGACGCTTTCTATCGGGCCGAGGTGCGGCCGGTGCTGACCCCGTTGGCGATCGATCCCTCGCACCCCTTCCCCCAATTGCTCAACAAGTCCCTGAACCTCATCGTGCAGGTCGAGGCGAAACCGCGCGGCCGCGGCCGCCGCCGCCGCCTTGCCGTCGTCCAGGTTCCCCGGGTCCTCCCCCGGCTGATCCGCCTGCCGCGAACCAACGGCTCCCAGGACCACGTCTTCCTCGGACATCTCATCGGGCATTACCTCGCCGATCTCTTTCCCGGCACCCGGATCCTCGGCTACTGGCTGTTCCGGGTCACGCGCAACAGCGAGCTGTACATCGATGAGGAAGAGGTCGCCAACCTCCTCAAGGCCGTCGAGACCGAACTCCATAACCGGGTCCGGGGCGAGGCGGTCCGGCTCGAAGTCGAGCGCGAGTGCCCGCTGTCCATCCGCCACGAGTTGCTCCACACCCTCCACCTCGATGAGGCCGATCTCTACGTGATCGACGGCCCGCTCAATCCGGGCCGGCTCATGAGCCTTTGCTCCGGCGATCATGCCCCCGAACTGCGCGACCCGCCCTACCTCGCCCCCGTGGCGCCCCCGCTGCGCGACGCGCCCGACGTCTTCGCCGCCATCCGCAAACAGGACATCCTGCTGCACCATCCCTACGACAACTTCGAAAGCGTCGTCGCATTCCTCCAACAGGCCGCCGCCGATCCCCGCGTGCTGGCAATCAAGCAGACGCTCTACCGCACGGGCGGGGACCCGCGCATCATCGGCGCCCTCCGCGACGCCGTCCGCAACGGCAAACAGGTCACCGCGGTCGTTGAACTCAAAGCACGCTTCGACGAAGCCAACAACATCGAGTGGTCCCGCCGCCTCGAAGAAGCCGGCGTCCACGTCGTCTACGGCCTCGTCGGCTACAAGATCCACTGCAAGGTCACCCTCGTCGTCCGCCGGGACGATGACGGGATTCGCCGCTACCTGCATCTGGGTACCGGCAATTACAACCCGGTCACCGCCCGGCTCTACACCGACCTCGGCCTCCTGACCTGCCAGTCCGACCTCGGCGAGGACGCCACCAACCTCTTCAACCTCCTCACCGGCATCTGCCAGTTCCAGGGCATGCGCAAGATGATCGTCGCTCCCTTTGAGCTCCACCGGCGCGTGATCGATCTCATCCGGCGCGAAACCGCCTTCGCCCAACGCGGCATTCCCGCCCGCATCATCGCCAAGATGAATTCCCTCGTCGATACCCAGGTCATCGACGCCCTCTACGAAGCCTCGAACGCCGGTGCCCGCGTCGACCTCATCGTCCGCGGCATCTGCTGCCTCCGCCCCGGCCAACCCGGCCTCAGCGACGCCATCGCCGTCCGCAGCATCGTCGGCCGCTTCCTCGAACACAGCCGGATCTTCTACTTCGAAAACGGACTGCAACCCGAGATCTACGTCGGGAGCGCCGACTGGATGCCGCGGAACTTCCGGCGCCGCATCGAGGTGATCTTCCCCATCGAGGACGGCAACCTCCGCGACCGCTTGCTCCGGGAACTCGATGGCGTGTTGCTCGCGGATACCGTCAAGGCGCGGTTGCTGCTGCCCGACGGCTCCTACCAGCGCGCACCCTGCCCTGACGGCTCCCGCCCGCTCAACGCCCAGGAGGAGTTCATGCGCCTCGCCCTCGCCGCCGAAGCCGCACCGGACCCGGGCTCGAAGCCTCAACCGCATCGCCCCCGTATGCGCCTGGCCCCACGCCCGCCATCCACCCTCACCGCGCCGGGATCGCCGCCTCCGAAAACTCCGCCCGGTAGTTGAACCGGTCGTTCGGCGCCACGTCGCCGTTCAACGTGAAATCCGTCCAGTCCCCCGTCCCCGCCAAACCGTCCGCCCACTTGAAATCCAGGGTGGACGGGATCGCGTCCAAACCCAATGCCGCGGCGCTCAGCGCCACTTCGATCTCGGCGCCCACCGCCTGGAAAGAAGCCTGACCCGCCGGCGCCCACTCGAACCGGCCGCCCACATTCCGTTCGACACTGGCGCCGCCCTCCCGCCGCGTCCGGCCCACGAGCCAGTCGTAACCCAGCCAGCCCGTGCCCGGATTGCAGTCCGTGTCCAGCAACAACCATGGCCCGCTCGGTTCCGTGCCGGAAACCAGCGGCTCGCGCGTCCGCACGTAACACGCCAGCATCGAACCGTCCCGGCTGACTTTCGCGGCGATGAAATCGTTCCGCCCCGAAGCGTTGGCGTACGTCACTTGGGGGTCCCACCCCCGATGCCGCCGCTGCACGGGATCGCCCGCCGTATCCCGGAACTCCGGCTCGATCGACCGCCAGTCATCGAAGCGACCATCGACCCGCACCGGCCCGCTGCGCACCACCGGCGACGGCCGAACCCCCTTGTACCGCCGGACACTCGCCGCCAGTTGATAGTAATAATCGTCCCCGTGCCCGCCACGCATCGGCTCGATGTCCCGGCTGTGCTCCTGATCGAATTGATCGACAAACATCACCGGGTAGCGGATCCCGGCAAACTCGGCAAACCGCCCCGCAATCCACTCGTTCCACCCCGTCACGAAGACAAAACGCGGATCCTCCCGCAGCACCCGCTCCCATTGCTCGGCCGCGTTCAGACCGTGGCGAACCGCCGACGGCCGCCCGTCGGCCGAGCCATGGTGAAAACTGCGACCCCGGGCTCCGGGCTCGCTCATCGACCCCAGCCGGTTGCCCACCGCGTTCTGCGCCACGCCAACCGTCATCTGCTCCTTCTCGCCCCGGGCATTCCGAAACACATGCTGCGGCGAGACCTCAAGCCAACCCCACATGTCAGGCTTGGTCGGACCCAGGAAGTAATCCGGCTGCGGACTCCGGAACGTGAAGAACGCCCGCGCCGCCAGCGCGTCCGCATCCAACCGCCGCAACGCAAGCGTCCGATCCCCGGCCGCTGACTGCCCATCCGCCATGGCCTGCCCGCGGGAATCCGTGTCGTCCGTGTGGCTCCACCAGCCGACCTTGCCCGCCGGCTCGGAAGCCTCGAGATAGTAGCTTCCCGCCGCCAGCGACGGCCCAGCCTCGATCCAGAGCCAGGCGTTGTCCGCCACGTCGCGGCAGCGGCGCGTCGCCAACCGTTCGCCCCCGGGGCCCCCGCGATACAGGGTCAGCGTCACCGCCGCGCCCGTCGTCCGCCACGTCGGGAACCGCCCGGCCACCGCGTCGAACGCGTGCTCCGCCTCGAACAGGCACCCGAGGGTGTGCCCCGCCTCGAGGACCACCGCCGTGTTCTGCGCCCCGCGCTCGGCCACCGTCCCCAGCCGCTCCGGATCCGCGAGGATCAGCGGCTTCCCCTCCCACTCGAACCACAGATCCCGCGACAACCCCGGTCGGTACAGATCGCGCCAAAGCTCGAGAACAACCTTGCGCGGCTCCCAAAACGGACAGAGAAACGCCACCTGCGGCGTCCGATTGCCCAGGGAGCGCATCTCGGACCAAACCCGAAGCAGCGCCCGATACTGCTCCGGATACGTGAGCTGGTTGGTGACATCAAACACCACCGTGTCCACCCCCGCGTCCGCCAGCATCTGCGCATGCTTGCGCAGGACACCGGCGTCGTCAGCCAGGTAATACCCGAAGATCGATTCCCCCCAGTGGTGCGGTGCGTGCAAGGGCCCCCACAGCGGACTGGCGGCGTTGGTCATCGCGCCGGGATCCTGGGCGAGAATCCGGCTCACGTCGTACGGCCCGCCGTTGATGTGCGGCCCGTGCCACAGAAAGTAGAAGATCCCCACCGTCCGATCCGCCCTCGGCGGCCCAACCTCCGCAAACCGCGGCAGCGAGCGCCCCAGCGCGTCGGTCGCAACCCACGTGTCGCTCCGCAAGTCGGTCAGGGACGGCTCGGTCGCCACCGCCCAGGCCATCCCCGCCGCGACGACACCCGTCGCCCTGACCATCGTCCAAACTGCCGGTCCCACCCACCCGGTCCCCCGATGCGTCGTCCTCATGCAACCCGAGTATTCCAGACGCCGTTCCCGCGGCCAAGACCCGAAGCAACACCAGGATCAAACCCGCCCTGCAACACGGCTTGCCCTCCGGGTGTTCTGCCAGTAAGGTCCGCTCATGGTGCGACGGGTTCTGGCACTCGGTGTGCTCGCGGCCGCGGCTCTCGGGCCCGCGGCGGCCGACGTCCTTCATCTCAAGGACCAAGCCTCCATCACGGGCAGGATCCTCGCGGAAAAGCAGGACCAGATCGTCGTCGACGTCGGCTACACCGTGCTCCTCGTCCCACGCCGCGAAATCAGCAGGATCGTGCGCGACCCATCGGCACCAGCCGCCCCCGCCCCGGACACTCGACCCACACCAGCCGCCAACTCCAACCCGGCTGCCGCCGCCACAGCCCCAGCCGTCGACCCCGCCATCGACCCCGCCCGCCCCGACACCCCCTCGCCTGACTCATACCAGGAACGATCCGTCCGCGATTGGGTCGTCGAGTTGGGCGAAGCGGTGGTCCAGGTTCGAACCCCCAGCGGGTTGGGCTCGGGCTTCTTCCTCGATGCGGAAGGCTACCTGATCACCAACTTCCACGTGATCGAAGGTGAAACTCAGATCGCCCTCGAGGTGTTTCATCAGGAGAACGGCCAGCTCGAGCGTAAGACCTATAGACAGATCCGGATCGTGGCGATGAACAAAGCCGATGATCTTGCCCTCCTGAAAGTCGAGGACGCGGGCCCGGCCCGGTTCCGCTTCGTGCGACTCGGGTCGTCCGAGTCCATGGCCGTCGGCGAACGCCTGTTCGCCATCGGCAGCCCCCTCGGCCTCGAACGGACTGTCACCGAAGGCATCCTCAGCACCAAGACCCGCCTGATCCAGGGCGATCTCTTCCTGCAAACCACCGCCCAAATCAACCAGGGCAACAGCGGCGGACCCCTCTTCAGCCTCCGCGGCGAGGTCGTCGGCGTCACCAACATGAAACTCACCTACGGCGAAGGCCTCGGCTTCGCCATCCCCGTCGAGCGCGTTCGACACTTCCTCGCCCACCGCGACGCGTTCGCCTACGACAACGACAACCCCAGCAACGCCTACCGCTACCTCGAACCGCCGCGGCGCCTCCGCCATGCCGGCGGCCCCGACGCACACCCCGTTCCGGATCTTCCCTCAAACCCTCAACGCCAGTGATCCCCAAGTCCATGAATCGAATCCTGCCGCTGCTCACCGCCGGGGCCCTCGCCGCCGGCTTCCTCCAGACGCTCGCCGCCGCCATCCCACCGGCGGAAAAACTCCTCTCGAGCGATACCCTCGCCGTCCTCTCGGTCCCGGACTGGAGCAAGGTTGAAGCCGCCCGCAAGGACGCCCCCATGTACCTCCTCTGGAACGACCCCGCGCTCCGCCCGTTCCGAGAGAAACTCGTGGCCAAATTGACCAATGACGTCATCGGTCCCCTCGAACGCGAATTGGGACTGCACCTGGCCGACTACGCAGATCTGCTTCAAGGCCAACTCACCGTCGCCGTCGCGCAAAACGGCTGGACCGGCGGCGAAAACCCCCTCCCGGCCCTCGTCCTTGTCCTCGATACGCGCGACAAAGCCGATCTCCTCACCAAGAACCTCGCCGACGTCCGCAAGAAACTCACCGAAACCGGCCGCACCGTCCGGACCGAGAAGATCCGTGACGTCGAGTTCTCCGTGCTCACCCTCGATACCGAGAACTTGATGAAAACAGTGGCCAGCATCACAGGCCCGGACGCCAAACCAGCACCCCCGGCCCCCGGAAAGTCGGACGCCACACCCAGACCCGAGATCGCCTTCGGCCAGTCCGGCCCCGTCCTGCTCGCCGGCACCAGCACGAAAGAACTCGAGAAGATCCTCGCCCGATTGTCCGGCGCCGGCTCAGCAAGCCTCGCCGAACTGCCCGCATTCGAGTCCGATCAGAAAGCCCTCCTGCAAGATGCCCTCTCCTTCGGGTGGATCCACTTCTCCCCCATCAATACCATCCTCACCGAAGTCGTCGGCAAGATCGAGACCGACCCCGCCCAACCCGCCCCCGTCAAGCCCGACCAGGCCCTCGCCGCCCTCGGCCTCTCCGGCCTCAAAACCCTCGCCTTCCGCAACCGCCAGAACGCCGAAGGCACCACCGCTGACCTCTTCCTCGGCGTTCCCGAAGACCAGCGCAACGGCCTCTTTCGCCTCCTGGCCACCGAAGCCAAGGACGCCGCGCCGCCCCCGTTCGTGCCCGCCGACGCCGTCCAGTTCAATCGCTGGCGCCTCGACGGCCAGAAGTTCTGGGCGTCCCTGAACGCCATGCTCAACCAAATCGCCCCAGGCATGCCCGGCTTCATGATCGCCCAACTCGAAGGCATCCTCAAACAGAAGGACCCTGCCTTCGACTTCAACAAGAACTTCGTCGCCAACCTCGGCGATGACCTCATCATGTACGAAAAAGCCCCGCGCGGGAACTCCTTCGAGGAAATCGCCTCGCCGCCCGCCATCACCCTCATCGGATCCCCCAATCCCGACCAGTTGTTCCAGGCCCTCAAAGCCGCCACGCTCCTCCTGCCCCCCCCGTTCGGCGGCGCCCAGTTCAAAGAACGCGAGTTCCAAGGCCGGAAGATCTACAGCTTGCCCCTCCCCACACTGCCCACCGAAGGTCAGTCCGGCGAGAATAGCCTCTCCTTCGCCACCGCCGGCGGGTACCTCGCCCTCACGTCCGATTCCGGCATCCTCGAGGAATACCTCCGGAGCGGCGACGCCAAACCCAAACCGCTCACCCAAACGCCGGGACTCAATGATGCCGCCCAGAAAGTCGGCGGAACCGCCACTGGCCTGTTCGGATGCCAGAACGACGCCGAGAATATGCGGTCCCTCTTCAATCTTCTCCAGAAGAACCCTGACCTCATCTCCCAACTCTTCGCCCTCACCCCCATCGCCCCCCAGGCCGGCGACGCCGACAAAGTGCTCAAGGAATGGCTCGATTTCTCGCTGCTCCCACCCTTCGATAAAATCGCCAAATACTTCCATTTGAGCGTCTTTGCGGGACAGATGACTCCCAGAGGCTACGCCCTCCGCATCCACACCCCGCAACCGCCGCAGCTCAAACGCTGAACTTCCCCGCACCGATTCGGGCCGGATCACCGATTGGGGGGGCGGCAGAGCCAGCTTCGCGGGGACGGCAATCTGCGCTCCGTCCTGAATCGGCGAGGGTCTATCTCCGCGCAGATTCGGGGCGGATCACAGATTGGGGGGGCGGCAGAAGCGGCTTCGCGCGGCCTCTAATCTGCGCTCCGTCCTGAATCGGCGAGGAATGATCCCCGCGCAGATTCGGGGCGGATCGCCGATTGGGGGGGGGCGGCCGAGCCGGCTTCGCGCGGCCTCCAATCTGCCCTCCGTCCTGAATCGGCGAGGGGCTATCTCCGCGCAGATTCGGGGCGGATCACAGATTGGGGGGGCGGCAGAAGCGGCTCCGCGCGGACGGCAATCTGCGCTCCGCCCTGAATCGGCGAGGGACGATCTCCGCGCAGATTCGGGGCGGATCGCCGATTGGGAGGGGCGGCCGAGCCGGCTTCGCGCGGCCTCCAATCTGCCCTCCGTCCTGAATCGGCGAGGGGCTATCTCCGCGGAGATTCGGGGCGGATCACAGATTGGGGGGGCGGCAGAAGCGGCTCCGCGCGGACGGTAATCTGCGCTCCGCCCTGAATCGGCGAGGGATCATCCCCGCGCAGATTCGGGGCGGATCGCCGATTGGGAGGGCGGCAGAGCCAGCTTCGCACGGAGGGTAATCTGCGCTCCGTCCTGAATCGGCGAGGGACGATCTCCGCGCAGATTCGGGGCGGATCACAGATTGGGGGGGGGCGGCCGAGCCGGCTTCGCGCGGCCTCCAATCTGCCCTCCGTCCTGAATCGGCGAGGGAACAACTACGGCAGCCGCAATCGAAAGAACCGCTCTTCCGGTTCGAGCGGGAGCGTCACTTTCCAGAAAGCGCCTGCCTGGGTCGGCACGTTCGTCACGGTGCTCCAGTTCGAGATCGCCGTCCTCGTCGCTTCGAGCACCACGATCGGCGAGGCGTCTGCGGCCCATTCGAGCGTGGCACTCGTCCCCGACACCGAGAGGGTCAATTGTGGCATAAACGCCTCGAGCACCCATTCCGGGCGATCCACAAACGGATTCCGGTTCCTCTGGTAGTCGCGGTAGATCGCGTCATTCCGACCGGCCTCGGCAGCATCCACCGGATCCTGCAGGTGCCAGTGCACCAGGACGGTGTGCCGCCCCATGGAACTCCCGGAGGCTGTGATCTGCCCAATTGCATCGGTCAGCGTCAGGGCCGGTTCCCCGGCTGCATCCCCCATATACCGGACCGCCATGTAGAACATCGCCCGCGCAATGTCCCCTTTCACAAACTCCGGCGGCTCCCATGAATCGCTGTCCGTCGACGACAACAACGCCTCCGCGCCTGCCGGATTCGCATACTCGGGGTCGGAGGGATTGCTTTCGTCGAAGTACTTGTTCCCCCGATCGCTGTTGACCGTCATGTCCTCGGCCCGGAGGTTGTGCAGGTCGCTGTACGCGGGCTCGCGCGACTCGATGCCGTAGCCGTTGCACCAGAGGTGCTCCCGGTTCCAGCCGGCCGCCAGCCCGAAACTCGCCTTGGACCTCGAGAGTCTCGAGTAGATGCCCACCACGTTCCCCGAATTCGCCGGGTCCTGATCCAGCACCCGCAGCGCGTCGCTCGTGTCCAGCTGGGCGCCGCTCGCATACGGGATGACGCGGTGATTGCGCACGATGCCGTGAAGCGCCTGGCGCAAGGCCAACCCCCGCTTCCCCTCGGCCGCCGCGTAGTATCCAGGCGGCGGATCCGCCCGCAGCAACAGCCCAGACCCCACCAAGCCCAGAACGAAAGGCAACAGCTTCACTTGGCCCGATCGTCACTCGGTCAACGCGCCGAACCGGAGCCGCACGAACCGAACATCGCAGGGCTTCAACGCGATCGACTCGATGCCGTCCTCGAGGACAGCTCCAAGCGCGTTGACTTCCGCGGCGGCCTCGATGGGCATCCACGTGCGGACATTGCCGGCATCGAGCGTCACGCCCTCGCCGGCAACCTCTCGAACCTGCAGCACAACCCCGCCGCCCGCCGCAGGCCGCGTGTCCACCACCACCACCCCAGGCACGTCCACCGTCACCAGCGATAGCGCCGGAGGCTCCACCGTCTTCCCAGCTTTCAGCGGCGTCAGCACCCGCGTCGCCAGCGGAATCCGAAAACCCCAACCAAGACGCGTCGCGGCCGCGTTCCCCGGATCGCGCGTCGTCGTCAGACCGTAGTTCCACCGGAAGTCACCCTCCTGGGTCGGCCGGAAGTTGGTGAACCAGTAGTTATTCATCACCCACGAGTAGACATGCGGCTGTGCCACACGCGTCACCCGCTGCCACTTGCCCAAATTGAGATCCCCCAATTGCACGAGCGGCGCCCCGGCACTGCTCCAGATGATCTGCCCCTGCGGATGGCGCACCGCCAGAAAGCCCTGCACCGTCTGCCAGTCCGACGACGAACCCGGGATCTGATCCGTCCCCGGACGCACAATCCCGCCCTGGGCCTCGTACGCGATCTGCCCGTCCCTCGGGGCAAACGGAAACGCCACGTAAACCGCCTCCGCGCTCGCCACCGGCAGCTTCCGGATCATCCAATGAAACTCGAGGCGCTTCTCCGTCTGGTAGAGACGGATTTCAACCCGGGCTCCGTTCTTCTCGGCGCACCCCTCGAGCCGACCAGCCAGCACCAGACTCTGCCACACAGGCCCACGGACCCCCGGTTCGACCGTGACATTCGTCCACGCCGCCCGACGGAACCGGTCCGCCACGAAGTCCCGCTTCTCCGTCAGCGTCTCGCGGAACAACTGGCCAAACCCCCACGGCGCCGAGGCGTCGACCAAGTTCAGCCCCGTCTCCTTGTCCACCAGACGCGTCACCGCCCCCTTCCCGGGGTCCACTTCGATGGCGTAATGCCCGTTCTCGAGGGCCGTGCCCGCCACCCGCTCCTCGGCAGGCCGCGGCCGGTCTGCCGTCTCAATCCGGAACAGCCGATACCCGAGCGCGGGAACATCCCGGGCCCAAAACGCCCAGTAGGCGCCCTCCGACCGCCGACCCAACGGCTGGGCCGGGACCGCCTTCCCCGTCTCCGCATCCACGATCCGAACCTCGCGGTCCGGCGGCAGCATCTGGTGATCGATGAACACCTGCGCCAGACCGGACCGCGGCCAATTGAGCGTATTGACCACAACCAGGGTCGGAACGTCCGCCCGCGGCAGGAACTCCTGGAACAACCCGAAGGCATCCTCCCGAAGCAGGCTCCCCTCCTTCACCGCCGTCCACACATAGGCCGATTTCTCGCTCCATTGCACCTGGCTGTTCTCCGCCAGTGGATCGTCCACGCTCTCCGCCGCGCCAAAGGTGTGCTCGTCATAGAACATCAGGGACTCCTGCACATCCGCCGCCCGACGCAGTATCGCCTCCGGAATCCGCCGCCCCCGCAACGCCGACATCGCCAGCAGCGCCTCAGTCACCTGCATCCCCGCGTGCATCTCCCTCGACGCCGCCGTCTCCCGGGCCGCCGACCCGAACCCGTCCGTCCACCAGTCCGGCCAGGCCTGACGATGCACCGGAAGCTGACTCCCATGTTCCTTCTCCACGTGCTCGAGAAACTCCCGCGCCACCGATACCCGCAGCTTCGGCCAGACATGCCGCTCGTTCCACCGCCGCACCAGGTCGCTCGCAATCATCGACGGCGGCGAGTTGTCCGTGTGATAGCCCGAAAACTGGACCGCCGCCCGATCCAACGGATACCGCCGCTGCTCGAGCGACCGCAGATAGCGGATCAGCCCCGCCCCGAACTTCGCCTCGTCCCCCGTGTGGATCCCCCAGAAATTCCCCGTGTGATAGTGGTCGGCCCGATACGCCAGAATCCGCCGCCCCGACGGCGCCTCCCACCAGAAGGCCGTCGGCTGATCGAAGGGGAGGATCGATCGGGTTTCATTGATCCCCATCGTCAGGTACCGGATCCCGATCCCGGGCAGATAATCCGGCAGACACCACGCCGCCCCATTCACGTCGTTCTGCATCGCCGTCACCACCGGCAACCCGAGGTCGCCCCCCACCGCGCGCAGACTCTGCAGCGAGGCCCAGATCGAGCTCTCCGTCGCAATCTCCGAGAGGTTCAGCAGCAGACCAGCAATCTCGATCCGGCCTTCCTGCACCCGGCGCCGGAGACGCTCGATCTGCACCGGTGGACGCGACTTGAGGAACTCCCGCACCGCCCAGAAGGTCTCGCAAGTCCACCGGAACCGGGCGTCGTCCGGATAGCCATCCGTCAAATCGCAGTAATCCAAAGCGTAATCCAAAAACCGCAGGCTCTCAGGCAGGATTTCCGTCTGCGGCCGCGTGTACCCGATGTCGGTATGCGTGTGTTGCGTCAGATAAACCGTCCAGGCCTTCGGGGACGCGAGCGTCGTCGCCTCGAATTCCTGCACCCCGCCGTCGGAACGGATCTGAACCCGGAGCGGCTCGGCTTCCTTCAGCGGCGGGACCTCGAACTCGATCTCCGACTTGCCGGCGCCCACCTGCCCCTTCGACTGGGGGGGTGTCTGCCCCCACGATGCCGCGGTGGCGGTGACCACCACGTTGCTCAAACCGGCGCTCTCGATCCGCGCTGTGATGACCCAGCGCTCTCCCCCCGGCGTCCGCAGCACCTTCGGCGCACAAGCGAACGTCGCCGACTGGATCAACTCCGCCGCTTCGCAGCCGAGGGCGGCACCGGCCAGCACGCTCAGCGCCCAACCAACCGCCCGGCCCCCTGCGCCCAGCCGGCAAGTCGCCCCGTCGTTTCCTCTCCTGGAGTTCATGGCCCGCGATTCTCGGCGTATTCCCTGCGGGACACAAGTCCGGGTTCAACGCCCGGATCCTTGCTTGACGCCTGTGACTGGGATGCCCGCCATCGGCTCCCGGGGGCTAACTGGTAGCCTGTCACTCTGTCATGGGTTGACCGTGGCCCCCTATCGCCGCAGTCAGCGTCCGACGGCAGCCGACTGTGAACCTGTCCCCCTATCCCGTCCAAACAAAGGCGGCCCCGACCATGTCGGGGCCGCCGTGAGCTATCTCAAATGAGGCGAGGTCTGGCGAGGCGCACCTCAGACCCGGTCGAGTCCTCAGGCTGATGAAGACCCTGCTGCCCCCCACCACCCCAATCTCGCGCCTCGCTAGCGCTTCACGCGGTAGAACTTGCCGGTGCCGCCCGGCGTGACCGGGTACGGAGACGCGGCCCCGCTCACCGTGCTCCAGCCGCCCATGATGCTGCCAGACTCCTCGAGCGTCCCACCACCCTGCCAGGTGATCTCGATCCCGGTTGCGCCACGGGTGATCGACAACTGGGCCGGAGCCGCGGTGTCGAAGGACAAGCCGTGGTTCTTGGCAACGTAGTGGATCGCGTAAGCATCGTACGCCGTCAGCGTCCGCCGCCACACCCCCATGTCATCGACCTCCGCCTCGCCGGTCTCGGGATACGCACCCGTGGGATCCTGGCCAATGTTGAAGACCCCGTCGGTCGTGTCGACATTCCCCAGGGTCGACGCCGACCGGGAATCGACCTGCACGCCGTCGAGGTAAGTGACGACGTTGCCCTTGCGGTTGACCGCATGCAACAGGTGATGCCAGTTGCCGTCGTTGATGCTGCCTGCCGCACCATAGACCTGGGCAACACCGTTCAAGCTGAATGACCAGCCGCCCAGATTATACGACGGCGCAAACGTGAGCCCAGGGTTGCCGTACGAGTTGGTGGCGCTGCACAGGAACGGCAGGTCTCCGTTCGTCATCCCCGCCGGCGTGCGCACCCAGTAGGCCACCGAGAAGTCCACATCCGTCCCGAACCGCAGGTCGCCCGGCGACCCGAGGGTGACGTAGTTGAACTCGCCGGCACCCGTGTCCGTGTTGAAGTGCAAGGCCTGACCCAACTGGCCCGAGACCAGCGTGGGCGTACCCACCGCCGTGCCGTTGTTGTTCCGGCCGGACGCGTCGTTCATATTGCCGTCGAACTTCAGATGCAGCACCAGGCCGTCGGTGGCGCTCCAGGACGCCGGCGCCGGTGCGTAAACGGTCAGGGTCGCCACCCGGCTGTAGGTCTCGCCCACCCCGTTCTTCGCCAGCACCTTGTACTCTTCCGAACCACCCGGTGTGCTCGAGGCCGTCACGGTATAGGCGGCCGTCGTCGCCCCCTCGATTGCCACGCCGTTCTTGTACCACTGATAGGTGATCGGGTAGCTCCCGTCCGCTTGCGACTCGAACGTCACACTCGTCGACGGCAGAACTGCCTGGGTCACCGGCTCCCGCACGAAGAACGGTTTCGTGCTGGGATACAGCGCCGCCTGGTAGTGGGCAAGCACTCGATCCTGGCTCAGCGCCTCGGTGTAGACCGCCACCTCGTCGATCTGACCTGTCCAGAACCAGTTGTCGCCGCCGAGCACCGGCTCATACGCACCAATCCGAAGCGGCGCATTCCTGTTGCGGGAATGGTCAATGTAGGCGCTGCCATCCCAGACGCCGTTCACGTAGGTGATGTGGCCCGCCGACGCCGAATGCGTCACCACCAGGTGCGTCCACGCGCCCGGCTGCACCGCGCCCACGGCGGAGGAGCGGCGATCGACACCGATGTCGAGGTCGCCATAACCGTCCCCACTGCGCCAGTTGGCCCCGTTCTTCCAGAGAAACACACCGAACTGCGGGCGGAAGGAGGACAACGGACTGAGGTCCAGCGCGATGTCGTCCGTTTTCACCCAGCATTCGTACGTGTAATCGCCCATGGTCACGGGGGTCGGATAGACCTCGCCCCAGGCTTCGTCCGTGTTGAGGAACGTGGCCGCCGTGTTCGCATCACCCGCCAGCGCCCCCGCCGCGCCCAAAGTCACCGGCGTCCCCATTCGATTCGTGTAGTACCCATCGTATCGCCCTGTCGCATCCAGCATCAGATCCAGGCCCGCCGGGTCGTCCAACCGGAACCACGCCCGCGGCGCGTCGGCAGCGATCTCGGCCTCATACGATCCCACCGCCGGGGCCGCCACGAGAACCGTGGTGCTCGCACTGTCCACGCTGCCCGCCGGATTGCTCACCGTGACCATGTAGGACCCCGCATCCGCAGCCGTGATGTTGTCAATGACCAGGGTCGATCCCGCGGCGTCCGCGATGGGGCTGCCGTCCTTCTTCCAGGTGTAGGTCAAGCCGCCGCCGGCAGCCACCACGCCCAGCCGGATCGATCCCCCGGCGTAGAGCGTCCGGCTCGGAACCCGCAGATCCTGAACCAGCGTCGGCACCTCCTGATCCGCCACATAGAGCGTCGCCGCGACGCTCGTGACCTGGCCGAAGCTGTTCCCCACCAGCACCGTGTAGTCGCCCGCATCGGACAAGGCGAGGCTGGGAATCGCCAGGGTGCTCGACGTCGCCCCCGGAACCGGCGTCCCGTTCTTGCGCCACGTGTAGGTAATGTCCGGCGTACCGCCGGCATCCACCGTCATGGTGAAGGGATCGCCCACATACAGCGTCTCGAACGGCGCGACGGGATGGGCGAAGATCCTGGGCGCCAGGTTGCCCAGGGCCGCACCGTACTGCGTGTAGGCTTCGCCCACCGACAGCGCGCGGCCGAACACCGCGACTTCATCGATCGATCCCACAAACCGCCGCGTCGTGGTCGTCGGGTCCGTGAACGGGTCCATGCCGATGTAGGTCGCCCCCTCGAACTCGAGCGCCGCGTGACTGATGTCGTCCCCTTCCCGCGTCACTGGATCCGGGTTCGTGCCGCCCGGGGCGAAGAGCATGGCCCGCGTCGGCTGCACAATCAGCGCCACGAAGTTCCATTCGTCATTGACGAGTTCCAGCTCACTGTCCCAGTTGTACGTGGCCCTGTCCCCGTCCCAGTTGTAGCTCAAACCCAATCCCTCGACTGCGTCCATCTTGATACCCGCGATCGTGCCGCTGGCGCCCGTTGCCAGGCGGGCCCGGTGGAACACGACGCCGGCGTCCGCAGCCTGGTTGCCGCTGGGCTTCACCCAGCAGGTGATCGTCACCCCGTTCGTGTTCAGGTTCAGGCCCGGTGCCTGAACGTAACCGCCCGTCGTGAACTGGACCGCCTTGTTCCCCGCCTCGAATCCCGTGCCCGTCGGCCCCGGCACCGCCACCGTCGTCGGCGCGATGATCTTCGCATCCGCCGGACTCCCCAGGGTGCCCGCGTTCGCTGCAAACACATCGCCCGCTTCGTTGAAACGCCAATAACCCGCCGGGGCATCGCCCAGAATCGTCTGCTGGTACGAGGTCGGCGGCGACACCGCCACCCCCGCCTCATAGTGGGCGAGAATCCGGGATGGCGACAGCGCCGTCGTGTACACGGCCGCTTCGTCGATCGTGCCGTTGTATTCGTAGTAGCCGGAGACGCCATCGGCCCGCGCCCCAAACGTGAGCGGGATGTTCGAGTTCGCATTGGCGCTCACCGTGGCCCCGGCGGGCAGCGCGGTGCTCATGCCCAAAGCGCCGTTCAGGTAGATCTTCATGGTCGACCCATCGTAGACGCCCACCACGTGATACCAGGTGTCCGTGTTCAGCGTCAGATTCGTGTACGCCCCGGTGAACGCGGTGGCACCAGAAGTGTTGTAGTGGCGGAACGTCCAACCGTTGCCATCGCCCAACCCCGTTGCGCTGGTCGACTTCGCCTGATAGAACAGCCAACCGTAGCGGCTCAGCGGATCCGCGATGAACTCGACCGAGGCCGCCGAGCATTGGATCGCGCTCGTCTGGCCCGGCTTGGCCCAGAACTCGATCGTGAGCGCCGTCGCCGAATTCCACGCCTCGTTCCACGGGATCCGAACCCGGTTCCCTGCCGCGCCCGGCATCCGCACGGCCATGTTCCCGGGATCGCTGACAATCGCCCCCGCCGCACCCCGCTCGACGCCGTTCCGGAACTCGCCGGCCCCGGCCGAGCCGACACTCCCCAGGTTCGCCGCCGTCACTGTCAACGGCGCCGGCTGCGTGGTCTCGTTCAGCCGATAATAGGCCGACGGACCCTGCGAGAGCACGGTGGCAGGATAGTCAGCGCGCACTGATACAACCGCACCCGCCGCCAACAAGACGGCTCCCATGATTCGGAGCATTGGCACTTTCATGGTTCTTAGCATTGGATTTGAACAACAACGGTGATCTTGTATCAAACCGCTGCCCGCCAAATCGAGAGAAAAAACAGGAAGACTTCACGGACGGGATTGCGGACATGACGGCGTCCGAGGCGCGCCTCGCTACAGTCCCCGACTTCGCTTCGCCCTGCGCACCAGTTGGTACGACCCCCAGCTCAGGCTCATGAACAGAGCCAAACCGACCGCATGCTTCAGACCCGAGTGATACACCACCGGCGCCACCCAGCCGGCCATGAGCGCAAACACCAGCGTGTGCGCAAACCCCTGAAGCGATGAGGCCAGCCCGCGCTGCTGCGGGAACCGGTCCAGTCCTTCGAGACTGATCACCGGTGCCGCCAGGGAGAAGCCAAACGTGTAAACCGTCAGCGGCAGCACCGCCCAGGGCACCCTCGGCGCGCCCCAAAGCCAGACGCCCAGGTTCAACGCCGCGCCCAAAGCCATTAACACAAACCCATACCTGACAAAACCGGCCGGCGACAGCCTCCCGGCCCATCGGCTCGCCACCGCCGAACCGAGGACCAAACCCGCGACAATCGGGAGAAACAACCAGCCAAACTGCGTCGAGGACAATCCCAGCACATGGATCGCCATGTCCGGTGCGGTCGCCACGTACAGCAGGAATCCGCCGCTGCCCAGAGCCAGCGCCAGACACAGCAGCACGAACGGACCATCGCCCATCGCTCGCACGTAAGCCCGGAACAAGGGACCCGGCTCGAAGGGCTTCCGCAAATGCCGGGGCAGGCTTTCCGGCAGTCCCCACTGACACGCGCTCCAGAGCACCACCCCGAGCAGGGCCAGAAAAACGAACGGCCCCCGCCAGCCGAACCCCGCATGCAGCCAACCCCCAATCACCGGAGCAATCGCCGGCCCCAGGCCGCTCACCATCATGACCTCCGCCATGAACTTCTGCGCCTCCGCACCCTCGAAACAGTCCCGGATCAACGCCCGGCTCACGATCATCCCCGCGCCGGCTGCCAATCCTTGAATCGCGCGCAAGGCGAGCAACGCCCGAAAACCGGGCGCCACCGGGCACATCAGCGCGCTCGCCGTATACACCCCCAGGGCCGCCAGAATCACCCGTCGCCGCCCCCAGGAATCCGACAGCGCACCATGGAACAGATTCATGCCCGCCAGCGCCGCCAGATAGACGCTCAGCGTCGACTGCACCTGGATCTCGCTCACGCCAAAATGAGCCGCCATCGCCGGAAACGAAGGGAAATAGGTGTCGACCGAAAACGGTCCCAGCATGGCCAGCCCGGCCAGAATCAGGGCAATCCGCCGGGGATTCAAAGCCCGGTCGATGCGCGGGTTCACGGCACCCGGGTTCATGGAGAGGCCGACGCCTTGAACTCGGGATTCGGCCGCGGCATCCGGGCTCCCACCGCCGCACGCCATTCCTGCAACTGCCCCCGCAACGCCTCGGCCTTCCCCGACAACCGGGTCGCCAGGTCGCGCTCCTCCGACGGGTCCTCGCGCAGGTTGTAGAGCTCGACCCGGTTGTCCTCGAACCACTCGATGAGCTTCCACTCGCCCCTGCGCACGGCGCTCGCCGGGGTCGAAGGGGGGGCGTGATAGTAATGAGGGTAATGGAAGAAGAGGGCCTCGCGGTCAAGCCGCCCGCGCGGATTCCGAAGCAACGGCCCGAGGTCCAGCCCGTCCGACGGCTCGTCGGCCGAGGCCGCCTGGCGGGCCAAGACCGCCAGCGTACGAAACAGGTCAGTCAACACCACCGGTTCGTCGCACACACCCCCCGCGGAGGTCACGCCCGGCCACTTCACCAGCAACGGCACCCGCAGGCCCCCTTCGTACAGCGTCCCCTTGCCGGAACGCAACGGCCAGTTGTCTGTCGCCGGAATCGCCCGGCCCTCATAGGGAGCCGTCCCCAGGTAGCCACCGTTGTCGCCGGCAAACACCACAATCGTGTTCCGCCCCAGACCGCGGCGGTTCAATCGCGACAGCACCCGCCCCACACTCTCATCGAGACTGCCCACCATGGCGGCGTACACCGGGTTCTGGTGCTTGAGACCCGGACGCAGCTTCGCCCGATACCGCGCCACGGCCGCCGGCTTCGCCTCGAGTGGGGTGTGCGGCGCATGATGCGCCAGATAGAGGAAGAACGGCCGTTTCGCTTCCGCGGCATGATCGATCACCCGCAGCGCCTCGTCCGTCAACCGGTCCGTCAAGTACTCCCCAGGCCGGCCCATGCCCAGGTGCGGCACGTACCGGAATTCTCCGCCAAAGCCACGCGTACCGCGATACGGCCAGAAGTACGTCTGCGGAGCGCCCCAGTGAGTGCCCCCGATGTTGACCTCGAACCCTTGCGTCTCCGGGGCGTGCGCCGCGTCGCCGAGATGCCACTTGCCCACCAGCGCGGTAAGATACCCGGCAGCCTGCAACCGCTCGGCCAGCGTGACCTCCCCCAGCGGCAGGTCGTGCCACGAAGCAGCCTGCAGGAGTCTCCGGTCGGTGGGCCCTCGCACGGACCCCTCGGACCAGATCGTGATGCCGAGCCGGGCGGGATGCTTCCCCGTCAGCAAGGCCGCGCGCGTGGGAGTACAAACCGGCGAGGGCGCATACGCCTGCGTGAAACGCACCCCTTCCCGCGCCAGCCGATCCACGTGCGGCGTCTCGTGCAGGTCAGCCCCGTAACAGCCGAGGTCATGGGCTCCAAGATCATCGGCCAGGATCACCACGACGTTGGGCTGCGCCGCGGACGCCATGGCGGCCCCGGACACGAAGGCCGCGATCACCACCGCCGCCCACGTGTGCCTCGCGTTGTTCATGCCCACCAGTCTCGTCGGTCTCGCCTCGCGACGCAGCAACGATTTTGCGTCGGCGAGCACCTCCCCTGCGCCGGTGTAGTAGGCAGCCTCGTAACCCGGGTGCCCATTCGACCCGATTCAATAGCAATACACCGGCTCTGCCGCATGGACCAACGGACATGTTGCGTGTTGCCTTTAGCCACATCGGGATCACCTTGTCGAAAACAAACCCGGCGAACCGCTCCTGCCTGCCTGCTGACACCTTCGACTCGAACGCCCGCCAGCGGGTGCGGGTGGGTCTCGGCCTGGGACGCGCGTGGATTGGGGGCGGGAATCCGACTTTGACCGGATACTGATTCCCTGACACCTTCTCTTCATGCCGCTCGAGAATCTGAACCGAGCGCGGATCGTCCAAGCGCTCAATCGGCTCGGCCAGTTGGCCGAGGAGGAGGGCGTCCTCGTGGAACTCTGCCTGTTCGGCGGGGCCGCGATGATGCTCGCCTACGCTGCCCGGGAGAGCACCAAGGACGTGGACGCCATGGTCAAACCGACCGACGTCGCGGCTCGGTTCGCCCGCCAGGTTGCCACCGAACTGGGCCTGGACGAGAGCTGGCTCAACCGTGAGGTCGGGCGGTTCGCCTCGGAATGGGGCACCTTTACGCCTCTCGAAATCGAAGAGCTGGAATCAACCGCGCGCCGCCATCTGAAAATCACCCGGCCGTCAGCGGGATATCTGCTTGCGATGAAGTGTCTGGCATGTCGCCCGGAGCTTCCCGGGCACCCGGGAGACATCTCCGACCTGCGGTTCCTCATCCGGAAGATGGGAATCCGGTCCATCCAGGAGGTGGAATCGCATCTGGACCGGTTCTACCCGCACGATGTGCTCTCGCCGCAAGCGCGTCTGGTGATCGCCGATCTCCTGCCCAGGCACCAGGGAGAGTCAGCATGAGTCAACGCCCTCGAACACTCCTGGCCGTGGCGATCGAGAGCAGCCGCTATGCAGATTTCGGTCGCAACCTGAAGGACTTTCTTCACGCTTTTGCCGAGGCGCGTCAGCGCAGCGATCCCCTCGAGCCCATGCTTGCCCCTGCGCCACCCCGCTTGGCTGGGCTCTTTCCTGAAGGGGCGATCTGTGACGCTTTTCTCGCTGCGACCGCCGACTATCTTGCACGACGGAATCGGATCCCCACCCCGGATTGGGCGCTGTCGACAAGCATAGCGCTGGATCAGCCATGGTTCTCGCCGGATCTCCCGAGCGTGCGGGCCATGCTGCTGCGGGATTCCCCATCCGCCTTCAAGGACAAGAACCTCTTCGTCCTCGATTCCATCTTGGACGTCGCTTGATGGGCTTCGGTCCGCGGGAACCCGGCAGACCGGTTGGCAGTCGATGCGGCATGCGATTGAGGCTCGCCTCCGGAGGCGGGCTCGGGCATGCTGGACCCAGGATGTTGAACAGCGCGAACACCACTTCTCGAAGGGCGCCGAAGACCCCGCTGCCGGCGAGCGCACGCTTCCTTCAGTCCCTTGCCCTGGGTTTCCTGGCCTTGATCGGCTCATCGGCTCTTCTCTCCGGCGCGGAACGCCCGAATATCCTCTGGCTGGTCAGTGAGGATAACCACACGTTCCTCGGTTGTTACGGTGATCCGCTGGCGCGCACGCCCACACTGGACCGCCTGGCCCGCGAGGGACTGCTCTTCGAGCGCTGCTTCGCCCAGCCGGTTTGTGCCCCCTCCCGCTTCACGCTCATCACCGGCATGTACGCCGCCGGCCACGGACCCGCACACCACATGCGCGCCCAGGGCAAGATTCCCCCGTGGCTCAAGGGCTTCCCCGTCTTCCTGAGCGAGGCGGGCTATTACACGTCGAATAACGCGAAGACAGACTACAACGCGCCGATCGATCCCGCGGCAACCTGGAACGAATCGAGCCGCACGGCTCACTGGCGCCGGCGTCCTTCCCCGGAGACGCCCTTCTTCAGCGTGTTCAACCACGAGGTCACCCACGAAAGCTGCCTCTTCCCCACCAACAGCCGGCCTCGGGACTTCACGCCCACCGACCCCGCCAAGGTCCGCATCCCACCCTACCAGCCGGACACGCCGGAGATGCGTGCGGATTGGGCGCGCTACTACGATTGCATCGCCCTCATGGACGGCCAGATCGCCGCCAAGTTGAAGGACCTCGACGAGGCCGGCCTGGCCCAGGATACCATCGTCTTCTACTACTCGGACAACGGCGGCGTGCTGCCCCGCAGCAAGCGCTTCCTTCAGAAGAGCGGCACCCACGTCCCGCTCCTGGTCTACTTCCCTCCCAAGTGGCGGCACCTTGCACCCGCCCCCCCGGGCTCACGAATCAAGGACCCCGTCAGCTTCGTCGACTTCGCCCCCACCGTCCTCTCGCTCGCGGGCGTCCCCATCCCCGATACCATGCAGGGCCGCGCGTTCCTCGGACCCGCCCGGACCTCATCCCGCCCGTGCGTGTTCGTCACCCGCGATCGCATGGATGAGCGCTACGACATGATGCGCTCGATCGCCGACGATCGCTGGCTCTACATCCGCAACTACCGGCCGGACCTTCCCTACGTTCAGCCTCTCGAATACATGTTCCAGGCGCGCGGCTACCAGTCCTGGGCGCGCCTCGCCCGCGAAGGCCGGCTCACGCCCGCCACCGCCCAGTTCTGGGGGGAGAAACCCACCGAGGAGCTCTACGACCTCGAGACCGATCCCGATAGCGTCCATAATCTCGCCGCCAGCGCCACACACCGGCCCACGCTCGAACGGATGCGCGCCGCGCTGAAACAGCGCATCCTCGACATCAAAGACAACGGCTTTCTCCCGGAAGGCTCGGCGCTGGAAGGCTACGACGCGTCGCATCGCCCGGACGCCTACCCCGTGGAACGGGTGGTCGATCTCGCCAATCGGGCTTCCGAGCGGAACGCGGCGAATCTGCCCCGGCTCATCGAGGCCCTCGAGGATCCGTGCGAACCGGTCCGCTGGTGGGCCGCGCAAGGCTGCACGATGCTCGGCCAGCACGCCGCAGCGGCGGAAACCGCCCTCCGCCGCCGACTCGACGACCCCTCCGGCGCAGTCCAGGTGGCCGCCGCCGAGGCCCTCGCGCGCCTGAAGGCCCTCGACTCCGCCCTGCCCACCCTCGAACGCTGGCTCACCCATACCGCCTCGCCCCCGTTCGCCCTCCAGGCCGCCAATGTCCTCGATCGCCTCGGCGAACACGCCCGGCCCGCCCTGCCCACCATGCGCCGCGTGCTCGATCAGGCTGACGACGCGAAGAACAACGCCCATCCCCTCCACTACCCCGCCCGGATCCTCCGCCATACCGTCGCCGTCCTCGACGGCGCCACCCAGGCGCTCGTCTATCCCCAACCAGCCCAATCGGCGTCTCAACGCCCTGCCGCCCAACCCAACATCGTGTTCGTCCTCGCCGACGACTTCGGCTGGGGCGACCCCGGCAGCTACGGAGGCGCCTTGGTCCCAACGCCCTGCCTGGACCGCATGGCGCGAGAGGGCATCCGCTTCACCCAATACTACGCCGCCGCGCCCATCTGTTCCCCCTCCCGCGCCGGCTGCACCACGGGCATGTTCCCGGCGCGATGGCGCCTGACCAGCTACCTCCAGACCCGTAAGGGCAACGCCGATTGCGGGCAGGCCGACTCCCTCGATCCGCAAGCCCCCTCTCTCGCCCGCCTCCTCCAGTCCGCCGGCTACGCCACCGCCCACATCGGCAAATGGCACATGGGCGGCGGACGCGACGTCACCAACGCCCCCTCGATCCGCCGTTACGGCTTTGATGAATACGTCAGCACCTGGGAAAGCCCGGATCCCCATCCCGACCTCACGGCAACGAATTGGATCTGGTCCGCCCACGACACCGTGAAACGCTGGGATCGCACCGGGTTCTTCGTCGACCAGACCCTCGACTTCCTCCGCCGGCATGCCAGCCAGCCCTGCTACGTCAACCTCTGGCCCGACGACACCCACACCCCCTTCGTCCCCAGCCCCGCCATGAAACGGAAACATGCCGCCCGTGACAACCCCAACGGCGAGCGCAATTTCAAAGGTGTCCTCGACGACTTCGACCGCCAAATGGGCCGCCTCCTCGATGGCCTCGAACGCCTCGGCCAGACCCGCCCCACGCTCGTCCTCTTCACCGGCGACAACGGGCCGCTCCCAACCTATTCCCACCAGCGCACCGGCGGGCTGCGCGGATCCAAGCTCAGCCTCTACGAGGGCGGCATCCGCCAACCCCTCATCGCCTGGTGGCCCGGCCACGCGCCCCAGAACCAGGTCAACGAACAGACGGTGATCGCCGCCACCGATCTCCTGCCGTCCCTCGCCGCGATCGCCGGCGCCCAGGTCCCCGAGAGCCTCGCCACGACCCTCGATGGCGAAGATCTCAGCGCGGCGTTCCGCGGCGGCGCACCCCGGCGGACCAAGCCCCTGTTCTGGGAATACGGCCGCAACCCCCGGTCGTTCGCCTACCCCACCGTTGCCGGCGATCGCAGTCCCAACCTCGCCGTGCGCGAAGACCGGTGGAAACTCCTCGTCAACGCCGATGGATCAGGCCCTGAACTGTACGATCTCCTGGCCGACCCCAGGGAAACCCGCAGCCTCACCACCCAGGAACCGGAGCTGACCTCACGCCTCTCGAAGAAGGCCCTCGAGTGGCGCACCGCCCTGCCTTGAACCACGACCACCGGCGACGGCGAATCGCGCACCGTCTCCGGTCATCCGTTTTCTGGTCGCTGGCTTCTGACGGTCCTACCACTTGCCCGTCCTGACGACCGGTGGCCGCGGCAGACCGTTGAGCTCGAGGATGGCGCTCCCCATCTCGCTCTCGGGCAGCACGTAGTTCGTGAGTTTCCCTTGGAAGTACCGGTCGTACCCGGTGAGGTCCATCAGACCATGACCGGAGAACCCGAAGAGGATGACCTTCGCTTTCCCCTCCTCCTTGGCCTTCTTCGCCTCCTGGATCGCGGCGGCGATCGCGTGGCTCGTTTCCGGTGCGGGGATGATGCCTTCGGTCCGCGCAAACAACACGGCCGCCTCGTAGCACTCGATCTGGTCAATGGCGCGCGGCGTCAACAGCCCCTCGACGATCGCCTGGCTGACCAGCGGCGCCATCCCGTGATAGCGAAGACCGCCCGCGTGAATCGGCGGCGGAATAAAATCATGCCCGAGTGAATGCATCGCCAGCAGCGGCGTCATCTTCGCCGTGTCCCCGTGGTCGTACACAAACGGACCCCGCGTCATCGTCGGACACGAGGTCGGCTCGACCGGGATCACGTCGATGGCGGCGCCGTGGATCTTGTCGTTCACAAACGGGAAGGAGAGCCCGGCGAAGTTCGAGCCGCCGCCGGCACACCCAATCACACAGTCGACCTGCTTCACCCCGATCTTGGCCAGCTGCTTCTTGGCCTCGAGCCCGATGATCGTCTGGTGCAGCATCACATGGTTCAGCACGCTCCCCAGCGAGTACCGGGTCGACCCCGTCGGATCCGTGACCGCCGCCTCGATCGCCTCGCTGATCGCAATGCCCAGCGACCCGGGGGTGCCCGGGTACCTGGCCAGAATATGCCGGCCGGCATTCGTCTCGGACGACGGGCTCGCCACGCAGGTGGCTCCCCAGGTCTCCATCATCAGCTTGCGGAACGGCTTCTGGTCAAAACTGATCCGCACCATGTACACCTTGCACTCGAGACCCAGCAGCGCGCACGAAAACGCCAGCGCGCTCCCCCACTGGCCCGCTCCCGTCTCCGTCGTCAGCCGCTTGATCCCGAATTGCTTGTTGTACCACGCCTGCGCCACCGCCGTGTTCGGCTTGTGACTTCCCGCCGGCGAGACGCTCTCGTTCTTGTAGTAGATCGCCGCCGGCGTCCCGAGTGCCTTCTCCAACGCGTGCGCCCGGTGCAGCGGCGACGGCCGCCACTTCGCCAGAATCCCCAGAACCTCCTCCGGAATGTCGATCCACCGCTGCGTGCTCACCTCCTGCTCGATGATGTTCATCGGGAATACCGGGGCCAGCATCTCCGGCGTGATCGGCTTGCCCCCGGGCCCCAGCGGCGGTTGCACCGGCGACGGCAGGTCCGCTGCCAGATTGTACCACTGCCGCGGCATCTCGTCTTCGTTCAGTACCACTCGTGTCTGCATGGCGTTTGGTTTCCTTAGGATGCACCTTGCGACCGCGACCCCGGACGCTGAAAGACTCGCTTCAGAACGGATCCCCGCTGCTTCAGCTCCCGCGCCCCGCGCGTGATCTTGCAGAGGCTCACGCCCCACTGCCGGGCAATCGCCCGCTGGCTCTTCCCCTCGGAAAGAGACCGGACGATCTCCCACCGCAGCGACAGCCGCTCCGCCTCGCGCTCCGTCAACAGCTCCCGGAGAAGCCGCTCCACCGTCTTCGCGTTCCGCAGTCCTGCGAGCACCCTGGCGATGTCCGCAACCCGGTCCACAATGTTTCTCCTTGTAGAAACATGCCGCAGCCCCCGCGTCAAGACGAAAACTGGCATCTTCCGCCGTTGTGAGGGCCGCTGGCTCGATTTGCAGGAGCTTGTGCACGCCGCCCCCGCTTGTCTCCTCTACACCGTCAGTGATGCCGCTTGGCCCACGCCATCCTCAGGGGCCGATGCCGAACCTACCGCCCCGTCGCCACGGGCACGAATCCACCCACCCCTTGAGCAAAAGCGGCAGGGGGCTGCCGCACTCCAAAAACTGGCGTCCGCGCCGACCGCCCTTCGTCCCGCGCGAGAGCGTCGTGGAGTGCGGTGCCGCGCTCCAAGCGGCAC
>Ga0116142_10000240_pt1 | contig 72930 bp, 75 predicted proteins | sample AD_UKC033_MetaG_FD_89785 | JGI IMG/M metagenome (GOLD analysis project Ga0116142, IMG submission 89785) | Active sludge microbial communities of municipal wastewater-treating anaerobic digesters from USA - AD_UKC033_MetaG | ecosystem: Engineered > Bioreactor > Anaerobic > Digestate | place: USA... | reverse complement strand
GGAGTTCTGAAAATCTGACAGTAGTTGGACACTTCGGCAATGGTGGTCGATTTGATATCTCGCAAACCGGCACCTTCTTCATTGGCATTACCAATGAGCCAGACGTCTCCGACTGCTGATGCAGCCGAACCTGTTGCTCCACCGAGTTCGGGACCAACGGTTACTGTATTTGCGTCTACGATAGCGGTTACCTGAAAGACCCATTTCTGTGAGGACACCAAAATGATGTCGCCGACTTGAAGATACTGCGATTGCCCTGTGACAGTTAAGTTACCGCCATCGGGATCGACAGTGCTTGAGCCGGTAAGCTGTCTCTTTCCAAACTCATCTTCAAACCATTTAAATTCTGGGTCAGTAGACTCTTTCTTTTTAAGTGCTTCGCCCTCGCCGGTTGCTGGATCTTTACCAGCGTTTGTTAATATCGCCATCAATGGATATCGGTTGACATCCAATAGCGATACAACGTCTGCGACGTCATACTTTCGGGTTGCCCCTAAATTACCTGAACCTCTGATTCCTGTTGCTGATGCTGGCATATATTTTTTTCACCTCCCTTCTTTTAATAACGTAGGGAGTTAGATTCCTAACCCTCCTAAGGGGCTTTTTGACCCGCTTCCGGCGAGGGCTTTCTGGATGCGTTTTGTTTCGGCATCCGAGCCGTCGGGCTGAGTCGGAGCGCCCGCTCCACTCTCAACTTGAGCTTTGGCTTTTTTGAGCCGGCTCTTTTCTTCATCTGATAATTCCTCAGATCCATCGTTATTCTCGGCTTCATCTTTAGCTTTATGCTTGCCGAGGAAAGCATCTACTTGGACACATGCTTCTTTTAGAGAGACAGTTGTGCCTTTGGCACTGGCTGCGTCCATAATGGTTTGAACCATCTTGCGGTAGTCAGGATCTTGCAGAGGATGTTCTTTCTTGGCTTCTGCAATTTCTTTACGGACCGATTCACGAATCTTTTCTTGCGTTTCAATGGTCTTTTTGACCGCATCATCGATGCGTGAGATAACCCACTTCGCAAAGTCTGAGGGAGTCATTTTCTGAAGTTCGTCTGCTGAAGGAAGATTTAAGTTTTCTTCTTCACCTTTAGCCTTGGAATCTTCTGGTTGATCCTTTTTGTCAGGCTTTTTGTTTTCGAGTGCTGCGACACGAGATTCGAGAGTTTCATATTCTTTGATTACTTCTTCACGGCTTTTGCCATTCCAGCGATCTTTGTTTTCTTTATCTTTGCCTTCTTCCTTAGTGTCTTTATTTGATTCTTCATCCGGTTTTTCATCATTGGGTTTCTCGTCTTTACCTGATTCAGGTTTTTTGTCTTTACTTTTATCGGCATCTTCAGTTGGCTTAGTGTCTTTGTTGGCATCAGAAGATTCCTCCTCATCCGGTGTGTCGAGAAGGGCTCGTAATTCTTCTTGTTCTTTTTGTTTCAGTTGTTCTTCGTCCATATATTTATTCCTTTCGCAAATCCTGAGCAGTTTCGTCTCGCTCTTTAATGACGCTGTCTACCATGCTCAAGACTTTTCGGTAGGCCTTGATCATTTGTTTGTGTTCAAGGTCTTCCTCTATAGGGCAGTCCAATAAATCTTTACTTTCAATTTCTAACTCCTGATCGATTAAGGCTTTGATGATTTGCCAACCTTCGGTTTGAGTCATTTCCCAAACTGCTCGGCCTCGATCTAGTTTTTCGTCAATATTGCTTGCCATAGGTTTTATAAGTTCGGATTAGCCGGTTCTTCCTCTTTCTCCGGCTGCTCCTGGTCTTCTAACTTCATTTTGTTTTTTTGAGTTAACCCTCCCAGAGGGCGCACCTCGTTTTCCTTCATGTCCTGCAGGGTAGCAATCAGGCTATCCAGCACTTCCACAAAGGTGGAGTTGCCCTGAAAGAATGTGTTGCGGGCGACTGTAAATAACGAGTCAACCTTGTCCCACATCTGAGCTTCATTTGGTTGAGCTGAAGCTCCGGATTCCGATGTTTTATCTGCAGGTTTTTGATCCTGTGTCTGTTCTTTTGGTTGTTTGTTTTGATCTTGTTCCATAGGTTTTCCTTTAAGTAATTGGGAACGGCCTTTGTGCATCCCAGAGTAATGCACCGACATATACTTCAGCTGACGGGGTGGATCCGGCAATAATTGTTACAACTGCCCGAAAATATCTTTTCTTCCGTTCAATCTGCATCTTGTAACCAGTGTCTGCTTCAACAGTGATTTCCTCTCCGCCTTTAGCCGCAGTTACTCCTGAAGAGAAGTCCGAAGCATCTGATTCTTCAATCTTCACTTTGGTAGATGTTTGATCGCCCAGATTCCCGATAGCAATGTCTACAAGTCCGGAGTCATAAGCAGGTCGGCCGGAGAGATAACTATCAACTGCGGAGCCTTGAGTGGTTTCTGTAATCACTCCGATAGGGAGAAGTGTTGCCGGATGTATATTCTGGTTAAGTATTTTCATTTTTTTCTTAGTAACTAAAAAGGGCTGCAACTTCTAAACACACGCAGTAATTGGCGTATATTCAAAAGTCACAGCCCCGATTGTTTCGTTAGGCTTTACTTCCTAATAGCTACAGTCTAGTAAATGGAAAAATTGTTCTCAATAAAGTTTCTGTAACTTTATGTAGATTGACGAGGATATTTAAGGTTTGACCTTGGAGGAAAGTTTCCGGTGCATGTACAGCCGTCTCTCGCTACTAGGGGAGATCATTTGCACGAAAGGGAGACAACTTGAGTGATTCAGAAATTCATCCAAGGCTTTACGAGCTTCCTCAACATCATTCCAATAACTGATACTAACCCAATTTTTGCCGGACTTTAGTATTTCACAACTAATAAAACCCTTTTGCTTTCGAAAGAAGCTATATTGGGCTTTCCTTACAGCCTTCAGTAAAGCTTCGTCACTTATTCCTTCTATCGGACTAAACTCGTAGAACTCAATGGCGGTATTTTTCCTCATGTGCCTTAATTTTAGCATAACTACACACAAGGAGTAGTCTATTTAGACACCAAAAACCAGTGAAGCTGTGCGTTATTCGTAGCGAAGTGCGTTGAGAGCAGAGATTTTAGTTGCCCTTCTTGCAGGATATATTCCTGTTGCTATACCCACCAGTAAGGAGAGGAAAACTACAACTAGGACAAATGGGAAGGGTACATAAGATATATCAACAAAACCGACACCTTTGAAAATTGCAAAGAATGACAATATAAGTCCTACCAATTTACCAGCCAAGAAGCCGACAACAATTCCCAGAATCCCTCCGAAAAATCCCATGATCATGGACTCCGTAAGGAATAATTCCTGAACCTCTGATGATTTCATACCCATAGCTTTCATAAGACCAACCTCCCTCGTTCTTTCGAGCAGAGATACCGTTAAGGTATTAAACATCCCCAAAGCCGCGACTGCCAGTGCAACTAAACCAAGTAGTGCAAGGATTGTTCTCGCTGTGGCAAAAAGGGAATTTATTTGAGCAACGGTATCTGCCACTGACCTAGTTATGTAACCCATTGCCTCAATCTGCCTTCTGGTCTTAGAAAGATCTTCCTGATCTTTAACCACAACCTTTATCTGAGAATAATTGGTAATACCTAAGGATCGAAGGTCGACAAATGGAACATAGAATACTGGAGTTTTTTCCTCTGGTGTAACTCCAACAATTGTGTATTCAGTCGGCGCCGATTCTATCTTTTCTTTAGGATCCGACAACAACTCACCGACCACAACAAACGAGGCGGTAAACTTTTTGCCGACAGCTTCAGTTTCGTTTATACCCAGCACTTTTAACATTGCCCGATTGACTACAGCTTGTCTTTTTGCATCAATGGAGAGTTCAACTGTTTTTACATCGGGAGTTTGAACAACTCCTGATTCAGACGCAATCTCCACCCAATCAACTGAGGCGTTTGCATTTGAAGTGAGTTTGGCACTACCGGATGATTCTTCAGTTGTTTCACCGAGAACCTGGGCACGTCTGAAGTCTGCTCCTTTGATAGCTACACTGATCTCAGCAAAATATCCCTCCTTTTGTATTTGTTTACCATCATCATCTCTCAGAACCATGTATTTACCTTCCTCACAGTCACCTTCATTTTCAGAGTCACAGGATTGTTCTTTCCAGAGCAAAACAGGTGCTTTTATCCATTTCCCAATTGTTGAACCAGATTCCGTTTCTCCGGCTGTACCTGCTCCTGTATCAGAAACATATTTTCCTCCCCAGATTTCTTCACCTGTCGAACTTCCTTCAACACGCTTCGTATAGCCCAGGACTTTAGCACTAGTAGATGCGTCTTCCCGAACTCTAATCCAGCTTGACTGGTCGATTGCATATTCAATATCCTGAATCTTTTCGCCAATCTCTCCGGATTTACTCTCGATATATGCACCGGCCACCTGACCGGTTGTTTCAGGAGCTGATGCAGTTAATTCATTACTTTCAAAAATCTTTCCCTGAATCGGCTTAATTGCTGATTGCTTAAGGTAATCAGTGGTGACGCCATAAACAGCCATGTCAGACACCGAATTTTGATAATTTACCCGACCAACTACTGCTATCAAAGGCAGGGACATATCTACGGCCTGAATATCTTTAAAGTCAGATAGTGTTTTATCATCAATTTTTACTTTACCACCGGCTTGCGGGGTAATATCAGCCTGTCTCATTTCCTCTAGCCTGGCAACCCTAGTGATCACAAGTTGTTGAAGACCATACCCGATAGAAACAAGGAAAACAATTGTGCCTATTCCGATCATCATTCCGCCGATTGTCACAATAGTTCTTGTTTTCTTGGCCTTCATGTTCCGGATAGAAAGCTCAATCAAATCAATTCGGGAGATAGTACCTGCTCGCATGAGGTCTAGTAGTTTTACGGTTCTTGAATAAAAGGACGATAACAGACCGGATAACCTGTGCTTAACAACTCCAGGGAAGAACCTCCAATTAGCAAGGCGGTTAACACCTTTACCGGTCATATACAACATCAGGAGCAAAACAAAGGTGCCCATCTGATAAATGGTGTGCAACATGGTGCTAAATTTACTTCTTACGTTTAGTCTGATCATATTTGTATCTTTTTTGGCACTTCTAAATGTCCAGTGTTGTGATTTTGCTCAAAGTCACCATTTCCGCGTTTTCCTCTAATTTCACTCATGAGCTTCTCCTGATCATTTTCCCCGTATATGCCAACAATTTGCCCGTTAAACATTCTGACTGCTGTTTTGGCAAATTTTAGGTATTCCAAATCATGAGTTACCATAACAATGGTTTTCCCGGCTTTTTTATTCAGAGAGGTTAAAAGCTGCATTAGCTCCTGTCCGGACTCATAATCCAGGTTTCCGGTCGGTTCGTCTGCAATAATTACCTCAGGATTAGTAGCCAACGCTCTGGCCAAGGCAACCCGCTGTTGCTGACCACTTGAGAGTTCAGTCGGGATATACGAAGACCAATCAAGCATTTCGACCATTCCCAACGCCTCCTTAGCCTTACCCAAGGCTACCGTTTTATCTTCTCCCAATAATTGAAGCGGGAATGCTACATTTTCGGTTACAGTCAATGAACGGATCCAGTTTGGCTGCTGATAGACCATTCCCGCATGTTGCTTTCTAAAGTCAGAACGTTCGTCTTCAGTTACGCCGTTATAAAGATTTTTGCCTAAAAACAAAACTTTCCCTCTACTTGGTTCTTCCAAACCGAGCATGGTATGAAGAAGTGTAGACTTTCCGCAGCCTGAGGGACCAAAGATAACCAAAAAATCTCCATGCTTAACGTCAAAGCTAATATTCTTCAGAATAGGTACGTCACTAGTAGCCACATGGAATGACTTAGAAACCTGTTGTACTTGAAATAAATATTCGTTCATAGTTTTATTTGGTCAATCCTCCCAAAAAACCAAACGCTTCCTGTAAATTAGTAATAACCAGATTTAATGCATTTTCAGTCGCCTTAGGAGTAATCGTTACTGTATCGATGGAATTACCCAGATTGCCCGCCTTATCCTTTGAAACAGCCCTGACATGGTAGACCTTACTCGGCGTCAGTCCGGAAATAATTACCAGGTGATTGTAGGTAAGATTGCTGTCTTCCTGGGTCTTTGAAGAATATGTTGTTCCCGTTCCTTCACCAAACTCCACTTGTGAAGTAGAAGGTTCATCCGTGTTCCAGGAAACGATAAGCTGAGCCATTGATTCCTGAGCTGTTGAAGCTGTAGGTGGAATAACTGCACCCTCGACATGAAATTCACTGATTTGAGGAGGTCTGGTATCGGTGGCTGTGGTAACACGCTGTGTATCGGATACTGCTTCATTTCCGATCTTATCCCTGCCTTTAACTACCAGAATATAATCCGTCTGCGGAGCCAGACCACGTACAATCATTTTGTGCTCACCCTTAGTCAGTGCAACATTCACTTCATCACGGGCATCAGCAGTATTGCCTTCAGGATAATAGGTGACTATTGATGAGACATCAGTGTTTGTTGTCCAGGTGACAAGAATTGTTGATTGGGCGGTATTGGCTACCTGTTGGATTCTGACGTTAGTTATTCTTGGGCGGGGTAAAGTTGTAAAGTCGAGAACTGTACCTTCATACTCACTGTTATCGCTGTCAAAAGTGTTAATCTTGTAGTAGTATTTCGTGCCATCAAGTAGCCCCGTTAATTCAACCGTATATGTTGTCTCAGATGTTGAGGTTGAGATTTCCTTCACCCCTCCGAAGCTTGTGGTTGTTCCGTAGTAAATCTTAACTTTTGAAGCGTCTTTCGAAGTAAACTGGACAATCGCAGAGCTCAGTCCTATATTCTTCGCAACAACGTCTTTAACGGTCGGAGCATCTGCGGTAGTAAAGCTTTTTTGTTCACTGGTCCCGGTATTACCATCTTCGTCTGCCCACTTAGCCTTGTAGTAGTACGTGGTACCCGGGTTCAAGCCGGAAAGCTGAATAGAGTGAGAGCTTACTTGCGATGAATTGCTTGGCTCCACATCGCCGTAGCTGCCCGATGTTGTTCCGTACTGAACTTTTGAATCAGAAGTTCTGGATGTCGTCCAGGTGATTGTGGCTTTTTTTGTGGTGATGCTACCTACACTCGGACCTGAATCCAAAGTAGGTGCTGTGGTCCACTTACCGGTGGGTGTAATAGATACCGCATTAGTACCTGAACTCTGGGCATTAGCTCCGTCTTTGGTATAGACCTTGTAATAGTAGAGAGCGGAAGACGGAGTGTTGTCTACATAAGAGAGTCCCGTGGTAGATCCAACCTGGGCAAAGCTTGTCCCGTCTGATGAGCGGTATACAAGATAGGTCAAATTTCCGGCACCCTGATAAGTAGGTGCCGCCCAGGTCAGTGTTACATTCCACTGTGACAAACTCTTTATGGATGAGTCAGATGCAACCAGTCCGCTCACATTGTCGGGGTCAGTAGAATTGAGTGTAAATGTGCCGGTGATGTAGTTTGACGGAGAGTAGTTGGGTGTACCGGCATTATCTACCGCAACAACATAAACCGTGTTACTGCCTTTATTTACATTTGGCAATGCCGCTGCTGATACGGTCGTTGACGTTCCGTTATCAATATACGTTGTGCTGTTTCCCTGTAACGTAGCCAAGGTTGAGGGTGGAGTGGTGTTAATCATGTAGTAATAGTGGGCTACTGTATTTGAGCCGGAAGGGGTTGCTGCCGGCCAGGAAAGAGCATAAGAGTTGGAAGTTGAAGTTGTTGGGGTTACAGTGACCGTATCCAAAGCGTCAAAAGCGGGTGCTGCGCCACCATAAGACAAATTACAGGTTCTGATGGTGGCATCAGAAGAAGTATTGCCCGCAGCATCAACTGTTCTGAAATACACAATATTGTTTCCGGACACAATAGAAGAACCATCCTGCCCCTGAGTTAGAGTTCTTGATGATTCGCTCGTCGGCATATAGTTGCTTACGCCTAGGGTGGATTCTGTGGTTGTTCCCAGCCATGTTCCCGCTGTTGAATTGATTTGGTACTGCCATCCAAGTAGTTCCGCATTGTCATCCGATGAAGCAACACCGCCCGATGTCGGCCAGGAAAAATTCATATCTGCCACATTGGAAAAGGATCCTGATGCACATGAGATGTAGGAAGAGTTTGTCGGCGCAGTATTATCAAACCGGAATTGAAATTGAGTGCTGGAGCCACCGAAGATATTCCCGGAATTATCAATAACTTTAATATTTAAATAATACGGACTGCTGGAAGTTGTAAGCCAGGTACCCCCTTTATAGGAAGCTGTGGAAAAGTCGATTGAAGTCGACGACACAATAAACTGACAGGTAGTACCGGCAGTGGATACTGGACTTGTTCCCAAAAGCCCTTTACTGGTTGCAGGGTTTCCGTTTACATCCGTCCCTAGGTATAAACAATAGCCCTTTACACCGCTACCCCCGCTGTTATCCGCACCGGCAGTCCAGGAAAAATACGGTGAAGAATTCTTAGTCCAACCGTTTGAAGCCACGCTAGTTCCGCCATTTGAGCGGGTCATAGCAATAGCCGATGCGTTTGTGTCCGGCGCAGTAGTATCCGTTGTCAGACCTATTGAGACATGTGGCAGATACGGAACATCACTTCCGCCAGAGGTAAAAATTGCCTTAACTGATATTTTCTGCGAAAGAATTGGGAGTGACTGCATTGCTGTCTGAGTTAGCTCTGCTTTGGTATTAATATGGGTAGTAGTGTTGGAGGCTGTTTCCCATGAGTCGCCATCCCAATATTTCCATGATCCGCCTGACTCGCAGGTTGAACCATCATCGGTACAGATTTGATATTTAATTGTGCTATTAGATCCGGTAATAGCATCCTCGGTACAGGTAGAGCCGGATAAAGTTCCCTCGCAAAACGTATCCCAGGTTGCAACCAATGCATTAGAATAAGCACTTGTTGTATAAACACTGTAGGTTCCATCTTTTGAAAGAGTGAAGTCGTCGACCTTAACAGTTTTACCTGCTTTAACTAGTACTCCGTACTCGCGGGAAGCGTTTGCACCGGTCAGAGTTCCGGTCAGCTTATACCAATTCCCTGAGACAGGCTCGTATGAAGTGGTAATTGTTGAACCATTGTAATAAAGCGCTGCAACGTTCTCGTTAACAGCGCTGCCTTCACTGCCGGAAGTGTTGTTATAAACATAAACTGAGAAGTTATAGGTAGAAGTATCGCCAACATTGACTGATTGATAAATTTTTCCGTCCGAAACTGAACCTATAGCAACCGAATTTCCGCCGCCGCCGGCTACGCCGGAACTAGATGAAAAAGATTGAGAGATTCCTACGGGATCACTGGCGCAGCGAAAGCCGACATCGTTGTTCTGGCTACCCGTAACGAGATCCAGGTTGAGTGTGAACGCCCCCGCGAGGGAACCATGACTCCAACCCCCGCCGCGAAGGAACACACGATTTGTGGTGGCAGTTTCACCATCACCGTAAGTCCAAATACGACCAACGCCGTGATTCGCATTATATGAAGAACCTGAGGGTCTTATCTGGTCATATGAGAGCATTCCATATCCGGAAATTTCAGTAAATTCACCCCATGCGCCGGTTCCTGCAGCATCATCTCCGGCAATGCTTAAAGTGGGTTGTTGATTCTGAGGAATTAAAGTGTCGCTGGAGTCAATCTTTACATGTTCCCAAACGTTGCCGGAAATGTCCCAGATAGTAGCTCCGTTGGAGAGGGTTAACATAGCTTTGCTGTCACGACCGGAACCATATTCCGGATCATTACCGTTATAGCTGACGCTATCGCTTTGACCTACATTACCCCGCTTAAATCCACCACTGGCAGACACAAGACTGCCTACAACGCCATTGGCCCAGTTAGATGTTTGTGCTTCTGCATCTCGGGCAATAGACATCCATTCTGGGTTGGTAATCAGATGATAACCGGTGGGACAGGCAGTGAGTGCTTGGGTATGGGTAATATGGACGATTGGCGCTCCATTGGCTGTAGAGACTACGCGACTGGCGGAAAAGCCACTTATGTCACGGTAGTCTAATCCCAATCCAGAATCAGCAGGAGCAGAGCAGGTAGCCGCAGTATCACCATCGCCGTCAGGTGTAGCCGTGCAGTCGTATTTTGCTTCATATTGCATTGCCAGGAAGTTACTTGTCCCATATGTAGCATTTCCTGGAACCTCCACCCAGCCGGAAGCGGGAACAGCAGCCACACTCCATGAAGTGTTATCAGAAGCAAACGCAGGGTTGGTGAATTCATTTGCGCCCACTTGTCCGCCTGTAGGGTGTGCTCCGCTGTTATCAACCACAGTTTGACTGGCGGTATAGTCTCCGGCACTGGCAGCGTTAAACGTCCAGACTTTATTACTATCGTTTAGCGCAAAAACTCTTGGGTATATCTCAGAGAGAGCCAGGTATGTCCCACCGACAAATCCCACCGTCATAAAAAAGAGAGCCACCAGATTAAACTGAAAACGGCTGAAATGAAACCGTGGCTCCCATAGATAATGTTTAATTCTCTGTAATATACGCATAATAATTGAACACCATAGGTAACACCTACCTATCCTTACTATTCAGTATAAACAATTTCTAGCAAAAGTCAAACACAATTGTTGGTCATAAAAGTATACAAGCCGTGTGCATCTGCATGCTTTAGGTGTCCGCGCACGGAAGCCTCTGACATCTGCATTTGATTTTCTGTAATTTTCCCTTGCTGGAGCAGTTTTTGGCGTTTTCTATACTTTCTCTGTAAGCGTATGAGTGTTTCCCCTCTGACTAACTTGTGATCATAAAATATCCGGTAACCGACAAACGGAACACCTTCCCGTACATTTTTAATCGATATCTTTCTTGGATGAAGGTTTAGTTTTAATTTTTCCTTAAGGAAAAACCTAATGTCATCCCTGACTGCTTTCAGGTGGTCTTTGTCTTTATGGATAATCAGAAAGTCATCCATGTAACGTGCGTACCATTTTTCTTGAAGCGTTTCCTTAACATAATGATCTAGCTCATTTAAGTAAACATTGGCAAATAGCTGACTGGTAAGATTTCCAATCGGTAGTCCTTTCCTTTCTGCCACAGAGACAGGTGGCACTTCGATAGAAGGCGAGGGTGAGAATAAATCAAGTTGACAGCTACTCGTATTTGCCGGCATTGGCTTCCCGTTTGTTGAGTCATGATTCTCAACAATCTTCTTAATGAGATCGAGCGTTTTGGGACAATGGATTGTTTTGGCCACTATGAACAGGAGAGTATTCCAATCAATACTCTGAAAGTATTTCTGAATGTCACACTGAAGCACGTATACATTTTGTTGTTTGCCGTATTTACAACGAGCAGCCATTAGGAATTTCTTTACTCTCTTGGCTCCGTAGTGTGTTCCTTTTTCATCACGGCAGGCATAGGAATCAACAATAAATTTTCTTTCAAATAATGGCTCAATAGATTCGACCAGTGAGTGTTGCAATACCCGATCCCGAAACGCAGGGGCAGACACACTTCGTGTTTTCGGATCATAAATAGTGAAGTGAGCATAAGGGGCGGGAATATATTTCCCTGACTCGAGAAGATATCTTAGCTTTATCAGATTGTTCTCAAGAGAGAAATCAAACTCGCAGACTCTTGCTTTCTCTCGTTTGCCTTTTCTGGCGCGATAGTATGCACGAGCCAATTGTTCAAGGCTACAAATATCACTAAACATACTTGGAAATAATTAACCCACTTACCCCGCGCCTCATGTCGCTGTTGCGTACAAGACGCGGGGATACAGGTATTATGTTTTCCCCTACCGTCGGGCAGGAAACGGAGAAAACCTTGTGATCATATAGATCCGGGATATGCATCCGTGAACGCACATCACTCATCCGGCGCACCGGGTAAAATCCGGTGAGTTCATCACTGGCGCAGCGAAAGCCGATATTGTTGTTCTGGCTACCCGTATCGTTATTCAGGTTGAGTGTGAACGCCCCCGCGTTGGAACCATTATTCCAATTCCCGCCGCGAAGGAACACACCGCTGCGTATTTGTGATTTTCCCCTTAATAAAACTATACCACTTTCATCCATGCTGTTAGCATCCTTCCTATTTCATTTATTCTTTCAGCACCCATGGCATACTGTTTGATGCTCATGAGTTTTAGATCTTTTGTAAGCCGGATAAGTATTCGTATCGAGTCAAGATTGTCAGATATCTGAAGTTGCAAAGTTGTGCGAGCTGTGCCTCTAGCCTTATTAGCTTTAATCATGGCAATCAATAATGTGATTCCAAGTTGTTCAAGTTCTCTCCCCAGAACCAGCCGGTGACTTTTAGGGATTCTGTTAATAACCGGATATAACCAGAGAAGTAGATCATATGTTTTTTGGAAAATGAGCAGCTTTTCGCACATATTTATTGTTATATGTTCTTATAATTTTCATCTATCAGTTTGTTCATACAGTTTTTGTTTTCTGTTTTGTCATGACTATTTCTAAAGCAAAAACCCACAAGGAGTGGGTAGAGAAGCATACAAGGAGTATATACGATTTGCTTGATGGGCAAACCTATTACTCATAAACACATTTTGGCTAAATTCGGAGAGAAGATGCAAAAAGTTCGGAAAGCTAAAGGAATTAGCCAGGAAGAATTAGCTGCCAGATTGTCTATGCATAGGAACTATATAGGAATGATTGAGAGGGGAGAAAGAAACCCCACTATCAGAACCCTATATAAAGTTTCTAAAGCACTGGGCGTTGATTCCTGTGAACTTTTACCCTTCTAACCGAGCGTGTTTTTCTTATTTCAAGTATACTGATTTATACACACTCCTTGTTGTTAATGAGCCGACAGTATTCAGAATAAACAAGGTTGTAAGAAATGTAAAGATATTCTTACTAGTAGGAATCGGAATAGTGTCCATTTAGAAGTGATGTGGCAAGTAGTATTTACTTCCTGATAAACTTATTTCAGTCGGATGTAGCAATGTCACAAAGCAAAATCTATTGGTCATCTATCGCTCGCGATTATGATGCTGTTGTTAAGGAAACGAGTGACCAGTCGCAACAGTTGATTATCAATCCTGTGGTTCAAGAGTTACTTGGAAATCTTACAAATAAATGTGTTTTAGATGCCGGCTGTGGCAATGGATATTGGACTCGCAGAATGGCAGAAACAGCTCAAAGAGTCGTAGGAGTGGATTTCACCGAAGAACTGATAGAAAGGGCTAGATCGAGAGGAGTTCCTAATAATGCCGAGTTCATTATTGGCAATCTAGAAAGACTACTCTTAGCAAAGAACACGTTTGATGTGGCTTTAATGAGCATGGTGCTTCTAGATCTCGAGGATCTATCGACTCCTATCGCTGAAGTTGCGAGGGTAACCAAACCAGAGGGACGTATTATTGTTAGCACCACCCACCCATGTTTTGAAAATCCACCTTATACTCGTTCTCTAAGAGATGATAATGGAAATAAAACCGGTAGAGTGATTACGAATTATTTTGCAACAGGCTTAGTCAAAGATGAAGTTAACAGCTATCAACATTGGCTTTACAAAATTTCAGATGTTATCAATACTTTTGCCTCGAATGGATTATTCGTGGAAAAAATGGTAGAGCCTACAAGTAATGGAGTTATGAAAAATGGTGGATCGGATCACTTTCCTTATTTTTTAATTATAAGATTTAGAAAGATAGTGTAGGGATACAGTTTATTATCACCTTCCGTTGAGCTTAGTAGCCAACGATTCTTGCTCGTTATACAAGGTTTTGTCTTGATCAACCATTTTCTGCTCAGCTCCAGTGAGCCACTGATTGGCCTCCATCCTTGAAACAATTGCTGATATATTCCCAATTCTTACTGCAATGATTTCACTCATCCTATCAACATCAGTTTTGTTATCTTGATAAAAGTTGGAATTATCTTTGAGGCTGTTCCATCCTGGCTGTATCTCTCTAAGTCTTGTGAGACTAGTTTTCCATGAATCAATATCTGCTTGCTTATAGTTAGGTGGAACATATCCGGCAAAGTGTTGCACAATAACTTGAGTTGGGCACCCATTAATCTCGCCTTCAACTTCAGAAATACCTACTTCTTGATATGTTTTATCTGTTAAAAATTTCTTGGACTCTGGAAATTGAAATTGATTGTCTATGAGTTCTCCTGCTTCGTAGTACCCTTGAGTAGGGGCTTCACCCCAAACTGTATTTGAGTAACCAGCATCTCTCATGGACCTGGACATGGTATAGCCGCTTTCGGTTGCTTCAAATGAGAAATCATCAAATTTAAGAATTATTTCACCTCTCTTACTGGCCGAAGTTTCAAGTTTCGGCTGATACTTAAGTTCTTTAGCTCCAGCTTCTTTTCGCTTCTCATTAAGCAACTGCATATATTTGTCTTTGTCTAGTTTAATTTTTGACTTTTCATCAAAATCGTTAGCAGTATCTCGCCAGGCCTTATCAAGAGTTCCTGTTTGATTTTTTAGAGGCAGTACATGGTTAATTGCACTTATTTCTATAAATCCTATTTCTCGGGAGTCACCACTTCCTTTGCGGTTATCACCCATAACAAATATTGAATTTTCGGGGACTGTAACTTTGGTGCATTCGCTAAGGAATGTTTCCCCGAAAGTTGATCTTGGTTGTGCAATGTAGGATTCTTTCAAGGGTTCACCGTTTAAATAAACAATCCCTTCACGAAGCTCAATAGTGTCTCCCGGCATTCCTACCACTCTTTTAACCCAACCAGAAGGATCGCCATATATATTCTTTGTCATTTCTCTGATTTTGTCGTTTTCTATAACGACGATGTCGCCATGACCGATTTCATAGCCGAAGTAACGTCTTCCTGCAATTACAAGCCCGTTTGGATAACGCATCATTCCAGGAGTACCAACGATCTGTTTTGCCAATTCTTTTGGATCCTTACCCTCTCCTTTAGGAAAGGTGGGGAACATAGAACCAGTACCAGATATCGTTATAAACTCAGTGCCATAGCCAAGAGCTTGTTGAACTGTTACTGCCGCCACAGCGTAGCCACCAATCCAGATTGGGAGCATTACGAGTGTGATCGCTGCAGCTAATGCCAATCGTCCAAAGACTCGTTTTGGGTGCAGGGATTTAAGTAACCCTTTTATTCCAGAGTGTTTGACCCTTTTGACCAACTGCAGGGGTTTTAAGATGTGGTTGAGTAGGTAGAGAGGAAAAATTGCCAGTACAAAAAACAACTTAATGAGAAATAGCAATGGATTTTGTTTTTGTTTTGACCTCGATATTAACAGCGATGCAAGCGCAAATATTCCAACAAGAAAAGCCAAACTCCCCAATAAAATTAGCCCCAGGAGAGAAAAAGCAAATACCTCTGGGGCTTTATCGAAAAGCTCTTTCCTGATCAGCAAGACATAACCGAAAATTGAACCAACCCCGAGAATGGATACTATCCATAGTACCGCCGAAATTGCGACTATTTTATTAAGTACTTTGCTCATTTTTGTTTTCTAACTGTTGCTTAGCTGTATGTGTTCCACTACCAGCCTTAATATCACGCTCTCTCTTTAGTTGAGTATACAAAAGTTCTAGTTCTTCTTTTTTAAATGGGCGAATCTGAATGCCCTTTATCTTTTTGGTATTGATGTAGCGGGCGAGGTGATACCCAATGTATTCATGCACTCGGGATATTAAATCCTGTCCCCACACTTTTACAGTGTCGTGGGCCTTGATTAAAATTGTCGGCAGAATATCCATTGTTCCTTTATCGGCAAACATTGAGTGCTCAAGAGAAACATCAAACCCATTTTGCTTGAGTGCCGTTAGTAATCTTGTTAGGTGTGGTTGAGCTACAGGCCAAAAGGTGTCACCAGCCTCAGCGGTAGATGTTGGCACTAAGAATTCGAATCTTGGAAGAGTTTTTCCTACATTATCAATACGAGGGACAGTGCCAGCAAAAAAGCTACCGTAATACACATTCTCAAGCATTTTTACATAAGGATCGTGTTCTCCCCGGAAAAATTCTTGCCAGAAAATTGTTTGTTCAGGATCCGTGGTCATACCACCATTTTTGGCATCGACTGACTGTTGGGTGATAATCTTTGAGGGTGTGTTTGCACGGTTATAAGTATTCGAAAAATTAGAAGTTGAATGATAAGGTCGGAAGACAATACACGTTCTTTCCCAAGTGTCACCCTTCTTCCTGCCAGCAGTAAGCAGCTTAGTCAAAATTACTTGGTCAAAAGCGATGTTCATTGTATGCATTGGCCAAGAAACCAGTTGACCTTGTTTTTTACTTGCTAACTGACATGCATACCAATTGATAACTGGGGAAAAGACAATGAGCTGGGCATGCTTTACTACGCCCGCAAGGGTTTGTCCATCATCCTTACATTTTTTTACTATTTCCCAATTGGTCGTTATTAGGTCTCTAACAATTTTTCCGTATGTGCTCATTGTCTTGTAGTGATTAAAGTCTCGATCTTGTGGGGTGATCGTCCCATCACGAAGAACAATATCGCAGGCTGGCACTTCAACCCCATTATTATTTTGCAGATACCACCGACTCATAGTGCGTAAAGCCGCCTTAGACTCCAAGAAGTCCATAGCATTGCTTACAGAATGCATATACTCAGAGTCACTAAGGTCGGGATAAAACAACTTTGCCATGATGGTGTACTTGTTGTCTTGTCGTTGCATATCCTCAGGCTTTTCAGGCAATCTTAAGAATATTGGTGTTTGTTGATGATCATGTTTGATGTTTCGATTAATCTGTCCAATGGCGGTGTTTACGGTTACTGTGGGGGCTTGGCTTACAACGAAATCTCCGGTTTCATCAAGAAAGTTTAAGACACCAGAGCGAGTTGAGCCATCTGTTGCGGCGATGAGTAGGGTGGAAGTTGTTTCTGGCTCTGGTACTTCAACAATAAAGTTTTCCGGCGACACGCGAGTTTTTACCTCTTGAGCTAGGAGGGTGGCATTATAAAAGGATATAGATCGGTCATTTTGATATAGTGTCACAGCCTCCGAAACATTCAGCGGGACCAACACAGCTTCTTTTGAAATACCCAAACCATATTTAACCAACCTTTGAAGTAGAATTCGACTGTTTTCGGCCTCTCTTTTCAAATTGGACAGTTCGTTAGTGTGTGATTGCACTTCTGTTGCTGAATGATTATGAGAGTAGTCGTTGTTATGTAAGTCTAATTCCTCTACTAAATTTGCGACTTGGGCATGGAAGTCATCACAGTAGCTTATAATTGCATTGATGAATAATTCCTGAGCATTTTCTCCCTTTAACCGCTCTCTAAGTTCGATCCATAAACTCTCTGGAATATCTCCTAGTTGTCTTTGAGATTCTTTCCAAACTGTAAGAGCAAGGAGTGGATACTCAGGGTCAATCAATGTAGCAAGTTGATCTTCTTCTAACCACTCACTATCTGAAGAAGTTGTGACAGTCTTGTAAACAGCTCCTGTTCCAGAGTCATGTTTGGACAATACTCCCCGATGCATTAAGCGACGAGCAAGATTGTGGTATGCCTCAATGGAAGCATGATCACCCTTTTCTAGCGCCATCTGGTGAACTTCATTCACAGAAACACCTTCAGGCCTGTCTGCCATTGATAGTAAAAGTTCACGCCGATCTTTGCTGGAAATTATATTGCTCATTTTTTCGTTCTACCGCTAAACACGGGTGGAGTACCTCCTTTTACTGGAGTGCGGCGTTTACGAACTTGTGTTACGAACCCATGCTTTACAACTTCTCCAGTGCCAGAAACCGCACACACCCCGCGCGGGAGCTTAGGTAATTGATTTATCAGGTTATCATCGAAATCTGACAGTACCGCCTTAATACTCATGAGCTGGTCTTTCTCAAGAGCGAATATAAACCTGGTTTGCAATCTCTTTAGTACACTGGTGTTAAGATCTTGAGGTGATTGGCTTGCGATGATAAGTCCGGTACGAACGTGTCTACCCATACGAGCTAGTTCGTAGAAGACTTGAGTACTGACGACTTTTTCGTCTTGTGGGATCACTATGTGAGCCTCATCGATAAAGTAGAGTGCGAACCATCCTTGAGCCGTCTTGTCGCCTGCTTCTGCTTTTCTAGCCATTTCGCGCCCAATCCTTTGCAACTCACGTGCTCCGGCAGCAGCAATAAGCTGTGTTTGCCTGAGAGAGAGATAGCGACAATCTAAAACTACCAATTTATGTTTAACAATTTGGTCGACAAAGTCGAAATTGCCACCAATGATAGGGTCTTTCTCTAAAGCAGTAACCCTGGAAATAGCGGCGCCCAAGCTTGGTTTTGATGCATTTGTTGATTGTCCAATTCGTTGGATTCGTTCGCGTAGAGCATCAAATGTTATGGTGCTTCCCTTGGCTTCATTTCTCAATTGATCATGGGCTAGTTCAATGAGTTCAGCGTAAATAGTGTTTGGTTGTACGTTTGGAGTGATGGAAACAAGTTCTTGTGGGGTCATCAAGTTGAGTGAAATTCCAAATGCCTTTGGATCGGGAAGGGTGATAACTAATCCGCCTAGTGAATTTGCTGCCTCTACAAGCTCGCCGTTAATATCTAACACCAAACAAGGAATGTCCCAAGACATAGCTTCTTCAAGAATTACACCAGATAAATAGGATTTTCCCTTACCAGGGTTACCGAATACCCCAGTATGGAGTTGAAACATTTGGGGAGAAATAACAGTTTTTACATTTCCTGCTCCGTAAGTCGTTCCTATAGCAATGCCATCTTTTTCATCGGCAAGTCCACCAAACGATTGCTGTATGAGTTGGTCGGGAAGTAAAACTGCAACATCTCCAGCTCTACAAAGTTGTTCTGGCGCCTTACCGTCATTTGTTGTGGTTAGTTGGTCGCCATCTATTTCGACTTCAAATTCTTCAACCGTTGAGCATTCTGCCTGTCTATAGATTCGCGTAGAAAAACCTTCACCGGAATATCCCTGACCCAAGCCGAGTGCTTTTCTTGCAACTGCCAATTCTGGACTTTCGTTAGGGTTTATCTCAAAGGTATTGGCAACACGAAGAATTGTTATCGTGTTTTTACCTCTTTTGCCGTGCCATACACCGATAAATTGTCCCGGCTTTACTTCTTTGTCTGGATCAAGATGAACATTTACGTTGTTAAAGTTGGGAGTTTGGTTCCAGTAAACGACTTTGCCTATCGAGGTGAATAGAGAAGGAGCTAAGGTTTCATTAACTGCAGTTGCATCATCGGTAACTATTTGCGGAACGTTTGAAATTGGTTCTTTTGGTGTCATACATAAATACTAACTTGTTAGTTGTTATAAGTCAACAGATCATTCTATATAATTTCGTATCACTTTGTAAGCAACTTCAGCAATTGATGCATCTAAGGCATTCCCAATAAGTCTGGCCGAAGATGTGTAGGGCTCAAGGAATTTAAAAGAATCAGGGAATCCTTGTATACGTGCGGCCTCTCTCACACTTAGGGTTCTGCTTTCAGTTGGATGCCAGAATCTCCCACTGCCAGGATTTGGGAAATAGGTAGTCAATGTTCGAGCAAAACCTTTGCGGTGGAGTTTTCCGTAAGCATTTGAAAAGTAATTTTTTTCTCCAGTCCAACGTCCACCTTCGGGGACAGAGGACATACGCTTTGTCATGTTTTCCGAATGTCCCCATTGGTTATGCATTAATACTTTAGCTTCTGGCGTCCCAACTTCAGGAAGATCGCTAAGCAATTCTTCGATGGTCGGGATTTCCTTCTTACCGATTCGATCGTCAATGTACGGCATACTCTTTTTAAGTCGCATTGTAGCTGGAGCTTCTCCGAGAATCCCTAGTGGGTCGTCTTCGATAGTGGTCATCTTTTGAAAGCGATAGTTAAAGTATTGTTTTTTTCCGCCGTGAGACGGCTTTGGTATTTGCGGGATTACTCCCAAATCTTTTCGAATAGCTAGGAGCAACAACCTTTGTCGGGATTGAGTACTTCCTCGTAATGCCGCGTTCAAGATTCCAGCAGTCCAGTTATATCCAGCGTTTTCAATAATGTTCACGAATTCATTGAATAGCTCTGACTCTGCAGCAAGAGGAACGTTCTCCATTGAAACAGCTTTGGGTTGCAATTTGGCAATGAACTGAGCATATAAGAGGAGGTGATTGTTTCGTGGGTCTTTTGGATCTCTTTCACCGGCGGCGCTAAAACCCTGACATGGAGGGCAACCTAGCAGAACATCTACTTTACCATCGATCTCTTTTTCTATTTGTTGGGGAGTTATCTTAGTTAAATCGCCCACAATATAGGGGGTATCAGGGTAATTTGCTTGATACGTTTTTGCAGCGAATTCGTTACTATCGATTAGTAGTGCAATTTTGCTCTTTTTCCATTTCCTAAAAGCTTCAGCGGAGCGAGCGGTACCAGCATATAATTCGACGATGTTGAGCTTTTTGTTTTTCTTCATAGTAGCTACTACAGTATGGCAATTATTGAGGCAAATATCAAACTGATTTTGTAAGTTGTTATAAGTTAATTGCCACCTCAAAAACCCTACAGCAATCATCTCTGGAGTGACTTGTAACAATCATTTGTAAACTTTGTTTCGTCATCAATTAACCTTCTCCATTCGTCTGACCCGAAGTCAGTTATCCCTAACTCATTTTTTCCTATTTCCAGATAAGTGGCTCCAAGTTCTGCACAATTCTTAGGAACCGGATTACTAGCAAATTGATACCCAACGAAGGCTCCAACTAAAATCATTATGATGGAAATCAAGAAAACTATTGGAAGTCCTACATTTCTTACTTTCATTACCTTTATTATATGAATTTAGGAGATTAAATCAAAGCGAAGTGCTCTAGGAATTAAGCATTTTCCCTAAGCCTGGAATCTTACCAATAAGCTCTCGTATTTTGTTTTTATTGGCAACAGGTTGTGAATTACCTGCTTTAGGTGGCAAAGTGTCGTTAGAAGGCGCTACAGGGGTCACAATCTCCTCGTTTAGTGGTTCCTCCTCTGCCATTTCTTTGATTTGCGTTATTTCGGGACCAAGTAAGATGTCAACATACTGGTCAAGATCGAGTTCCTCTAGAATCATCTTTTGCAGGGCACGCTTGCGGATTAGCCAGCGTTTTATATCCTCTACGTTATTTGGGTCCGGTTTGTCCTGTGCGATTAATTTATCGTACAGAAGCAGTATCTGGTTGAGGCGAGCCTGTTTATCTGGAGGAATAACTGGTTCTACCTCAACAACCGCATCAACTTGAATCTTTTTGTCCTCCGATTTAAATTCTTTGAAGTCAACAATATTACCAACAATTCGATACAGCTTATCTTCACCGATAAACTCTCGGTTCAGTTGTATAAGAATGTTTGCGACAGTGGTCAAAGCGTTGGATATGTTCTGTGCGTTCATACTCAACCTGAGATTGCTTTGACCCAAAAGCATGGCAACCTTGCCAAGTGGTTCACTTGAAGATTGTGGCAAGCCTTGGAGATATTCTCCAAGCGCTAATGTTCTTGAGATTTCATCGCGCAGAAGTTTATCTTCATTAACTCCCATCAGGCTGATGTCCGGCGGCCGCTCAATCACTACATCATCCATTTTTCGCAGTTCCCAAACAGCTCCAGGGGAGAAGATAATGTCGTTCTTGGTAATACCGGTATCTTTGCGAATTTTCACTACGGGATCTAGCATCAGGACCACATCATCCATTCTCTGATTTCGAAGATCGGCAATCTCCATGATGGTGCTTTCAACAGGTTCAACGTGGCCGGTTGCCCAAAACTCCCAAAGAAGTGACATATCAGGAAGATCCACAAAAATGTGGCCGTTATTAACGTCAAGGTAAGGGTTCTCATCATCTCTGATAACTACTTCACCGTTGGCAATAACTACCAGCTGATCTTCCTCATAGTCCCAGCATTCCCAAAGCTCCAGCTGTTTCTCTTGGTCGTTTTTGACTGGAAGCACTTTTTGCTCGCCAGTTTCTGCCTTCTTGATGTCTCCATCGATCTGAGACATCTTTTTGGTGTTAATCTCATAGCGTTCTTTCTTCCAGTCCTCAACCACTTTTGGTTCACAAAACTCTAGATTCTTGTAAATCTTGTTTTCACCTCGGTTTTCTTCTTCCTTAGTAATCTTTTCTTTTGGTTTAACTATTCGGTGAATCAGCCAAGGACAGCCTTCTTGAAGATCTTCTGTCTCTGGAGCTGGAAGGAAGTCCCACAGGTCGCACAAGATCATCGTTGGATCGTCGTAGATCGTTTTAACTGTACCGTTGCCTCTATTTCTGCTTATTACCTTCCAGGCAAGCTTTACGATTCCGTTGCCATATAAAACAGATGACTCAATCCAGTCGGGTAGTTTCTTGGCCAGCTCAATGATGTCAAAGTCGTAATTAACCAAATCTGCCCAGGAACCGAGGGCTGTTGATTGGATATCTGCTTTTTCTCTGGGGATGACTCTCGTTTTTCGCTTCGCAGTGGCGAGTCTTGATACTACAGTTTTAACGATCTCAAAAGCGATTGGAGGCATTAGCCTAGTGTTGTATGCGTAGTTTTGTTTGTGTTGGTATGCTCGGTATAGGCGATACATCCGTAACCACTTGGCTTGATATGGATCTCGGAATTCTTTTGCACGCTTAAACCTGGCTTTCCACTTAGTCAGAAGTGCTGCATCACGCTCTGAAGGTTGGTATCTAGCTACTTGGGTGATTTTTACTTCTTTTACTTCTGGTTTTGGCATATGAATTTAGGCAACAAAAAAGGGGCTTGGGTTCGTCTACTTTTTGAAAAATAGAGAAACCTAAGCCCCGATAGATTCGTTAGGCGGTTTTACATCTGCTCTCAGACTATTAAATTGAGCCTCAAATCGCTAGTTCGCTAATGTTACTAAGTGAAAATGCCTGATTGAAGTTATAATGAAACTGTTGAAATAAAGTTCAACATTATGTATTCTATTAGTATCTAATGGTAAGTAAACCTATGGAAGAACTATTAACGCTGAGTGAGGCGGCAGGAATACTGAAAGTCCATCCTAATACACTTAGATTGTGGGATAAAAAAGGTGTGCTTACGGCAATAAGAATTGGTGTTAAAAAGGTGAGGCGTTACAAAAGGGAAGATATTGAAAAATTCATCAATACCAAGAATAAGTAAATATGGCACTAATTGATAATAAAAACCAGACATTACAGGAAGCACTAAAAAATGCTTTATTGTCAGCTGACAGCGTAGATATAGCGGTCGGTTTTTTTTATTTTTCTGGCTTTCAAGCTCTTTTTGATCAATTAAAGGATAAGAAAATAAGAATTTTAGTCGGCCTGGAAGTAGATCCCCAGCTCGTTCCAATGATTGTTCAGCAGTCCAAAGAGGGTGATATTGATCTTTCCAAGTGGCAAACCAGAAACAACACCAACTCTAGAACCGTTCGGAAGCTTAACTACGTTGATGCTTTTGTTAGCTTCATGAATGACAGTGACATTTTTGATAGCGATAAATCGAACGATGTTTTTGACCTCTATATTCAGAAAGTAAAAGATGGAACGCTTGAAATCAGAAAGACCGTTTCTGATTATCATGGTAAGTTTTACCTCGTTCATAACAAGCGGGAGGCCTCTCAGAATGGTGACTTCCCCGGAACAATGTTCATGGGTTCCAGCAATCTCACTTATAGAGGGTTAATAGGTCAAGGCGAGTTAAATGATTCTAATCGAGAAAAGAGTAAGTTCGAAGAATATCAGACAGAATTTGAACGCATGTGGAATGATGCTCAGTCAATTGCTATTGCGGACATTAACACCAAGGAGGATTTTATCAAAGCCATAAAGCCTCGCATTTGGAAATATGCTGTTCCAGCACCTTACGACATCTATATCCGCATTCTACATGAGCTATTTCAACAAAAAGAGGTTGAATCCCTTAAAACTCCCAAAGCTATTACCGGCGGCTTATACAGCGACCTTGAATATCAAATTGATGCAGTAAAAATGGTTATTGATAAATTGAACAAATACGATGGGGCTATACTGGCTGACGTTGTAGGACTAGGGAAAAGTATCATTTCCTCGGCGGTTGCTCACAATATGGATATGAGGACTGTGGTTATTTCACCACCTCACCTTATTCCACAATGGGAAGATTACAAAGAGCAGTTTGGTATTAGGGGTTCGAAAGTATTCAGCTCTGGAAAGATCGGTGATGTTTATGAGAGGTACCAGGATTCCAGAGAGCCAATTTTATTTATCCTTGATGAAGCCCATCGCTATCGCAACGAAGATACTAACGACTACAAATTGCTTCACCAGGTCTGTAGAGGTAATCCTGATAACAAAGTATTATTACTAACGGCCACTCCTTTCAATAACGACCCAAAGGACGTATTTGCCCTTCTTAAGCTGTTCCAAACACCAGGACAATCAACGATTCGTTCTGTCGACAATTTGAGTTTGCGTTATCGGGAGCTTATTCAAAGATATAAAAAATTGCGCCGGGATATGGCAAGAGATATGGATGCCGATGAGATTGATAAAGAGGCTCAGGAAATCGCTGCAGAGCAACGTCGTCTTATTGAGCCAATCATTATTCGTCGCTCTCGGTTAGACCTTAAGTATATTACTCGTTATCGAGAAGATTTAGATGCTCAGGGAGTGGCTTTCTCAGAAGTTTTGGGGCCAAACCTACTTGAGTACGACCTTGGTGATTTGTATGACCTTTATATCGAAACTTTAAATCTAATCACCAAATCAGAGAATCAGGGTTTTATTGGAGCTCGCTATAAACCAACAGACTCCGAGTATATGAATGAAGAGAGTCGAAAGAAATTTATCGAGAAATATAAGGATGAATTTGATGATGTCGAGGACATTAAAATTGCTCAGTCTAACTTGGCTCAGTTCATGAGGCGATTGCTGGTCATGCGTTTTGAAAGTTCTAAAGATGCTTTCCGCTCTACTCTAGAGAAAATGATCGAATCGAACGAAAAGATTGAGAACTGGTGGAACGAACTCGGCACCGTTCCTATTATGAAGAAGGGGCAGCTACCTGACCCTAAAGATTATGAATTGGAGGATGGTGAAAATGGCGATGCTCTTTCCCAAGACTTGGAGCTTCTGCGCAACAGGGGTGGTTTTCTTGAAATAGATAAAGACCTACTGAACCCTCGTTTTATTGAAGACGTTCAACATGATACCCAATTACTCAAGTCAATTCACAAACAATGGTACGGCAACTCTACATATGCCGACCTTGATCCTAAATTAGATGAGCTGGTCTTGAAACTCAAGGATTTCCTCTCTGAAAATCCTGATAGAAAAATTGTTATTTTCTCCAGTTATAAAGACACTGTAGACTATCTTTTGGATCAACTTCACAAGCGTGGTTTTGATAGAGTGACCAAATACACCGCGGCAGAAGGTACCGATGCTTATAAACAAATAATCAAGGCCAACTTTGACGCCTCTTTCCCATCAGAGCAACAAAAGAATGATTATGATGTGTTACTGGCAACAGATGCCTTGAGTGAAGGTTTTAACTTACACAGGGCCGGAATTGTCATCAACTACGATATTCCTTACAACCCCACAAGGGTAATTCAGCGTGTTGGTCGTATCAACCGTATTAATAAAAAGGTTTTTGACTCTCTTTTTGTGTACAACTGCTTCCCAACAGCAGTGGGTGAAGAAGAAACTCGAGTTAAATCTATTTCAACACTTAAGATTAAATTAATAAATGCAGTGGTGGGTAGCGACACAAGAACTCTTACTAGCGACGAGGAGCTGAAAAGTTTCTTCAAGGATGAATTCGATAAAGCAAAGCAACAAGAAGAACAATTATCTTGGGATGCTCCTCACAGAGAAGCCTATGAGAAGGCTCTAAGGGGCGAGAATATGCAGAGAATTTACGACCTCCCTAGAAGAAGCCGAATTATGCGTGGCGGAGCTGGTAAACAGGGTGTAGTTGTCTTTGGGAAGAAGGGTGCTAATTCAATCTTCACCTATGGAACAGTGCCTGAGGAGGCAGATGTTGTTTCTGCAGAATATGCTTTGACCTATTTCCAAGCAAAAAAAGACGAAGAAGGATCTTCCGTTGGTGATGACTTTACTCTTGCTTTTAACACTGCCAAGGAAAAGTTATTTGGGAAACATGAATTGCCAAAGATACAAGGACGCAGAGCTAAGTCCATCCAGGTATTGAAGGTTATATCTGAGGAACTACCTACTTCAAGAGATTACTGTGAGGACATTATTTCGATTATTAAAACTTTAGACGACTTGAGTGACGGAGCATTAAAGGATATTTCCCATCTTGATCTCCGTAATGTCGAGAAAGCCTTTGAAAAACTATTGGAAATTGTTCCTGAAACTTATATCAGGAATGTACTTACCAGAGCAAATCGCACAGAGAGTGAACAGGAGCTGCTCTTATTTGCAGAACAATTTGTATGATGAACTTAAATGAAAAATACAATCGAGATGAATTTATTAACTTCCTAAATGAAATCTTTCTTCAGGATTATCAAAGAGATATTAGACCAATTTCCACTAGTGACTATAAGTCAATTAATAAAGCTTTCAGCCTTGGTAGAAGTGAGTCACTTGACCTACAGGTTTTTGAATTTGAGTACTCGGGTTCCTTTAATAAGCGCATAGCATTAGCAAAAGATGCCTTTCAGGTAATGAAACAAAGTGCTGTTTTTCAAGCACTAGCGGTCTTTCACTCTCACGGAAGTGATGACTGGCGGTTTTCGTTGATGACTGCAAACCCACAAAAAACTGACAGAGGAGGAGTTGCCCTCGCTTATTCAAATCCGAGAAGATACTCTTTTTTCTTAGGACCAAATGCTAAGGTAAACACTCCAATTAAGTTTTTATTAAAACGTGGAACCGTTCATAATTTAGTTGACTTAAAAGACAGATTCTCCTTGGAGGTTGTAAATAAAGAGTTCTATAAGGAAATTTCTGAAAACTTCGTCAAGTTGGTAGGGGGGACTCTCGGTGTCGGCCGAGGAAAAACTACATATAAAGGTGTACTTAAGTTACCATCTATTCCTGAACACAGCCAAATAAGTGCTGAGTTTGCAGTTCGTTTGATAGGAAGAATTATCTTTGGCTGGTTTTTGAGAGAAAAAAGAAGTCCTGATAGTGGATCGTTAATGCCTAGAGAGTTGCTTTCGCTTGACGCTGCAAAAACAAATAAAGACTATTATCACAGTATACTTGAGCCGATATTTTTTGAGATCTTGAATCAGCCGGTTAAATCGAGGAAGGACGCTTATTTTAAAGAGCCTTATTCACTAATTCCATACCTTAACGGAGGTCTTTTTTCGCCACACGAAAGCGATTTCTATAAGCGTCGAAATGGCGATTTACAATCCCAATTCCATAACACTGTGGTCGTTCCTGATGAATGGTTTGTTGAGTTCTTTCAAACTCTAGAAACTTATAACTTCACTATTGATGAAAATACTAGCTTTGATGAGGAGTTGTCTATTGACCCAGAAATGCTTGGGCGAATTTTTGAAAACTTGTTAGCAGAAATAAATCCAGAGACCGGAGAATCTGCTCGTAAGAGTACGGGAAGCTACTATACGCCCCGTATGATTGTTGACTACATGGTTGATGAGAGTCTGCTCCTATACCTAAAACAGCACACATCAATTAGCGAGGAAAAACTAAAGGCTATTATTAGCTATGATCTAACTGATGATTCAGAATATCCTCTTAATGAGGATGAAAAACAGGAAGTAATCAATGCTTTAGAGAGAGTTAAAATATTGGATCCAGCATGCGGTTCAGGTGCTTTTCCAATTGGTGCATTACAAAAAATGGTTTTTGTCCTACAGCAAGTTGATCCCGAGGGACACCTTTGGTTTAAGAAGCAAATTAAAAGCACTTCGCCGGAAATAAGGAGGGTGATTGAAAGAGAATTTACTCATAAGAACTTCGACTATATTCGTAAACTCGGTGTTATTCGAGAGAACATTTATGGAGTTGATATTCAACCCATCGCTACTGAAATCTCCAGACTTCGATGTTTCCTGACACTTGTTGTAGATGAACGAATTGACGATTCTTTAGAGAATAGGGGTATTGAACCATTGCCAAACCTTGATTTCAAATTTGTAGCAGCCAACAGTTTGATTGGCCTTCCAACCACCAACAAACAGGTTCAGGTTGGTCTTTTTGAAGACAATGAGGGCATCTCTGAACTAAAAGAGATCAGAGATATGTTTTTCAATGCTTCAGGATCTGAGCGTGACGCACTAAAGCTTCAATTCGTTCAAGCACAGAATAAGATGTTCCAGCGCTTAATTAGTGAGGGTCGTCGTGGTCATGCTGACTTAACTACCAAGCTTACAAGTTGGGATCCGTTCAGCAATAAAGCATCATCTTGGTTTGACCCCGAGTGGATGTTTGGCATTAATGAAGGATTCGACATTGTCATTGCAAATCCACCTTACATAAGTTATGGCTTAAGAGGTACTCAAAAAATGACTCCGGAAGAGAGGAAGATTTTAGTTAGTTTTTATCCCAATTCGGCAGAGTATAAAATCAGCATTTATGCCATCTTTATGGATAAAGCTATTCAATTAGCCAAGGTCGATGGCGGGATTCAAACTTATATCGTCCCAGACAGCTTCTTGCTTGGTAGATATTTCTCTAAAGTTAGGGGTCAAATACTCAACAACTGTGAGATTACCCATCTTTCATGGATGCCTTATAAGATTTTCGAGGCAACGGTTGGTTTCTCTATTGTTTACACTTTCCATCGAAAAATAAGTATAAATCCAGATCATAAATTGGCTGCACGCTATATTGCAAACAATAATCAGATATCAGATAAAACATACCAAGAGTTTAAATATAGGCAAGCGTACTTTAAGGCTCAGAAGCATCATCGTTTTAGAATGTTCTTTGACAAAAAGACTATGGATCTTGTCGATAAAATTGAGCACGAGACAGTGCCACTTGGAGACTACTTTATTGGAAGAACTGGTGTAAGGTCGTTAATTGGACAAAAAAACATAGTCGCAAAAGAAAAGAAAACGGAAACTTGGCAGAAGGGATTAACTTCTGGAGGACAAATTCTGAAGTATCGAATCAAATACGACGATGATTATATAAATATCGACCCAAAGCTACTTAATAAAGGCGGTTGGGACTATGATGTTATTCACAATCCAAAGATATTAATCCGTCAAACAGCAGATTCTCTAACTGCATCTTTGGATACAAATAATTACTACCATTTAAACAACGTACACTCTTTTGCACCGAAAAACCCAGACGGAGAAATAAAACTTAAGTATTTGTTGTCCCTCCTAAATTCTAGATTATTTACATGGTTCTACCAAACAACCTCCCTTGAAACAGGGAGAACAATGGCTCAAACAGACATAGAAACTTTAGAGTGTCTGCCAATTAAAAAAATTAGCATTACAGAGCAAGAGGTATTTATTAGTATTGTCGACGAATTACTGGCATTGGGAAGTGAGCCAAGTTTTGATAACGATAGTTCCAAACGATTAACGCTTTCAAAACTACAGGAAAAGATTGATTCAATGGTATATGGCCTTTATGAGTTGAATGAGAAAGAGGTTGCCATTGTGGAAGGAGGCAGTAATGTTTCCTAGAGGATCACAGTGGCGTAGATGGGATCTCCATATTCACACCAAAGGCACAGCCAAAAATGACCAATTCACTAGCGATACTTTTGACGATTTCTGCATTGATCTTTTTAGGAAGGCCATCGATAAAGAAATAGCAGTTATCGGTATTACTGATTACTTCGCTATTGAGAACTATAGAAAAGTTGTGGACTTTGTTCGTAACATTGACACTTTTACTAACACTAATACATCTGGGCAAACTATCTTTTCGAATGATGATAAACAGAGAATTAAAGAAATATTTATACTTCCCAATGTAGAACTTCGAATGATGCCTAGCACTAACAGTGGGCGTCTGGTTAACATCCATTGTCTATTTAATCCAGAGTTTCTTGGTTTTATTGAAAACGATTTTTTTGGGTCCATTGAATACTCAGCTGGTACTGCCACTAAGTTTAAGATGAATAGGCAGGGCATGATAGGTTTGGGAAAGTCTCTTGACTCGAGTCTAAATGAAGAAGTTGCATACAAGAAAGGATTGGCTAATTTTGTTGTTTCTCATGGAGATCTCCAAGCTTTATATGACAATAACAAAAACTTTAGAAACAATGTTGTCATCGTAGTTAGTAATTCCAATAATGATGGTGCTTCAGCATTCCAACAGCATTATGATTTGTTCGAAAACAATACTGAGAGTCAGTTAGATGCCGTTCGTAAATCGATCTACTGCATATCTCATGCGGTATTTTCAAGTAACCCAGAAGATAGAAAATATTTCTTAGGAGAACGGGTCGATAATGAGGAAGTAGTTTCTGAAAAATGCGGTTCACTTAAACCATGCATACATGGGTCCGATGCTCACACAGAAGATAAGCTCTTTAATCCAAACAATAATCTATATTGCTGGATAAAAGCAGACCCCACTTTTGAAGGACTGAAACAAATAATTTGGGACCCGAAAGAGAGAGTAAGGATTCAAGAGAGAAATCCTGCAGACAGCAAATCAGGCAGGATTATTATTGATAACATTACATACAAAGACGGCTCTGGACAAGTGAAAACGGTTCCCTTAAATCAGGATCTTAACTCAATTATTGGTACTCGTGGAAGTGGTAAATCTACTCTTCTAAAGAATATTGCCTCAAAAGTTGATCCTATTCAGTTTTCTGAAAAAGACAAATTCGATAAGTTATATAACTTGGACGAGTTCAAGGTTCACTGGGGAGATGGCGAGGAAGATCATGGCAATGATGACAGTCCAAAGAATGTATTTTATATTCCTCAAAATTATCTGAGTTCTCTTGCCTACGAAGAAGAAGATAAAGCACAAGAGCGAGATAAGTTTTTAACAAAACTCCTTAAAAAACACATTCGATTTGCTAATGCAATCCAGTCTTATGAGGAGTTTGTTTCGAACAGTAAGATACAAATTGAGGGACAGATTCAAGATTTACTGAGTGCTAATTCAACATTAATTGAAAATAGTAGCTTACTTAAGAAGCAGGGCTCTAAAAAAGAAATTGAAGGAGAAATATCGAACAAGAATGATGAGATCAAAAAATATAAAGGTTCAGGTGATCAGGCAGTTACCGAAAAAGAATTAGAAGATTATTCTGCTGCTAAAAAGACAGCTAGTGAAAGCAGCGATAAAATCATCATCTTGAACCAAGATAGAACTATTTTAGATGCGCTTCAGCAAAATGAAACGAACGTGCTCGTTACTAACCAAGAATTCAACAGACTATCTATTAAAAGGCAGGAGGCCTTAAGAGAAGAGTTAACAAAAAAGGGCAGGGAGAATTTAACAGATCTTATAAAAACTGAGATAGCTAAGATAGATCAGGAAATAAAAACCTTGAATAAGATTATTGTTGATCAAAATAAAATTATTGGACCGTTAGACAAAAAGATTAAAGCAAACAAAGCGTTAGAAGGACTCACCAAGGAGCTTGCGGATTTGCAAATAATTCTTTCAAAGATAAACGAATATACAGAGAAAATAAAACAGGCAACAGCTCAAAAAACTGAGGCTATAGGCAAGTTGGTAGATTCCTATGCTAACTTTGATAACCAACAGCAAGCAATTTTTGGGACTGCTCAATTTGATGATACCTTTTCTTTCTTAAAAATAGAAACAGTAACTGTCTACAACAGTAATGATCTAAAGAGATTTGTAGAAAGAAACATAAATACAAGAGATTCCGATCCCCAGGTAAAACAAGAGGAAGATATAGTTACTTTGTTCAGTGAATCTCCCATTAAACCATCAGAAGATACTATAAAAAAAGTTATCGTTGGCTTAGTAGATGGAAAAATCAAAACAAAGGTTGAAGTTAATGATGTATCACAAGTTATCTCACAACTACTAAAGAATAGATATGAAATTGATTACTTAAACTCGGTGAAGACTAAAGACGAAAATACTCATTTTAAAGACATGACTGGAGGACAGAAAGCCATAGCCCTTCTTGAGCTTGTTTTTAACTATGACGACGAAAAATATCCGATCTTGATTGATCAGCCAGAAGACGACCTCGATGTCGTTGGCGTGGCAACTGATCTAGTAAGATTTGTGAAACAAGAAAAAGAAGAGAGACAAATAATCATTGTGTCTCACAATGCCAGTTTAGTCGTATGTGCTGATACAGAAGAAGTGTTGGTTTCCGAAAGTCATAGACAAGAGAATGGTAAGTATGATTTCTCCTACCAAACAGGGGCGATAGAAGATTTAAATGTCAGAGACGAGATAATCAGGGTTTTGGAAGGTGGGAAAGCTGCTCTCAAACAAAGAGCTAGAAAGCTTAATTTTAAGCATGAAATTTAATTATGTCCCAATACTATAACTCACAACGAACCAAAGGCTTATACGACCCGGCTTCTCCTGAGACGTTCAAGCTTTCTCGTTCTAAAATAGATCTTTTCTTGCAGTGTCCAAGATGTTTTTACTTTGATCGCCGACTAGGAGTAGCTCGCCCTCCTGGTTTCCCATTTGCTCTGAATTCGGCTGTTGACCATCTTCTGAAGCTAGAGTTCGATGTTCATCGAATTAATGGCACAAAGCATCCCTTGATTGAGAAATATGGCATTGATGCCCGACCTGTTGCTCATGTTGATCTTGATAAATGGCGACACAACTTCACTGGTGTTCAGTACCTTCATCAACCTACAAATCTGCTCATTTTTGGCGCAATTGACGATCTCTGGATTAACTCTGAGGGTGAGTACATCGTCGTCGACTACAAATCTACTTCTAAGAGCGAAGTTATCACTGAACTTAACAAGGATTGGCAGGATGGCTACAAACGTCAAATGGAGGTTTACCAGTGGTTGCTAAGAAAAAATGGGTTCAAGGTATCCAACACTGGCTACTTCGTTTATTGTAATGGACAAACGGACAGGAAAGCCTTTGATGGAAAGCTTGAGTTTGAAATCACCCTCATTCCCTATAAAGGTGATGACTCCTGGGTCGAAAATGCCGTCACAGAGGCTCACAAATGCCTTCAATCGGCTGAGTGCCCTGATAGTGGTGCAGACTGCGATTATTGTGCATATAGAAAAGCTGCCTATGAAATTGAGCAATAAAAATGACAGATATTTTAGAAAAATATTTTGATAAGCTATCGAAAGGTATTAAGGCTAAAGCCAAGAGCCTTTTGAGTAGATTTCGTGCGTATCTCAAGCGACTTGTTTTCCCTCTTTATTTATTTCCAATTAAGCTCATAAGCTACACTGCTTACTATTTAGTTACTTTTTCTTTTAAGTTCCTTATTTCCCTGATAAGGATAGTTATTGATGTCATTGTCTTTCCGTTCAAAAGCTTGAAGAACTTCTTGAAAGCTATGTTTGTAATGGGAACCATGGTTTACATGATTGCTTCTTTGTTTGTAATTTTCGACTACTTGTCCAAGGAGTATGGAAACCTCGACAAATTTTTCTGTGGCGTGGGCGTGCGAGATAAAGTACAAAACTCGGTAGTCAGAGTAGTTGGTGGTTACTCAGAGGGTACTGGCTTCTTCATTGCCCCTGATCAGGTCTTGACTAACTTCCATGTTATTGCAGATGAACCAAGCCCAAAAGTGATCTTTCCTAATGGAGATTTCATTACAGTAACCAGGATTGTCGGGAATAAAGAAGCTGATCTGGCACTACTGTACACTAATGGTGCATATCCAGATTTAGTTATGCCTTTACCCGATAGAGTGGCCGTACTGGAAGACGAACAATTGATTGCTGCAGGTTACCCGCTTGGGACCGGACTAACAGGCGATGCAACACTTCTCAAGGGAAGAATGATTGACTTTAGGAAGTCCAAACAAACGCCTATGGCATACATCCAGACTGATATTAGCTTGGTCGAGGGTATGAGTGGTGGCCCACTGATTGATCAGTGTGGAGCAGTAGTTGGTGTTAACACCATGAGCTTGGCTGGTATCTCATTATTCATCAGTGCTGACTGGGCTAAAATGGCTGTACCTGATCTTACCGATCAAAATATTACCAAAATTGAAGTTGATGCTTCAGTCTCACCCGAGAAAGCAGTCGAGGCGTTTTACACTTATCTTAAAGCTCGACGGATGGAAGACGGTTTCGCACTCCTGAGTCGTGAGTACCTAACAAAAACCAACTACGAGGAATGGACAAATAGATTTACTGACATTCTGGATGTCGATGTTATTTCCACCAAACCTTTTGAAGAAACCGATGATACTGTTTCTATTAAATTTTCGACTAAGAACTGGAACGATGGTGAAGTTGACTATCATTACTATGAGGGGACCTGGCAGACTGTCGAGGAAGATGGTATGTACAAGATGCTAAAAAGCAAGATAGTCGAGGTGGAGAATCCTGGTTGGGGTTGGTATTACGAGTAAGATTAACTCTACTCAAAGGTTGCAGTTGATAAAATCTGCTCAGTAATTGCCTTATTTTCTTCTGTGTATGGAATAGTTGAGAAAGAGATCGGTTTGCTGTCTTTAATTATGTAAGTGGCATATCTGGCTCTCGGGCCTTCAATTTGCCCTTCAACGCCTTTGTAGCCCCCTACAACCGTTTCACGAATGGTCAGAGGGTTCATTTCCTTTTTAATTCGTTCGAGTCCATCATCTGTGATATTTTCCTCTTGATATAAGCCATATAGTTTGTATGTTCCATCGTTTTTTTCTATGTAAAAACCCACACTCCTAATTACGCCTGAATCGTCGGCTATCTCTTTTCGGAAGGTCATCCCATCAGGAACTGTGATATAGAGTCCAACAGGACTGATGAATTGTTCATTGGGTGCGAGATCCCTACTTGGTTTTTTATCAGGAGTTGCTGGTTTCTGAGCCACTGGAGCGGGGGTGGGTGATATCGAGGATGTGTTATTTAGAGAGGATAGTGTCTTTATTCCCAAACTGATGGCTACTATAGCTATGATGCATATTAAGAATGTTTTCAGCTTCATATACATATTTTACTAGATTTTTTACTAGTTATCCGGTGTTTTCTGATTTTCAGCTGGTAAATCATTTGGCATGAATATGTAATTGTAGCTGTCTCCTTGTAGGTAATTGGGGCGGTTGAGCAAAATGTTTGCGACTTCTTGTGTGGGCATCCCCTTTTTTAGCTGATAGTAGGCATTGACGTCTATAGTATTGTTGCCCACCTTGAGAGCACCTGACTTTCCTGGTAGGTTATCCTTTGTTTGTTCTAATGCCCTCCTTAACGTTTCTTTGTCTTTTATAAGACTGTATTCGTGAAGGTTTTTTACTACTTCATCGAGGGTGGTGTCTTTTGTTATAAAAAATGAGAAGTCGTTCTCTGCGAATTGTTTTGCTTCCTCAGCAGACATACCTAGTTTTTCAATGAAGTAGTCATCTAATTCTTTACTGCCCGAATTGAATATTGATATCTTGAGCCCATCTGTCAGGCCGTACGAAAAATAGAAATATGATCCTATGCCTATTACTAGGCACCCTAAGACAATAATTAGTATTTCCTTAACCTTTTTCATATTAATTTCATATAAGTTATCTTTTTTAGGGATAGAGCCAGACCAGCCCCTTGCGAGGCTGGTGCTGACTTTCCCACGACCTTAATCCCTTCTTACGTGATTACCAGGACAGTTGGAACTCCATTGTCCAGATTCATAACACTTCTGAACTTCGTCAAATCCGATCTGTCTTGATGGACTCTCGTAAGTGACATCTGTTAGCCAGGTATTCATGATCTGAGTAAAATTCTCAGTTCGTGAACCCGGTGTCACCCAGATGTTAGAGTACGAATTTTGGTTTATAGTGAAGTTGTATCCACTTCCACCAGCATACGTAATCGTATATGGTGCCGCAGTGGTTGTAGCATAGTTGCTTGGGATAAAAGCGAACCAGTACCACCATCCACCAGCATTACCCATATTCCAGCGGGCGTAGTTGCTCTGAGAGCTACCTGAGTAGGTCTTCCACATACTGCGGGATACAGTGTTGTATGGTGAATTGTGTGCACACTCACCGTGTTCACACCAGTTGTTGCCTGAAGGGGCATTACACCATCCCATACTGCCATGTTCCCACCAGTATTCACTCGGACCAAACCTATCGAAGTAACCTCCACCTGTACAGTAAATAGATGCTTCGCCATAGGCAGAGACACTATTGACTGCGGAGAAGCCAAAGACGACTACTAAGGCCAATGCTAGAAAGATTTTTGATACTAAATTTTTCATAGTTGATCAAAAAAGCCTGCATTGATGTAGCCAATCAATTGCCCACCTTGGGTATAAGCAACGTACAAGAAAGGTTGTACTCCATCGGCTATCTTTTCACCTTCCCAAGTGTAGAAGAATGTCCCGACTTTTTGATTCTTCTCAAGTTTCAAAGAATCAAGGTTCACGCCTAGTTTTTGTGACTCGATTAATTCTCGAGCTTTTTGCTCTAACTGAGCATCGTTATAGCGTGGCGTCATATCTTCATACTGTTTTGGTTCACCAACTTCTTTTGGTCGGACATACATCTCGAGCATTTTGTTGGTTTGTGGGTCAACGGTGAATTGATAATCCTGAGAGAAGTAACGCTCTGCACCAACTCGTTTGGTACCTTGAACTTGTCCTGAGCGACCAGCATATTGGATTGCCTGTTTAGGCATTCCTTCTGCAGTTGGATGGAGATACTTATCGTTCCATTCATTGATAGCTGTGATAGTTTTCGATCTATCCTCTGCAGGCCTTGCGGTTAGCTCACGAATTTCAGCACCTACTTCTTTCTCTAGTCGTAGCAAGTCTTCTGCTGTTTTACCGGCATAGACTTTTTCGCCAAATTGATTGGTAGTAAATTCACCATTCTTTTTAGCGTCTTCAACTGCATCTAGATACTTTTGTTGGAGAGCTTCAACCTTCGCTTGTTTCTGGTCTTGCTGCGCGCCTACTGGGCTAGTCTTTGTAAGACTAAAGCCTACAAAAGCTGATATTGCAAGCAAGGGAAGGATTACGAGCATTTTTTTTGGATATCGCATAGCTTTTTATTTTTTCACCTCCTTTCTACAGCTTTAGTTATAAATAAACCCGGATTTCGCTGTTAACCTGGGTTTGCAAAGGAAGGGAAAATGGTCGAGACTGATTACACGGTGTCGGAATTTTGTACTGAAGAAGAGGGAGTGGTGTAAGTATATTCATACTATTCTTACTTCTCATATTTCCATGATTGCAGAACATTTTCTAAATGTCAAGTTCTGTTTATTAGTGGTGATTATAAAACTCTAAAGGGAGTGAATTAGCGGAGATATCGGTCTATATTCAACTCATGTTCTGCGAAGGAGGCACTGCAATGGATCACTCCATCGCTGTCGTGAAGGTAGTAAATGCAGTCTGTTTCTTGTGGATTTAGGACTGCATCAATGGCATCCATTCCTGGATTAGAAATTGGGTGTGGCGGTAAGCCTTTATTGAGGTAGGTGTTGAATGGTGATTCCAGACTTCTGGTTTCACTCCCTTTAATCGGTGTCCACCAGCCCTTTTCTGTCTTTCCTCTGGCGTATTGTACTGTAGCATCTATCTCGAGTTGCTTATTTTTGTCGAGTCTATTCCATAAGATACCTGCGATTAAAGGCATATCGTGGGATCCTGCAGCCTCACGTTGGATGATAGAGGCTAGGGTGAGTGCCGTTGTCCATTTTATGTTTTTAGCTGCAAACATGTCTGGGTATCCTTGAAACCTTTCGTTGAAGCGATTGATCATCCTCTTGGCTGTATCAAGTCCATTTTCATCGACTGGAATGAGGTAAGTATCGGGGAAGTAAACTCCTTCCCGGTAATCGTACTGCATGGCTGTATAAGTGTTGTTCCATTTTTCCAGTTCTTCGTTAGTCCAGTGGAGCTGCTTTGCAAGACGTTCGCCAATTTCTTCTTTCCGGAGTCCTTCAGGGAAAGTGATCCATTTGAGCTGTGGTTCTGAAGTTAGAATCATAACTAATTCTCTGGCACTCATACTCTGAGAAATTTTGTATCCACCTGGTTCAATCCCTCCAAATCGCAAAGTCATTAAACGGGCTATTGGTAGTATCCATCGGGACTTGATGTATCCACCCTCTACTAGTCTTTCAGTGGTCTGGTTTTGGTTCGTTTTACTGATGGTGAAAACGCTGATGTTTGCTTGTTTCTGTGAAGCACTTGTCAATAAAAATCCTAAGATGATAAAGATAACTAGTGAGATGGGTATTATAAAGAGTGGATTTTTAAAGTTAAATTGCATACCGTTTTATGGTGAAGGTTGGTCACTCCACCCTTCCTTGCCTTGAGTAAATTCTCTACCATCAGGGGAGACGCAAAGTCGTATTCCAGTTCGTTCGTAATATTGTTCTGAGGACAACTGTCCTCCGTCACTTCCTATCGCATCCGCACAATCTTCATATGTCTTGACCCATTGGTACTTCACCTGCATTCTCTCTTTCAAGGTAGGGGCAACATCTCCACCTGGGAGTAGCTCGGGGGTAAAGGGGTGTGAGTTTGGACATCCGTGATCACAGTTACTTGGACTTGGGGTACCCTGATTAAGAAGTATGTTTGCTATCTCCCATGCGGTCATTGATTGAGATATGTTGTAAGAGGATTCCGTGTCTATGGTATTACTCCCAACTTTAATTGCACCCTCATTACCTGGAGTGTTATCTCTAGAATTTTTGAGAGCATCCAGGAAGGCTTCCTCATTTTTTACAAATCCGTAGTAATGAAGGTTCCCTGTAACCGCCGTAATTGTATTTTGTTTTGATATCCTGAATTCCATCATCGGTGCGTTTGTTCTGGGAGCGGCAAATCTCTCTCCGCTGTTTTTCTTCCAGGCGAAGGCTAATGTCGAGAGTATCAGTATTAAGATGATTGCACTTATTATCTTTTTCATATATTTACAGGCATCACCATTCTTGAACCAAGTATACCGGCTCATATCAAGAATATCCATACAATTCTTACTTTTACTACTTTTCCGAGAAATCTGGCTAATTTTTCAATTCATTTAAGAAGTGAATAAGCTGACCACCTTGAGTATATGTGATAAGTACTGTGCCATTATTTCCTTCCCACTTCAAAAAATAGGTTAACTGGTTTTCTTCGGCACCCTTAGATTCTACCTCTAGTGTCATATCGTTCAGCTTTATCTTTCCTAAAGCCAACTCGTGCTCATTGATGAATTCTAGAGCCAGTTTTTTGACTCCCTCTTGTGAATAATGTGGAGTAAAATCGTAATCCTTTTGAGGACTAAACCAGCGGGAGCCGTCTTTATTTGTACCCCAGGTGCCTTCCTTTGGTGACATTTCAATTACCAGATTAGTCTTGGTATCTACGGTGAATCGGTCAAAGTCAACGGTATAGCTTTCTGTTTGAGGCTGTTCATCGGGATTACTGTTCGGATTCCTCACACATTCATACTCAACGTTGGCATCAGGCCTGTCCAGAAAATCCCTGACTGCTTCAACGGCTTTTTCGCGCTCTTCAGCCGGTCTTGCACTGACAAGACACCACTCTTTCTGAGCCTGTTGATACTTTTGAGTACCTTTGTCCCTGTAGCTGGGGTCATTGTTCAAAAGGTTAGATAGTTCCTGCTGAAGCGCATTTCTCAGGTTCAAGAGCATCTCTATAACTGAGCCTCTCGCCATCACGTTGGTCGCAGTGAAACTTATTAATAAAACGCCTAAAACAACTACAGCAAAAGCGTAGGGGATTCTTATGTTTAGAAAGTCCCAGAATGGCCGCGGTGCTTGAGAGAATGATTTATCTAATTTTTCTTCTAACTTCTGTTCTTCTCTTACTCGAGCCAATATTTGACTCTCTAAAGCGCTAATGTGCTTGAACTCTTTTTTGCTCTCCTGAAGGAAGAATGATCGGATAATGTTTTTTAGTCTCATATCAGTGATTCTTTGAGCTTAACTATAGCTCTATAAAAACGCATCTTAACTGCTGCTTCTTTTGAATCGAGGGCAGTAGCGATATCACAAAACTGCATATCCTCGGTAACCCGTAGCCTGATGATTTCCTGTTCGGCTGGCTTGAGCTTTTTAAGTGCTGCGGTAACTTTCTTTATATCTTCTTCCTGGGTGATTTTTGCCTCAAGCATAACCTCAACATCACTATCATCAAAAAGTTCAATGTTATTCTGCTCGATAGACAGGTGGTTATTATGCTTTGACCTGAGCATGTCCGTAATTACGTGACGGCAAATAATAAGGAGCCAACTTTTCAACTCACCCTCGCTTTTGAATTTAAAGTTTGTGTATGCTTTCATAGCCTTTAAAAATGTTTCCTGGACGACATCATCAATGTCATCCTGTTGGGACAGGGACTTTTTCGCAAAAAAATAAACTAATCTGATGTAATCTCTGACTACATCTTCAAAAGGTGGTTTCATTTTGTTTTATTTGTCCTGTCCCACCCTTCTACTAAAGTAAACGGATGAGTTAGGAAAAGTAACATTTTTACTTCTTACACAATTATAGCTAAATTCTTAAGAAGAGGCTTGGGGTTATTGCTCAGTAGAAGGGGCTAGGTTTATTTTCTTCATCAACGCTTTGATTTCGTTAACCAGGGTCTGAGCTTTATCGAGCTTTTTGAGAATAATGTATTTGATTTTTTGTTCTTCATCGAAGTCTATTTTTTGTGTCATGTTTCCGTCACCTCCCATTGTTTTTTGTATTTTCGATAGTTTGTCATTATTTCCAGGATTTTCTCTCTGGAGAGACCTGATAGTTTTACAACGTTTCTGAGATCAAACATATTGGTTTCGCCGGAATTCTGTACTTTTAAGTACGCTTGAAAATCCTCTTTTGTTATCGTAATAGCCATAGGACTCCTTTAATTGCTAATAGGGCGATAACAATGACGTAAATGAAACCGAAGAAGTAAGCTAAACGTTTTTCTAACTTGGGGTCGGCGTAGTTTTCTTGGCGTTTCATAGCGATGCAACAAGCAATTATCATCAAACAACTCAGGAAGTCAAACTTTATTCTATAGTTCGACATCGCTTTGCTTTTTGGGTGTTTCTCCGGCACTACCACCTTCTTTAGGGTCTATTCTTTGTTGTTCTGTGATTTCCTTGCGGTAAGGCTTGCCGTTCTGTATAAACACTTCAACCTTACCGAATTTAACCGCTCGGATGTCCTCAATGATTTTGGCTTCTGCCGGTGTAACAGCGATGGTGGTAATGGTTGGTTTATTTGTTTGGCTCATATTTGAGTCTTTTCTTCATGGCTATCTGCCAATAAATAAGTGATAGCCAGAAATCATTTGGTCCGGTGTTGGCCCACTCACGTTTTGCCTGACCAAACTTGTCTGTGACTGTTCTCGCATACATTGTCTGGGCATGGGTAATAAGGAGCTTGAAAGCTGGATTACTTGCTGGCACGGCAAATTTAATATCTCCACGCCTGAGTGCTGAGATAGTGTCGTCCATGATTCTGGTACGGGAGGAGAAGACTTTTACTTCATCCTCAAAAACCGCGTCTTTACTTTCTTTCTCATCAAAAAAGCGAATAACCTCAAGCATTTTGGGGTCATCTTTGAACCAGCTCAGGTAAACCCTGTAAGGAAATTCCTTGGCCAGGTCAAAGGCTTCTGCGGTATAAGGTTGACCATCGATAACAACAACTCTCACATCAAAAAACTTAATCAAATCGGAGGTTTGCTTCCAGCGATCTTGGCCTTCATTGTCTTGGAGAATGCCGATCCAAAATATGCCTTTATTATTGCCAATCATTACGTGATTGCCTTTGCCGGTTCCCATGCCCGTATCAATGCCCATAACGTTATATTCACCTGTGGTGTCGGCTTTTGTTTCAGTTACATTGCGAATAAAGAGGCTGGCTGGAATCTTCTGGTCGGTAGCAAGATATGGCAACCCTAGCACAAAGTTGAAGAAGTAAGTGTCATCATCTGCGTCTTTTCGTTCTTTGATAAGATCTATCGCTGTTCTCCAAGGACAGTGCATTTGGCTAATCCAGTATCCGGAGATGGGCCTGCCTGGGAAGCGGGCTTCCCAGCTCCCTAACTCACCGATTTCTTTAGACGTGAGTTCTTTCTTACAGTTTTGACAGTAGTAAATTCCTCTTTCTTCATCAACATTTTTCTCCCATTCCATGTGTTGCCTATAGTCACAGTTCGGGCAGTTGAAGCGCCAGTGTTTCTGGTCGGATTGTTCAAAAAGTTTATTAATCCCGAAGTCGGGGATGGTTGGTGTTGACAGGAAATGTTGACTTCTTACTTTTGAGTAACCCATCCGGGAAGTGTAATCCCTGACTACCTCAGGTTTCGATTTATCCAGTTCATCATGAATATTTCTGTCGGATGTAAGCATAATTGCCTCCCGACCTGTAAACGTACCCTTGAAGTGTATAAAGGCCTTACCGAATTGTTTCTGCTCTACGGAGTCAATGTTTTTAGAATCAACTCCCTCTTTTATGCAGGGGTTTGTCCTGATAATTTGATTCACTTTGCTTGGAACAAATTTGAGGACGTCATCAGTGGTTGGCAGGGTATAGATCTGACCAATACCCCAAAATCTTGCTGCGTGCAAAACTCTCAATATCTCCATGGTACTCGCTCCGACCTGTGAAGCTTTTTGTATAACCTGAATCCGGGAAGTGTCGCGATAAATGTCGACCATAAACCTATGGTTTTCAAATTCGATAAGCTCACCGTTTTCATTTTTAATTTTGTTTCTTGAGATCCAGTAATCAACACCGGCTTTTTCAAGATTTTTTATTATTTCCAGATTTCCGTCTTGCATCATGTTCTTTCCTCCAAACTTGCAACGCTTTTTGAGTTGGCTCGTCAATGTCAAGATTTTGTTCGGCAGGGTTTATAACGTTAACGTCCTGTTTCCCTGTACTTAGTCCGGACTCCAAACGAATCATCTCCCAAGCCTTTTTAAAGTCATCGACCGTCAACACTCTATTTGCAGTTATTTGAGGAAGGAGATAAGTCTTTATTCTGTGGAATAATCTGGCAACACTAATACCTCTCTCGTCAACAATTTGCTGAAATTCAAGGGCTGATATCTTCTTTCGTTCCTCAGTCCACTTTTTAGCTCTTTCCTGCCAGTGAAATTTAGCGGACCAGGAAAGAGCTGTTGTTTTGGAAACAGGTTTTCCCAGCCTGATACCGGAGTTTTGCTGCTCCAATTCCTGACCAAGTTTTGACCAGGTTTTGACCAGGTCTCTAACATTTCTTTTTAGCATCAAACAGTAAGCTAAAAAGGCCGCAAATTGCTGCTCGGTTTCACCCGGCATACGCTCAATAATTATTTGTGCATTTGTCTGTTTTTTCTTCATACTTAAAGTTTCAAACGCCTAGCACGCTTTCTAATCAGATCGCAAAACTTCTCATCACGTTCCATCAGATAAGCAATCCTGCCAGTTTTATGTGCAGCCATTAGAGTGCTTCCGGAACCTCCAAAGAGATCCAGCACAATGTTTCCGAACCGGCTACCTCCTTTGAGAGCTTTCATAATCAACCACTCTGGTTTCTCGGTTGGGTGAACCATTTCAGTCACTGCTTTTCTTGGCATGTTCCAAACATCACTTTCGTTTGTCTCTCCGGTGAATACATGCTTCTCTCCTTGCTTCCAACCGTAAATAATGCCTTCAGCTTTGGTTTTACCTTTGCCTTTTTTACCCTTCATAATTTGCTCATATTGCTTTTTATAGTCACTCCAGCCGACCGCGAAAGAAGGTTTTACCCAAACGATGGCACTACTAAACACAAAGCCTGAGTTCAGCATTTGATAGTAGAAAAGTGGGTAGGAGGTGTATCCAGTACAGACGTAAATAATCCCTCCGGTTTTTAGAGCATCGTGCATCGTATTGAAAAACCCTTCTGTAAATTTCTTGAAGTCTTCCTGACTTTGGTCGTCGCCAAGAATTATTCCTTTTTCTGTATGAAACTTACCTTGTTTTTCTTTACTAGTATGGGCAACGTTATAAGGCGGATCGGTAAAGACCATGTCTGCCAGTTTTTCTCCCATGAGTTTTCTGACGTCATCTGCGTTAGTAGAGTCGCCACACATTAGCCGATGGGGACCAATCTGATAAACCTCACCATACTTCGATATTGGTTCAGTGATGTTTTTTATTTCTTCTTCAGTGTCCCACGGTTTTTCTTCTTCCTGCTCCAGAAGCATTGTTGTATCCAAAAGATTACTTACCTCTACTTCATTAAATCCGGTAAGGGAGATATCAAAGTCTGACTGAGTCAGATCTGTTATTATCTGCGCAAGTTTTTCCTCATCCCACTGGTCTTCAATCTTGTTAAGAGCCAGATTTAGTGCCTTTTCCTTTTGTAGTGGAATATCAACGGAGTTATAAGGAATCTCCGTCCAGCCCAGCTCTGTTGCTGCACGTACTCTTTTTTCACCACCCACAATGACATTTTCTCTGCCTTTATGGGTGTTAATCACAATAGGCACAGGGCATCCGAACTCTTGAAGTGAGCGCTTTAATTGTTCAATAACACTCCTGGTGACTTTGCGGGGATTGTACTCCGCAAACCTCAATGAGCTTATTGCTATTGTTGGGTACGTTTTGCTTTCCATAGATTAAAAAATTTATTAATAAATACTTTTATTCTCAAAATTGTGTATCCGAAAATTGAGACTTTTTGACCTTCAATGGGTAATAAGGGGATGTATCTTTTTTGTGTTTCGTCTTGAAGGTTCCCAAATTTAAGGTCAATTGATGGAACTTGATGAATGATATTTTTCATATTTGTTCTTAAATAAATTTGCCTTCCAACGCCTCGAGTAAAAGTTGTAGCCAAGCTCTCTTTCCGATTTCATCAATCATTCTTTCGTTTATTGATATCCACTTCTCTTTATTAATCAATCTTGGACCATCGTTTGTTCTAAATAACCGATGCAACCGAATTACATAAAAAGGGTTTACATACACTCTTTTTTCGCGTTTTGTTAAAATTTCGTTTTCTGTCATACTTTCTCCGGTGATAATTTTTTTATTATTGCTAGAACCTTTTGTCGTTTTTTAATGTCTTCTGCATATCGGGCAAGGATGTCTTTCTTGGTCAGGCTTTCTTCCCGCGCACCCAAAGGGGACCGCTTAACTACAGTCTCGATAACTTTGTCATCTGGGACATCAGCCAAGGTTGCTGTGGCAATCTCCATTCTGAGGATTTCCTCATGAACGCTGTTATATATCTCATCTAGTAGTTCAATTCTAGTTTTGGTCATATGTTTAATATTCAACTTTCGATTTATTTTTATTGAATGTCTCCTCTGACCATTCCAAGGTTTTTCCTGTTTTGAGGTCTAAAACCATATAAATCGTTTTGCCTGATTCACTTTGCTTAGTTCCTTCAAAGTGATATTTCGGATTTTTAGGGTTTTGGTCATTTAATCCTGGCTTCATATTTGATTCACCTCCATTGTTTGAATAAGTTTTCGACCTATTTCTGCGATAACTAAGGTGGTTACCGCATTTCCTAAACACTTGTATCGCTGGGTGTCGCTGATGCCTTCAGTCCAGTTGTCCGGAAAGCCTTGCAGTCGTTCGCACTCGACAGGAGTTAAGCGGCGAATGCTTAAACCGTCGTACACGCCATGTTTGTCCTGACTGGTTAAAGTAAAGGCTGGATCACCATCATTTTTAAACCTTCGGCCGTTTTGTCGTTTCTCCATTCGATTGGGAGTTAGAACCGGAATTGCTACGCCATTAGGATTGGAAGCTCTGATGGTAAATGCCTCGTTCCGGTCACCAATGACTGTTCCTGCCTTAGCAGCCCGGCTCTTTTTTCCTTGACCAACTTGAACCGGCACTGCATAGAGTCCTGTCTTGCCACCTAGGCCACCGGCATTTCCAGCAATGGTTGAAGCTATACCATCGGAGGAGTAGACCCTCTGGCCTTGACTAAAGTTTCGACTGTTTTGTTTATTGTCTTTTAACCACATATCTCTTTTCCCTTTAATGCCTCCGATGTAATGGAGGTAGGTTTCTCCGGCGTTTCGGAGTGATCCATAACGGGCATCAATCGTGCTCGAAATCCTCGACCTTCCTGCTTGTTCTGCATACTTCGTCTGATGAGAAATTGAGTAGCTTTCGCCGATAGGAAATACTTCCGGTCGACTTGTTCCTCTAAGATGTCCGATAATGAATACCCGCTCTCTGTTCTGGGGAACTCCGAAATTCTTGCTGTTAAGAACTTGCCATTGATACTCATACCCCAGGTCGGAGAGAACCCCAAGTATTGTCTGGAAAGTTTTTCCTTCGTCATGACTAAGTAGCCCTTTAACATTTTCAAGGAGAAAATATCGGGGTCTCTTGTCTCTGATAATCCGAGCGATTTCAAAAAACATAGTCCCTCTGGTGTCCTCAAATCCCAATCTTTTTCCTGCGATGCTAAATGATTGACAAGGAAAGCCAGCACAGAGGAGATCATGGTCTGGGATCTCGCTTGTGTTGACTGTTCTGATGTCTCTGGTGTCACATTCTCCATAGTGTTTTTTGTATATTTGGTTTGCATATTTATCCCATTCGTTGGACCAGACGCAATGAAATGCACACTGGCCGTGTTGTGATGTTCCGCTCTCACTGTCGGAGCCACTTTCGGATTCAGCTGCCACTCTCTGTAGCCCATATCTGAATCCTCCAATGCCGGCAAATAAATCTATAAATTTCATGATTCATGTTTTGTTTGTTGTAGAGCTCTTTCATTTGCTCTGATAAGAATTTCTATTACTTCAAGTGTTGCTCCGGTGGCTTTTTGGGCATGGGACTTTAGGACTTGAGTGTTTATCTTCAGTTCCTGAGCTGATTTTTGGTGAGGTGTGAGAGTCGCTAGTTCCTTCAGGGCGAAGACCAGCTCGCGTTCTTCTAGATCAGTAATTACTGAATCAACTGTTTCTATCCAGTGTTCAGTGTTACAACCGCTTGAAGATGGGCAATATGTTTCTCCCAGATCTTTGGTTTTGCCAGAGTTTCGGTATTCCTCGTAGTACGGCAAAGTTGCAATTCCTTTTGATACCGCTTGGCATGCCAACTCAAATGTTGAGAAGTGATTACGGCAGCTACTCCAACCAAACGGATTTCCTTCACAGGTATTCTTACCAAAGGTGCTCTCGACTTTGCTTATTCCAACCAGAAGGTAAGGGGAAATATTGTTCTCATCCGCACAGTCAACAAAACTTTCGCTTTTCTCAGTTAACGGACTTTCAAATTCCCCGAGAAGTTCGTGGATCGCATCAGTTTTATAAGTGAAATACTCTTGCTTTTGAGTTGGCCTGGGTTCGTAGGTCGGAGTTGGAACAGGTGAGATAAGTTCTTCTGGCTTATTATTTCTTGCATCATTGATAAACCCAATAAAGGCTATGCAAAGAATGACCACTAGTATTATTGCTATTAGTTTTTTCATACTTCGTTGCCGGCACAATGCCAGTAAAATAACTGCTCTTTATTGCGGACACCGACAGCATCATTGCAATAGGAAAGGGCTGCCGACAATCTGCCTTCCTGGTTATTAAGAAATGCTTTCTTAACATGACTGAAAAATTGACGGGTTGGTTCACCCACCATACCGAGCTCACTCCAGATTCTGATGGCATCGACCTGCCATTCATAAATAATGCCGTCGTTTTTTCTTTTAGATAACTTATGGTGTTTAACTATTTCTCCTATCGAAGCAATTCCGTTTCCTGAATTTTTATGACCCACAGTACTATTGTCATTTTCTTTGTCTATATCTTTGTTTGCTCTCATTTTGAGACGCGGTGGAGTCTCAATTTGATACGAGTCGTATCCCGATTTGATACTGGCAGTCTCATTTTGAGACTCGAATTTAATCATGACTTCATCGAACCAATTAGAGGTTGCTTTTATGAGTGCTGGCTGATCGGGATGTTTTTCCAGAAGGCGAAGAGCTAATCCTTTGTTTATTGCTCTGAATACTGTTGCTCGGCCGAGGTCTAAATATGCTGCCAAGGTTTCTTTCTTTGCGTAGCACCAACCCATTTGGGCGTTTTTGGGATTAGTGGCTAGGTTATGTATTAGGTCAATCACACAGTATTCGTTAATAGTTAAGCCAAGTCTCACCCTGGCATCGTGATTTATAGTTGTATAGTTGAGTCTTGCTACTTTGCTCATGTTTGGTTTTCGTGCAACTTTTCATAGGCATTACTGTTTTTTGCTATGCTTCATTCGTTTCGGGAATATCTGTCGTATCAAGTGGTTCTCTGTCGATGTACCACTTTTCAGCTGGAATGCCTAAGTAATCGCCGACTTTTTTAACGGTCGAAGGGCGTGGGTCACCACCAATTACCAAGACCCGTCTGACTGTTTGGGGAGAGAGCTCAACGTCTATAGCTAATTTAAATCTGGAAAGGCCCTTTGTAAGTCGAATTTCATCAAAGAGTTCACTATGAACTCTTTTGTCCTTATTGATGTAGATTGTCTTTTTGTGGGCAGTAGTTGTCATCTTTAATACTAAAGTACAGATTGTTGTAATTTACCTCAATAAACTTTATGATGATTTATGTTCATTTGTGTAAACTATTCTCATTATAGTATGATTAGTAAGAGTTTTCTTACTTTATTTTGCTACAATAAATTAGCGGAGCAAATTTCAATCTATGAAAAATACAACAGTACCAAAAACCACGCTTCAGGGACCAGATGACTTCGCAACCGTCTGGGAATATCTCAGATCGGTTAGAGAAGCAAAGGGCTACACTATCCGTGTTGTCATCGACTTAATAAATCAAGCCATCTCTGAAAAGAAGCTGGAGACACAGGCAGCTATCTCACGGGGTTATCTTTCTAATTTAGAGTCAGGTAAATATATTCACCCCTCGCCATTTAAACTCAAAGGGTTAGCCGTTGCGTACAACATTCCTTATGAACTACTCCTGAACAAAGCTGGCTATTGGGATAAAACAAGCAAAAAAGTTAAAGAGGACGCGACCTTCACTTTAATGCTGAAGGAGGTTCAGGATATGACTGTTCACGAAAGACAAACCGTTCTGGACTACATTGAGTATGTGAAGTCCAGAAGGAATAAAAATTATGATAAAAGCCCAAAAAAGGGCTAGGCAGGTTTTGCGCAAGTACAACCTGACTACTGCCCCAATTAATTTACAGACAATTATTGATGGCGAAGAGCTAATGCTCGATACGTGGTCATTTCATGGAAGGGTAAAAGAGGTCTTTCTCGGAGATAGTATTGGCATAAACAAAAACGAGTGCCCCAAGAAACAACGCGAGCTGATTGCTCACGCTTTAGGACACCACTTTTTACATCAGGGGAATCACTTCTATTTTGAAAGCCGGGACCAGTTCACCGCATTTAAACAGGAGCATGAAGCTCAATGTTTTGCCGCAGAGCTACTAATGCCAAAGACCGAACTAAAAAAAGTTAAGCATCTTCCGGCTGCAAAAATCGCCGACTATTTTTTTATACCAGAGGATTTTACACAGTATGGGGTGAACGTTGTTTTAAAGGGGGGCTTATGCCGCTAGCAATGCTCATTTTTATGGATGAATCCGGGGACACTGGATTTAAGTTGAAGACTGCGTCTAGCAGGTATTTCGTTTTAACAATCGTCATATTTGACGACCTCGAAAGTGCGGCAGAAGCAAACGAAGCGATTAATGTGTTACATAAGGAACTCAAATTCCCCGACACCAAGGAGTTCAAGTTTAGTACCGGCACCTCGAATAAATACAAGACCGTGTTTTTGAGCAAACTATCAAAATGCGACTTTCGCTATCGGACGATCGTAATAGATAAAGAAAAACTCGCACAGCACGAGCCTCACAATCCTGAAGAGAGTTTATATATGCTGGTTACTGATCAGTTATTTCTCAGAGCCCAGGGGAGAGTTAAAAACGCTTCACTTTTTGTTGACAGAACAGCACAATCAAAAGCCTTCATTCAGAAATTCAATCATTACCTGAAGAGAAAACTCAACACCGATATGAATAAACTCATTGGTGAGATCCGGCACAAGGATTCCAAGAGCAACAACCTCTTGCAACTGGCTGATATGGTGTGCGGAGCAATTTACAGAAAGTACAACAAAAAGGACGATTCTTTTTATAAGCTGATCAGGAAAAGAGAAGAGGATTTATGGAAGCCCTACTAAAAAAAGCGACCTCTGTGGCTAAGCTGAATCACTATTGCTAGTGTCAGCAGTTCCCTAAAAGTAAGGTACCTTCACCACAAAGGTCATTCGGTACTGTTACTATACCAAACCCACCTCCCAGAGTCAATCGCACTAGGTAAGAATCAGGTATGCCCCGAGTAATAAGCCAGTCAACAAAACTCCACCAATAACCCAGCCCGAGTAGTTTGGCCTGCTCCTGCGGGTTTCAATCGCGGAGTACATAAAAGGCTGTTTCTTCTCCTGCCGAAAAAAAGTTGGCATATTTTTATCATAGCAAATTCGGGGTAATTGATCAGTAATGTACATAAGCTTCCTACTAATTTACATAAGTGGACAAACTCAATCACAAAGTTTATTGAGGTAAATCAACAGTTTCTGTACCTTTGTTTATAAAGATGACAGAAATTGCTGCTCAAAGCCCAACAAATAACGGAAACACCCTAATACTTACAAATTCTCTTGTGACGAGGGAGGAACTCGATGAATTTAAGGAAATTGCTCTAAAAGAGTATGGAGTGGAGTTAACTGATGAACAAGCCTTTGAGCAAGCGACTGCATTATTGCTGTTAGTGGATACCTTGATCGAAAAATCACTTGCAAACAAACGCAACAGAGTTAACATCAACACAATTCAGAAGTAAGAATACTCTTACTTCGTGGACAAAATAACATGAATACTTGTTTTATATACTGTAGAAAATCTTCCGAGGATAAAGATCGACAAATCCTCTCTCTTGATGATCAGGAACGCACATGCAAAGAATTGGCCAAGGATAAGGGTTTTGCGGTTCTAGGGGTCTATAAAGAAAGTAAATCAGCTAAGCGCCCTGATCATCGTCCAGAATTTACAGCCATGGTTGAAAGAGTCTCCAAAGGGGAAGTAAAACACATCCTCTGCTGGAAAGCAGATCGGCTCTGCCGAAATGCTAAAGAAGGCGGTACTCTCATCGATCATGTCGATTATAACGGCATGCTGATCGTCACCCCTACCATGGATTACGATCGCAACAATTCTACCTTCCTTTTTATCGAATTTGGCATGGCAACTAAATTTAGCAAAGACCTTTCTGATAATGTCAAAAGAGGAATGAATACAAAGGTCCAAAATGGCTGGCGACCGGGTTCAGCTCCTTTAGGGTATTTAAACGATCCTATTAAACCTAAAGGCCAAAAAGAAGTTCTTCCAGATCCAGATAGATTTAACTTATGTCGATCCTGGTGGGAGTTCATGCTCACAGGAAATGAGACTGTTGAAAGTTCTCTAGAAAAAATTACTGCCTTAGGATTGAAGAGCAAAAGGACGGGAAAACCAGTCAGTAGAACGGAAGCGTTTAGGTTTTTTAGGAACGTATTTTATGCTGGACTATTTGATTACAATGGAGAACGTTTTAACGGCAAACATACACCAATGGTTACCATCGATGAATACTATCGCGTTCAGGATATCATTGACGGCAGAGCCAAGATTCACCAGTTCACGAATGACTTTTATTTTATGAAGACACTCAAATGCGGAGAATGTGGATCGGCAATTACCTGTGACCGCAAAACCAAGAAATATAAAAACGGCAACTCACAGACTTTCATCTATGCCAGGTGTGTTAAGAAAAAGGGACCATGTAGTCAGCCATATCTCAATGCAGTTGAGGTCGAAAAACAGGTAACTGAGTTTATCAACAGTTTGGAAATAAGACCTACGTTTGTGACCTGGGTCAGGAAAAACCTCAGAAGAAGAAATGAGAGGGAATTTGAATTCGAACGCGGGCAGAAAAGTAAACTGACCAAACGCCTTGACGCTATTTTAGTTGAAAAGAAAAACCTTTATGGTATGAAGATTGAAGGGTTGATTAGTGACGATGAGTATAAAAAGGAAAAAAGTCGTCTTTTGGTTGAAGAAAAACAGACAAAGGACAGCATTGCCGGTGACGGTTTAACTAACTGGACTGAGGTGATGGAAGAGGTGTTAGCATTCCTATCTAACGTCACTAAAATCTTCCATTCTTACGACACGGAAGCCAAAAGAATGGTACTGAGGATTCTCGGCTCGAACCTAGAGCTGAAAGACAGAATAGTCCGAATCAACGCCAAAAACGCATTTGTGTACATAAAAGAGACTGAAAAAAGCGTAATTCGGAAAAATGAGTGGCTCGAACCTGAAAATAGCTCTATAGATCGGTCTAAAAAGGCATTTTTGCAAATGCAGTCCGATATGGAGCGGGATGCGGGAATCGAACCCGCGATATCAGTTTGGAAAACTGATGTTATACCATTTAACTAATCCCGCCTACGCTAAAGCTTCGGCGGGCCAGCCCGCCAATACTTCCTGCAACTATCCAGCCTGTCCGTACGTAATGTTCATCGGGCAAGCCCGCCAATACTTCCTAGCTATTCGCAACATGTCCGTAACCAAAGCTCAGCGGCAAGCACGCCACGTCTTATACATTGTTCAATGCTATCACAACAGTAAACAGCAGTATTAAGACCATTAATTATACCATTTCTGCAAAATCTCAACGTGATTGAATCCAACACCCTGCGGTATGGTGGAGAAGAATCCGAGCTCTGCGGAATCACCCCATGCAGAAAGGGAAATTTCTCGAAGCAGTCGATATTTGTAAATAATGTCAATCACATGGCCCCGCGGATCACTCTCTAGGTTTTCAGACACATGGACAAGTCTGCAGTCTTTGGCGGATAGGGTGAAGCCCAACTCTTGTGGGCCAGTACGCTCCAGACACTGTGCAATCTGCTCATCTTTCAAAAGAAAACTCCCCGGCAGATGCCACATGCCAGAGCCAGGCTCAATAGCTCGCTTGGTAAGCAAAAATTGATTCTGTCTATTGACTATCAGTAGAACCAATGCAACGCGTGGAACGTGAGCAAAACTTGCCGTAAATTGTTTGGGAGTTAGGAAAAGTCCAGTCATATGAGCATTTTATTCCCAGCCGTGCGGGTGGTTTTTATACCACTCTATCATGGCAGGTATGGACGCTCGAATGGTTCGTTTAGGTTTCCAGCCGAGCAGTTGATAAGCCTTCTTGTTGTCGGCAACAAGCACAGCATCCTCGCCTTCGCGCACCTCTCCCACATCACGGGGTAACTTTGTGCCCGTTTCTGCCTCAACCAGCTCGACCATCTCAAGCACCGTATTACCAGAACCTGTGCCAAGATTAATGACTTCATACTGCGGCTTATTACTCTTAAGCAGTGCCTTGACCGCCAACACATGCGCCTCATTTAAATCAACCACATGCAAATAATCGCGAATGGGTGTGCCATCCGGCGTATCGAAACTGCTGCCACATGTCAATCGAAACTCATGAAGCCCCAAAGCTCCCTGCACCGCTGCATCAACCAGATGCGTGCACGGCTTTTTCGCATATCCAAGCTTTTGATCATCAGATGTGCCATACACATTGAAATAGCGCATCACAAAAGCACTCAAACCATGTACCCGGGTGTACCATTGAATCATTTGTTCGACCATTCGTTTTGAATCGCCATATGGATTGGTGGGGGAGATGGGGTGATGTTCGTCAATGGGATGATAATGCACCGCTCCATACACCGCACAGGTTGAAGAAAAGACGATGTTGCGTATGCCGCGCACTCGCATAAGCTCGAGCAACCGCAAAGAAGCGTGCGCATTATTTTCAAAATATTTTTCAGGCTGGCGCATACTTTCTTTCACCACGCATGATGCTGCATAGTGCACCACCACATCTATGGGGGGAGACGCATCAAGTAGTTGCTTCATTGCGGGTGTGTCTGCGATATGTACTGCATGCCACATGAAAGTGTCAGGGTACTGCGACTTTAGCATTTCAAGTGGGCCTTTGTAGCCGGTGAGAAAAGCATCAACACCAACCACCGTGTGCCCCTGCGCAAGAAAAAGCTGTGATGCAATGGAGCCAATGTAGCCTCCTGCACCGGTAACTAAAATTGTAGCCATATGTATTATCGCACTATGGTGTGTCGTGGGTATTTATGCCTCAAATGTCGCTCTGCAATCCACACACCCACAAGCACCAGCGCTGAGCCTATTATAAACCATAGGTCGGGGTATTCGTGCAAAAGGGGTATGCCAACCAGAAGTGCACTTATCGGCGCAAGATAGGAAAATAGGCCTACATCGGCAGCCTTGGTGTTTTGCAACCCATGGTTATACAGTGAATATGCGACAACCGATGAAGGGATTGCAATATACACAAGGCCCAACAACCCTTTCCATGATATGGTCGTCAGATACAAATCGGGATTTTCCAAAAGAGCAAAGGGAAGCGTGAAACAAGCAACGAGTGCAAACTGCCAAAATGTCAAAACAATACCAGGAAAATGACGCAGTGGCTTTAAAAAAAGCGGACCCACAGCCCCAATAAATACACCGAGTATAAGTAAACCATGACCAAGCCAGCGCAGCTGTGCTCCCGACAAATCTGCCTCTGCAATGCCAAGCGTGCGCAAAGTGGCTAAAAATGTCGTCGAGACTCCGAGCACATTGTCTGAAGGGGGGAAGAGAAAAGGAAGAACCGTGATGCAGAACACACCGAGCAGACCGAAAAACATTCCGTAGTACTTTCGCGGGCTTGCATGCTCACCCAAAAACATCCGTGCCATGATGACAAATATGAACGGAGATATCACTCCAATCATAGATGCGTTAATGCTTGGGATGAGAGGAAGTGCAAGATAAAACAAGAGGATGTGTAAAAAGACACTAAAAAATGCCGAGAGGGCGATGAAGGACTGTTCATGAAATGTGAACGTAATCTTATGCTTAAGCACAAATGGCAATAAGATGAATGACGCGATAATGGTACGCAGAAGAAGCAACGAAAACGGCCCTATTTCGGTAAGCGTTAATTTTGAGATGGGAGCGGTAGCACCCCATATCAGATACGCCACTGCAAGAGCGATATATGGATTTTTCAGACTGTCAAGAAGCCTTAAAACAATAGATCTTGAATGTTTGATGTGCGCATGAAGTGTGGGCTTTATTTTTTTATGTATATGTTTGCGCAAACCATTTACATGTTTGTGCACTCGTTTAACCACATGCCGATGGGTCTTATACCACAAACGCGAAGATTTTGCCATTACCACAGTCTAGAGCATGGTATGGCACCCTGTCAAGGCCAGCACTGTGGGTGTATTTATGATCGCTGACCTTTTTTAAACAAATACACCATAAGCTCAGCGATGACACCGGTTGTGATAATCTGCAAACCGACGATAATAAGGAGTATCGCTCCCCACAATATCGGTCTATCGTGTAACATCACCGCATAAAAGAGCCTCTGAATGGTGAGCCCTAAAAGAAGAATCGTGCCGAAAGTAAGTGGCACCACACCTATAGCACCAAAGAAATGAAGCGGTTTTTGGGCGAAACGAAATATAAAGTATGCAGTCAAAATATCTGCAAACACGGTGAGCCGGTTGAAAAAACCATACTTGGATTTTCCAAACTTACGATTTCGGTGGGTGACCACCACTTCGGTAGTCTTGAAGCCCGATTTCTCAACCACAAAGGGAAGAAACCGGAAATTATCTCCATAAAGGACAACATCTTGCAAGCACTCCCGCTTAAACATTTTAAATCCACAGTTGATGTCATGAAACTTGGTGCCCAGCACCCCTCGTAAAATCACTTTATTACCAATATAGGAGGGAATAATCTTGTCCCAAGAATGTTTGCGGCTCTTGCGCCAGCCATTTACAAAATCATATCCCTGTTTGATTTTTGCATAAAACTTATGGATGTCCGCAGGTTCATCTTCCAAATCAGCATCCATAAAAAGCAGTATATCGCCGCTTGACTTTGCAATACCCCGTCGAAGGGCTCTACCCTTGTCTGGCTTGCGATATGAAAATTTCTTGAAGCGTTCATTGGGCATGGGCACATTTTGCTCCCATCCGTCTGTTGAGCCGTTGCTCACCAAAAGCACTTCATACTCTTCGCCCAATTCACCAACGTATTTTGCAAGCGCAGGAAGAAGAACACGAAGACTTTCCGCCTCGTCTTTAAACGGCACAATAACCGAGATCATGTGGGTATTATAACAGGCTCTGACATCTATTTTCTTATTGGTCATTATTCTGCCTTAACCGTCAGCAGAACATCAAAATGCCCATCGAGAGGTTTCAGGATTATTCGAAATCTTGTGTGTGCAACACCACATTGATCATTTATTACCCGAATGATATTTTTCATGCACTTCCTTCAGGCGCGCATTAGTGACGTGAGTGTAAATCTGCGTTGTTGACACATTGGCATGCCCGAGCATTTCTTGCACCGAGCGAAGATCTGCCCCATGTGCAAGTAAATCGGTTGCAAAACTGTGCCGTAACACGTGAGGCGATATGCGCTGCACAATTCCTGCCTTAATTCGATAGTACTCAACAATCCGCTCAACCGAACGGGGAGACAATCGGAATTTTTCATCAGTGAGCTCTTTGTTGCCCTTGGGGCCCCGCGTACGCACAAACAGTGGTTTATACGGATCTTTGCGTACACCTAAATACTTTTGAAGTGCATCCTTTGCTGAAGCGGAGAGAAACACCACGCGCGTTTTATCACCTTTACCACGCACACTAAACTCACCCGTATTCAGATTGATATGACTTCTGTCTATGCCACACAGCTCCGACACGCGGCATCCGGTGGAAAACAGCGTTTCCAAAATCGCTTTATCACGAAGCATATTTCTATCCTTCTCATCAACAGCCTGCAAAAGTCGCGCCAGTTCATCATCGTGCAAAAATTTTATGGATCGATCACCAAGCTTGCCGAGCTCAATCATATCGGGGGGCAGCACTTGTTCTTTTTGCTTCAACAAATATTTAAGAAGCCCCCGAATGGCCATAAGATATTTAATTTGAGAAATACGCTTGAGCGGACCTTTTATAGGATGGCGATACTCGCGGGAAAGATACAATCGAAATGAGCGGATCATTTGCTCGTCAAGCTGGGACACCTGCATGTCGGGAGCGTTTGTGCCTTTTGTTTTCACCAGCCATGACTCGAGAAGCTGTAAATATTGGCCATACATACGCACCGTTTTGACCGACAAGTTGCGGTCAAGCTCACAATACTCAAGATAGCGAATGATAGCTTCATGGAGTGTCATAACTTACATCATAGCAAGGATAACACGGAGAGTATAGGGTTTTAAGTGTATAGATATACGGGCAAAAGTAATAATTATGTACAATATGAGCTATGGTAGCAGAACAACAACCTCTAGAAGAAGTTGCTCTCGAAAGCTCACCCAAAGAAAATGCTTCAGCCACTCCAACTGTCGAGCTTCTCCCTGCATCAACACCATTAAGCGGTAACCCCGCAGACACACAGGATCTTCGCGCGACGAGAGCGACTATCCAGCTTGCCGGCTCAACCACACGAAGTCCATTTGCCGTCGATCAAAACACTGCCAAAACACTCATAGAGGCAATGAATCAAGCCTGTCTTCAAGTTTCAACGCAAATCACGGTACTCACCAGATCTCATGATGAAGAAAATCAACCTCTAGATAGTATGGAGGCACGGATTGCGTTCGGTAAGCGCATTGAGTGGGAAATCAATAATCATAATAATTTTATCGCGGACGAACCACTTCCTTCAGAGGAAGTGTGCATTGCCTATGGGATGATGGCGTTTGCTCTGACTGCAGAGCAATTGAGAGTCTTGTATTGTGGAAAAAAAATGGGCTGCACAGTTTCACATGACTTGCTCGATAGGATAAGGCTGTACGCAGGATCCGCTGAGATTTGTGATTTTTTCCGGCATGATGAATTTGATGAAGATCCGCCATATCCGTCACCATTTGCCTATCGGAAAAATCGAGAAATTACCATGTGGGGCAAAATATATCGAGTGGTAAGTGATGATGGCACAATGCTAGAAATATATGGCCCTGACAGAACGAGTGGATTTCAAGTACCTAAATGGGCTGTGGAGCGATACAACAAGCATTCGGTATGGGAACTTACCACCGGCACCGCCTCACTTCTTACCACTTTCACGGAGCATACAGTTCAAATGGGTTTAGTTATGGTCAGCCAAGCTGGCGCGTTGCATCCTGCGTTTTCTCATGGCCGCTTTATGTGGGTGCTTGAGCCATGGGCACGGTTCTCCATGGACGAAAAAGATGAAACAAACGGTGCGCATCATTTTGCGGCAGACAACAAATATGACGCAGCTTATACAGCATTGAAAGACCAATATGGAGGTAAGTTGCATACCGTCACCGAAGAAGTCATGGCACGCATACCACACAGCAACGTACACCAATATGAAAGAAGCCGCCCAACACTTGCAGTGATTGGGTTGGATATTAAAGCAGTTGACCATCATCGTATCAATGGCGCATTATCAGCAGGAATGGCAATTGAAGTGTCCCTACATTTTGGAAACAAATCCCACAGATAATCGGACTATAATACATCTTGATGCAACCATGGAACCATACTCTGGCGGCGTTTATCCTCAGTGGGGGGACTCGATACACCGAGCAAGAATTCCTTGCACACTATGAGGTTGACACTCTTGAAAAAGTTCAGGCGGTACAACAGAAGGAATTTATGCAGGTGCCTGACATGTACAGCCTATACACAACTATCGATTTGCCTGTTTCACACATTGTTTTAGCGATGCATGAGTACGGCGTTCACCTTGATGTTGCCATGCTCCAAGAAACTCGAAAGACGTTGGTAGAAAAGCGTGCAACATTTGCCCAACGCATTCGAGATCGGCTGGGGAACATCAACCCAAGCTCTCCCAAACAAATCGGTGATGCGCTCAGTACCATTTGCAAGGTGTCACTGAAAAAAACAGCTACCGGCCAATATAGCACCACAAATTATGAACTCACACAGCTTGCCCCCACATTCCCGGTGGCACAAGACATTCTCGACTATCGAGCGGTAGACAAAGTCATCACCACCTATGTCGATGCGCTCCTTGATAAGGTCGATGCTTCAAACTGTATTCACCCTGTGTACGATTTGACCAGTGCAGCAACAGGTAGGCTTGCAAGCTCCAACCCCAATATCCAAAGCACACCAGTGGGCCCGCCTTACGGCGATATGATTCGTGCATGCTTCACCGCACGCCCTGAAATGGTGCTTATCGGATTTGACTACTCCCAACAAGAGTTGCGTATCCTTGCACACCTCTCACACGACCCCAAACTCTCTGACGCATTTCATACCGGCATCGATGTGCATGAGGCCACTGCATCATGGGTGCTTAAGATACCAGAGGGGCAGGTAGATGCAGCCGCTCGATCAATAGGGAAAACACTCAACTTTGGCATCATTTATGGCGAAACTCCCTATGGGCTCGCACGACAGTTGGGAAAGCCCGTTGCGGAGTGTGCTCATATTCTCAAATCTTACTACGAAGCATATAGCGGTATCAAAAGATATTATGACAATTTGCTCACATCAGCCAAGATGCATGGCTCCGCTACAACGATGTGTGGAAGGCGCCGCGGCATACCCGGCTTGCCCTATGGAAAACCAACGAAATATCTACGACCCGACCAAGAGCGAGTGCTCAAGAATTTTCCCATCCAAGGCTCTGCCGCAGATATGACAAAAAAGGCGATGGTATCTGTAGCGCAAGACGTCCTCCCAAGGTATGCTGACGCTCATCTGGTGATGCAGATTCATGATGAGCTAATATTTGAATTTCCCACTAAAAGCACTAAGCGCGATGCATTCATCAAAGATGTTGAACAGGCCATGAAGCATGCACTGCCTCTTGATGTTCCCGTTGTTGTGGATCATAAGGTGGGGAAGAATTGGGCACAGTTGAAATAAATGGCATTGACAAAATAAACCTGATTGATATAATTATAGGCTATATGCAACCCCTCTCTGAAACACTTGGTTACGCAGCAGGATTGAGGCAGTATCCTACAAAGAAACATAAAAATGATCCGAATCTTGGCGTCGCTGAGCGTGGAATTCAATTTGCACTTCCCTTGACCACCAGGTTCATACAAAGACATCGAGATGGCAGACCCCAATATGTAGGCCGTGGACAGATAGTACCCGCTCTGGTTGATGGAGGAGTACTCTGTGCAGGCGCTTTATATATAGGTGATGGTTTCGCCCAAGGGGCAAGAGAGGGACTAATCCGAGCGGGAATTTTTGCTGCACTTCGTTTTGCAGGGAACGTTTTTATGTACGCTCCATGCGATAATGCAATTAAGCCCGCAACAAAAGGATAGATTTAATTCTTCTAGACTTGATTCGTGAATCACAGTATTTTTAATAATGCTACAATGTCTCCATATGCATAGTGCGTTTATCACGAATCGCAAGCGCCAGCGGATGGCGGTGTCGTGTGATGTTGTCCCAAATGCCCAGGGCCTCGCATTTGTGATGCATGGGCTGGGGGGGTTTAAAGAGCAAAAACATATACAGACAATTGCAGATGCATTTAAGAGTAAAGGCTTCACCACAATACTATTTGACACAACCAATACCATAGGTGAAAGTGAAGGGAGCTATGAGCACGCTACTATAACCAATTATTACGAAGATCTGGAAAACGTCATAGAGTGGGCAAGGGGGGAGACTTGGTACACAGAGCCGTTTATTCTTGCGGGTCACAGCTTGGGAGGAATATGTATCTGTTTATACGCCCAAACATACCCCGCGCGCGTCCGCGCGCTTGCTCCTATCTCAACAGTCGTATCCGGTGCCTTAAGCATTGAGGCGCACAAACGGTCTAACCCTGAAGATTTCGCAACATGGGAGCGCACCGGGTGGAAAGTGGAGGAAAGCCGATCTAAACCCGGGGTGGTGAAGAGGCTTCCGTGGACTCATATCATCGACCGATTGCGTTACGATGTCTTGCCAAAAGTATCTACGCTCTCTATGCCTGTGCTTCTTATCACAGGGGAGGAAGATACTTCAACACCTCCCGACCATGTGCGAACACTCTATGATGTATTGCCGGGGCCCAAGACATTTCATATCATTCCTGATGCACCTCATACGTTTCGGGCGAGCGCACACCTCAAGACTCTGCATACGCTCATCTCACAGTGGATAGATACCGTGTTTGAAACTAAAAATTTAACGCCCCCCGATGTAGATGAAATGATCGATATCGTGAACGAAGACGATGAAATAGTTGAACAGGCAACGCGCGTACACATACATACCCATGGCCTTTTGCATAGAGAGATTCATATATGGTTATTCACCAAACAAAACGAGATTATTTTCCAACACCGCGCAAAAGATAAAGAAACGTTCCCCGACTTACTTGATGCTACTGTGGGAGGCCATGTCAGCACAGGGAAAACATATCTGGAAGCTGCAGTTCAAGAAATGCAGGAGGAGGTGGGACTGCAGGTGAAGCCAAGTGAATTAATCAGTGTCACAAAAATACGAAACAGTGCACACGACCCCATCACGCATATCACTAACAATGTTTGGCGCTGGGTATATGCATATCAATATGATGGCGATGTGTCGAAGCTCACTGTTGAAAGGGGAGAGGGGATAGGATTTGAAGTTTGGCCGATAGAGAAGATTCTGCACATATCTACAATTGATAGAAAAAGGTTTGTACCCTCACTATTGGAAGAAAGTAATTTAGAAGCGTATCGAAAAATCAGCAAGCTCAAAAAGTGAAACTCTGATGTGCCCGAGGTGGGAGTTGTCACGCCAAAGGCGGATCAGCCTCTGGCTGAAACCTCTAAATATCGTTTGTTGGTGCCCGAGAGAGGATTTGCTCAACGGGCAGTATACGAATGCAATGAGTAGTACCTGCCCGTTAGTCCCGCGAAGTCTTGACGAAGCGGGGAACCTCCATCAGCTTCCTTAGTTTACGATGAACACATGTGGGTGGCCCGCCATAGTTCGGGCTTTCGGCTTAGCATTTCTTCGCTGCGCCTCATGCGCTCACTTATCGGCGGGCATTGATATACCTAACCTCACCATATATTTCTTTGCTCGCTAAGGTATATCAATGTGCCCGAGAGAGGATTTGAACCTCCACTTCTTACGAAACACGCCCCTAAAGCGTGCGCGTCTGCCAGTTTCGCCACTCGGGCAATTCCAAAGCCTAATCACACTATCCTGTCTACTCTCATGTTCGGCGCCACTTGTCGTGTCTGCCCGTGGAGTTTATCCGCCCACTGGCGGACCACTCGGGCTTTTCCTAATTTGTATTATACCAACGAGACAACGAGTGTTATGATGCATCATGCGGCACAAGGATGCGCCGTTTCATTTGATACGTGCGAGTTGTAAGAGTAAGTATCGAAGGCTGATGAGAAACAACAATGGCTGTTTTTCCTTTCAAATGTTTGTGCAGAAAATCTACCACCTTTTGTGCAGTTTTCGGATCCAAATGTGCAATCGGCTCATCCAAAAGATAAAATGCGCGCTCTTGCAAAAATGCACGTGCAATATTTACCCGTTGTTTTTGGCCGGTTGAAAGCCGCAACCCCTTCTCGCCAAGTGCTACATCCAAGCCGTCCGGGTGCTGGCTGACCACGGTGTCCAGGGCAAGCTCACGTAAAATGCGCATCAGTCTTTCATCACCATAATCAGACCCCAAACACAAATTCTCGCGTAATGTAGCATTGAAAAGCTCCACTTCCTGGGAAACCAACATGCTCTCTGCCATATCAAACCCCATGCGCAACTCACCGGTATCAACCGGGAGTAGGCCTGACACAATGTGAAGCAGTGTGCTTTTGCCCTGACCAGAGGCACCTATAATTGCCACCACCTCACCTCTGCGTATCGTGAGCTCCGGCACGCTCACCATTGTTTTGGTGCCGGGATATTTAAATTTCACATCGCGCATTTCAAGCATATTGGTAGATGCGGTTGGCGAGGATGACGGAAGTGGTGAAGCAAGTGAAGGCGCAATAACTTCATCAAGTTGTTCAATATATCCGCCGAGCTCAGTGTACACTTTCAAATTTTCCGCCAACTGATTCAAATCTCCGCGCAGCCCCCAAAAAAACCATACAAGGACAATAAACCCGCTTACTGAAAGTAATCCTGCCGTAAGTTGCCACAAAAGCATGCCAAATGTGAGTGTGAAAAGCAGAGCAAACAGCCCATGAAGCATAAACCAGCGGGTGGCATGAAATTGTTGTTGTTTATGCACCGTGCCAAGCACTAATGCCCGTTGCCGGGCAATGACTGACTGCATGTAGCTATGGATATGTAAACGTTTGACAGTTGCGATGTTTGCCGCAAAATCTGCAAACACACTCATGAATTTACTTTTTGACTCATTAACCGCCTTATTGAAAAAGAGTATCTGCACCGAAAGCCACTGGCTCACCACCACAAATACGGCGATAACAAAGACATCTACTACAAACACCAAAACCGACTGATTGAGTACTGTCACCACAATAACCGCAACATATATGACGCTGCGCGCACCCCACCAATAGAGATTGAAGAGTATCGGCTGCAGCGTGTCTGCCACTCTATTCACCAGTGATAACACATATCCCGAATGATAGCGATGCAAATGGAGCATCGGCACGCGGGTGAGCTTTGCAATCATGTCTGAGCGCACCGACTCTGCAATCGTAAGCGCAAGCGTCTCGCCATATCGACGGATGCCAAAGGAAGTGAATAAGGAGAGGATGAGAAACAAAACCGCACGATAAATCGCCTGGGTATTTGCCACCACATCAAGCGCAGATATCCCAGAAAGCGAGAGCGCCATGGCGCTCACGAAAGCCCCATCCACCAGTGCCACCAAAAATATTGTCCAAAAAGCACGGTGTCTATCCTTAAGTTGTAAGTAGAGAAATCGCAAAACGCGCATAGCATTAGTATAGGGCACTGCGCGAAGACTGCAAAACAGAAGCGAAAATTGGTGTCTTGGGCTCTTTGCAGTTAGTCACTTAAATTCGTGCTCACACTTTTTTCTTGATGAGCCGCGCTTTGCGCTCTATCTGGAGCACCTCTCCATCGGACCCCACAAACTCAGTAGATTGAGTGAGCTGAATGTATTGATTGAGATAATCAGAAAGGGCTTGCTGAGCATCACGCACTTGTGTGTTGAGCTCATTGACTTTTTGCTGTGTTGCAATGACTGAGGGATTTTTGACCAACACTTCCTTCACCTTTGCAACTTCTTTTTTGACTGCAGATTGCTTTTCTGCCACCTCACTGTAGTCTTTGTCCTGCTCTATGGTGCTTTTGAGCATTTCCTTATGCGCCTTAAGTTTCTCCCGCGCTGCTGCTATATCGGCTAAATATCCTTTAATGAGATCTTCAAGTGCGAGTAGGTTGGAGCTATCGGGTTTGGAAGCTGGTGTTTGTGCCATAAGCCTGACACTATACGAGAGTAGAGGAGATAAATCAAGCTGAAGGTCTATGCATTCGAAAAGGAAAAGTCAATTATGTTACAAGCTTGTATTCGCAATGACTTCATGCCTTGAAGCTAATCTATCTAAATACGCTGCAGTGGCTTGCAATGCCTTACGATCATCTCCTGGGGGACATCTGCGTAGCTTATCTCTCACAGCCGCCGCCGATGCGCAATTATAGTCGGCTAAACGATCAAAGGCTTGAGCTCTTGATGAATCACCAACCCGAAACCTATCCCAAGTATCTTCGAATAATTGAGCTGTTCTTGCAACGCTGGGGGAGTTGGCGATTTGCTCGCTCATCAATTTAATGCGTTCCATAATACATTTGTATTGCTAGAATAGTAAAATATGGCCAATACTGATAAGTATATCACGAAAAACGAATATCCCATAGCATGAGATGTGGTGTATAATTATCTTAGTCTTTTCCTATTCTAATTCTTTTCAAAATGACAGAACGCACACCTATTGGGCCAGTCGAAGAAGATTATTTACCCATAGAAGTTGAGGGTATGCCTGAGCACTTCACGGTCACTTACCTTCACCCTTCACAAGGCTTTTCATCAAATTCATGCCTCGCAAGGGGTGCAGATATGATTATCCAAAGAACCATCCAAGCGGGAACCCTCCAACGAGCACTAATAATCGCCGAAACAAATACCCCCATATGCGCTCACTGTAATTCTCGATACATATTTCAACAAGCTCCAAACGTAGATCATATCGATGCCTTTGAAGGAAATTGATTACATCGAAAACAAACAATCCTTATGGAACGAAAATTCGGACTCACCTATACACATACATGCGAAGATCTGCTACAACATGAGTCAGAAAGGGTGGCGCAAGAGGGCACGATTTTTTTATATGCACACAGTCTTCGGGGAGCATTAAAATTAGCCCTCAGTCAAGATTTAGTGCCCCGATGTGAAAGGTGTGGGGCGCTATATTCCTACTTGGTTCCAAGCCAGCAGAAATGAGTCATTCTTTGGCTAAATCTTTCTGTATTTCACTCCAATGAGTGAGCGGATTGACTCCTCGATACTCTTTGAACACCTGACCTTCAGGATTGATAAGAAATGTATCGCGCGAAACACCCATGTACTTATTTCCAAACATTGATTTCTCCTTGAGCACTCCATAGGCCTTACAAACTTCTCCTGTCGTATCGGCAAGAAGAGGGAAGTTGAGTTTATGTTTTGATGCAAATTTCTGATGGCTTTGTATAGTGTCTTTGCTCACCCCAAGCACTACGGCATTAAGCCTGGCAAGTTCAGCGGTGTTATCCCGAAAACTGCATGCTTCAACCGTGCATCCCGGGGTGTCATCTTTGGGATAAAAATACAACACCAGCCACTTGCCTGCATAATCGGAGAGGGTGTGCACTTTGCCGTCTTGATCAGGGAGCGAGAATGAATGAGCCGTATACATATGAAAAATAGAATGAATAACTAGAGTATTTGTACCCGAAGAAGTCCCGTTTGGCAAGTATAATAGCTATGAAAAGTGTTTCTGGAGGTGTCGGATTCCGCCCCATCGGGGTTTATACGAATGCAGAAAGAATCGAAAGTGTTGAAAATAAATTGGAGGTGTCGGATAGCGGTTTATTCCACAGACCTGGAAAGTCTGCGAGCGAAAGCTCTCGCGAGTTCGAATCTCGCCACCTCCGCAAAGAGCCTTGTAGCGCTCCAAGACGCGAGTGCTGCCCATAGATGGGTTGCTGTCTCCTTCCGAAAAATGTTCGAATTCCTATACCTGCCAAAGAGTAGCCTGGAGACGTGAAAATGCCCCAGAATCTTCACAAAGGTGATGTCCAAGGTTCTAAGCTTTCTTTACCTCTTCAATTGACCTCAATATACGATCGAAAGGGACAATATTTGTTACTAAATAATATCTGTCTGTCAATGTTTGCTTTATATCTACCTCACTCGGGTTAATATCATATCCATTCTTCATATCGACTCTCACACTTTTGCATCTATTCGCAAAGTTGTCATAGTCATTATTTGTTGGCAACAAAAGAAAGGTGTCTATGGATTTTATTCTAAAGTTTGAAACTAATATTTCTTGATCGGGGAAAGTCACACTTTTATGACTAAAATATTGAATGTGTTTAGAATCGTTTTCATCCCAAAAATATTCTTTACCTTGATATCCATCAATAGCCAATACATACAGCGGAGTATCAATTCGTGATTTTTTAATTAGTGACGTATATATGTCTTGGCATATTTGAAAATGTAAGCCTGTTCGTTTATCTGGAGACAGTCTAATTAAATTTAGATGAGTTTTTATCAACCAACCCAATTTGATCGAATCTATCTTTATCTTCGCAAACGACGCGTCATAGAATTTATTGATATCAGATACCAATTTACCTCCAGCCACATCATAAGGAGATAGGTTACTATTACAATCACTACAAACATCCAGGATTTTGTGTTGATAGTCTGTAAGTGTCTTGTTATTAAAAACGCTGGAAGTTGTGATGTTTCTAACAGCGTCCCCAAACACAATCTTTAGAACAGTTTCTGAAATCACATGTTCATGACTTGGAGTTTTTTCTTTTTGGCAATATATACACTTCATGAGCCTATTGTAGTATCTCGAGTCTTCTTTGTGAGAGTGTAAATTTTGTGCTAATACCCCTTATTATCTTTATCCTCTCTTCCGGTGTGCCGTATTGGAATATATGAAGTAAATGCTCCCGAAGCTTGTTGTCAGTTTAAGTAGTCTTTCTTTCTGTGAATGGCATAGCAGTATTGTGCGGAGTAATCTCATAATTTGAACCACTATTATGCTCCATGTCCTTTTGCATAAAATAAATGATTCTTGCCCGTTAAAATATGAGATACTTCTTTGCTGACTAGCGAATCATCTTGATTGAAAATACTGTCTGATAAGGTAAATGGGGAAGATTTCTGTAGTAGTCATAACGCATTCTTTCAAGCTAATTAAGCCCCGTTACTCTGCCCATCTTACTTTTTAACCAACTTATCAGAAATGATATTTCCATCTTGTAGTTCAATAATTCTGTCTGCGAACTGGGCATATTCTGGCTCGTGAGTAACCATCACAATTGTCTGACCCTCCTCATTGAGTTTTTTGAATATGTGCAAAATTATCTCTGAGGACTCTGTGTCCAGATTGGCGGTAGGTTCATCAGCAAACAAAATCTTTGGTTTGTGAGTAATAGATCTGGCGATGCTAACTCGTTGCTGTTGACCGCCAGAGAGCTGATTAGGCAAGTTGTCTACTTTGTCTCTCAGTCCCACTTTGTCTAGTGATTCTTTAGCTCTATCCATTGCGATTTGCTGATCAATTCCTTTCATAATCATGGGTAGCGCTATGTTTTCGCTGGCTGTCAAAGAGGGTAAAAGTGCATAATCTTGGAATATATAGCCGATATTATTCAGCCGAAAGACAATTTTTTGATCTTCTTCAAGCGCGATTATGTCATTTTTATCGATAGATATTTCTCCAGAGTTTGGTTTGTCGAGCAAGCTCATTTGATAAAGAAGAGTGCTTTTCCCAGATCCCGACTTTCCGGTGATGGCCACGAATTGACCTTCGGGAATAGTAAACACTAATTCTTTAAGAGCAATTAGCTCTGTATCTCCCATTTGGAACTTTTTTATTAAATTGTTGACTTTGATCATAAGTTACTTTCCCAAAATTGAATCGAGAGTATTCTGTCTCGTGACTAGTCTGGCTGGGATGAATCCAGATATGAGAGAAGTAATAATTAAGATTACTCCTCTAGTGAAAATGTCTTCGGTTGTGACAGCCAATCTTCCTTCTGCGATAGGCAAAACTAAGGGATGGATGTCTAAATAGGGCTTCAGAAAACCCATGAGAAATATGCTCGCTAATAATACCCCAGACAAAGCGTAAAACAACGATTGAATAACATAAGAAATCTCGATTGCTTCAGACGAAATGCCAATCCCTTTTAAAATTCCGATATACTTTCTTCTCGTAATGGCATTCACAAAAATAACAATGAAAATTGTGATAGCTCCCACAATTAAAGCAATTACACCCACAAGATTACCCAATAGTTTAAATGTTTTAGTGATGTCTGCGCTACTCCCTGGCACAGCTTCATCTGCTATTTGAATTACAACATCTTGATTGTTTCCCAAAATATTTAGTAAATACGATTTTGATTCGTCAATCAAATTACTCGATTTCAGTTTAATTGCAATTTCATTCACATCTAAACTTTCTTGATTCTTCATTTCTCGAGCAGCAGCAGCACCCATATATATTCTCGAGTCAATAGTATTGTTTCCTGTTCCAACAATCCCTTTTATGACAAACTCTTTTCGAGTATTGCCTACAATGATGTTGACTACTGAACCAACTTGTGCATTTTTGAGTTTTTGTTCTGTGCTACTATCGGGCCTATTAGAGTATTTTTCGAATAAATTTTTACCTACTAAAACTGCACTAAAATCTGAGTCACTGAGATACTCGCCTTCTATTACTTTTTTTGACAAATTTGTCACTTTATCTTCTTGCGCAAAATGTATACCTGTCAACGTAGCTTGCGAGTTTTCTACCACATCATTTACTTCTGTTCGAGTACGATGACCGTATTCTACTCTGGTAGGAGCTGTTGTCCTAAGGGTATAGCTTTCTAAATTGGGAATCGATTCAATCACGGAGGTGATGTCGTGTGTTTGTTCAATTATCGATTTTTCAGAACTAGGAGTAATAAAGAGATCAGATGAATAATACTGCTTGAATGAACCGATCATTCCTTGGGCTAAACCCAGCAGTAATCCCCCTATCAAAACCATATTTAAAAATGTTAACGACATCACAAATATAATCAGCAATGTTGTCCAAGGATTGCTGCGTTTTAATTCTCTGATTGCCAGAAAGCGACCAACACTAAATGATGCATTTGCTTTATTCATTATTTATGTTTTGACTGATCAATGACAGCAAGAATCTCTAAACCATCTGGGAGATCGCTTGCGATCTCTGTTTTAGATATTCCCTGATAACCTAAAGAAATCTTTACGAGATCTTCTTGTGTGTTAGCTTTTTTTAAAAACGCTTGATTGTCTTGGTATAAAATTGCTGAATTAGGCACGCTCACCACATCTGTATTCTTATAAGTATTTATAGTAATAGTCGCTGTCATACCCGGTCTAATCGCAGAAGATGAAAAATTTGATAATTTAATACGAACGTCATAGGTAGTTACTCCAGCAGTTGTGGTGCCAATGGTATCAATTGCCGTTACTTCTCCAGTAAAAACGGATTTTTTATCGGCATCAAACACTATTTGAGCTACTTGGCCCTCCTTAAGACGAATCACATCAATCTCACTCGTTTTGGCAAAAATTGTCGGTGATTTTAGATTGGTTACTAACAAAATCGGCTGACCTCCAGCTCGATTGATCACACCATCACCAACATTTTTGAGAAGATTGACAACTTTTCCATTGGCTGGAGAATATACAGTTTTACTTTCTGTCGCATCTAATGCGAGTTTAGCAGAATTTACCAATGCTTGAGCAGAACCGATGGTTTGATCAGCATGTTTATATTGACTTTCCAGGTTTGCAAATTCTTTGCGTGTGGTAGTTACCGCTGATTTTATACTCTCTATTTCCAATTGTGTATAGGGCTCGTTTGTTGCTGGGTTATCAATACTTTCTGCCAAACGATCATTCATCAAATTTAAATTGTTTTCGGAGTCTAAAAGTGCCTTTTGTTTGACCCACATTGTGGCATCTGTAGTTTCTTTGGCTTGTTTGGCATTTTGAAGTGCGGTCACAGCCTGTTGATAATTAGTATTGGCTGTTGCCTTTTCTTCATCGGTAGCAGTGCTCTCAATATGAAAAAGAGGGTCGCCTTTTTGTACATTGGCTTGATTGGTAACATAGAGTTGGGAAATCACACCGTTGGCAGGAGAAAATACTTGAGTTTGCGAGGATGCACCATAAGTTCCTGAAATTTTGACAGATTCAAGCAACTCACCCTTGTGTATTGTGTAAGTCAATCTTTCTTCTGGTTGGCGAAGAATTACTGATCTTAAAATTAGCAAGATGATAAGTATAGAAAAAACAATCAAGTAAGTTTGATATTTTGTAATCAAATTTACATTTAATCTACTTTTCATATTTTTGCAAAAAGTCTTCGAAAATGGTAACTATTGTTTGCAAATCTTTTGCTGAAATGGGATCTAAGATTTGATTTGCTTTTTGTTCCATTATTTTCAAAATTGATGCCAAATGAACTTCACCTTCATTCGTTAGAGTAAGGAGAATTAATCGACGATCATCATTGTTTGTCTTTCTCGTAATAAATCTCGATTTAATCAATCGATCTGTCATTTGCGTCAATGCTGGTGGTGACATTTGCAACCTAGAAGCCAATTTACTAGCAGCTATAGGTGAATTCTCCTTAATTGTTTTCAGAGCTTGCACTTGTAACATTGTTGGAATGTTATCCCCATTATTATCATCTAAGGTTTGGTCTAATATTTTTCTCATTTTTAACATGGTGTTAAAAAATCTTGAAAAATCTTTTTGCTTAGCAGAATTCATATTTAGTTTTAGATTTAATTAAGGTAATTAATATTATATGTCATTAATTTTTACTAGTCAAGGTCATTTCTCTTAAAATCCATGCACCTGAAACACTTATATATCTTGCCTCGAAGCGGCACTGATGCAATCCGAAGTTGCCGCGATTCTAGATTGGGTGAGAGTGACATTGTTCGACAAACTCAATTTTCTGATGAGGTTCTTGAGCAGTGTGGATGAAATGAGGAGCAAGGTAGTGAGCGAATAAAACGAGTCTAGTTCGAATCTCACCGCCTCCGCAAAGAGCCTTGTAGCGATCCAAGACGCGAGTGCTACCCGAAAAAAAGTCGTGATTTGTTTCCGTGGAAATATGTTTACACTTTCAAGTGTATAAATCAAATGAAAGCTTACAATAATGATGTTTTTACACGCGCGTCATTGCCTGCATTGCCCTATGTATCGCCTTTGCAGTATTTCCTTTGAAATCAAGCCCTTCAACTTCTACGATTGAACCTGCAATTGCGCCTCCACGGGGAAGTGGTATTCCAAATTGCATTCTATGTTCTGAAGTAAATGTTCGCGTCTCATCGATAATGCGACATACCTCATCAACCGTAAACCCCCCTTCTCCCGTGCCGAGAGAGGTTTCAAAAGTTAATCGCCTTCTACCATCACTTATTGTGAGGTCATCGTCAAATAATGCATCCATTGCTAACATCGCTCTGTCTAAATCTACCATTCGCTTCCCATTTTGGCCGACAAATGTTGCTGCTCCATAAGTCTGTCTCAAACTACTCATCCCTGCTCGAACTGCATGATCATGATGATTATAAGGTGTTGCGGTAACACCTTGGCCGTAAGTATCAAGCACATCAGCATCATAGGATATCCCTACATATTTCATACCTGCATAAGACGCATCCTGCATGATTTTTTCTAACACAGTCCGTGTAATCTTCGATCCATATCTACCTTGCACAGGCGGCAATGAGTGGAGAAACAGTCTGTTAGGATTACGGTTCAGTACTTTTCTATAATTATCAATAGTGGTCAGTAAGCCATCGCCCCCCACAACCTCGAAACCATGTCTACGTCTGAATTCGGCATAATCTTCTTCTGCGCCGGTATGAGGATTGAAAATAGTCCCTTGAGTTATTTGAGCAGCAATTTCATGAGGATTACCCAATACATGCACACAACCAATTCCCAAATCTAGGGCATCATTTATCCACGTTGCTTTTTCTGGATAATGAGCCCCATCATATGTATCGGCATCAAAATGATGATCCAGGACAATCCATACGATTTTCTGCATATCTACGCCCTTGCGGGCCATGGCTCGTAATAACCACGCATCACTTGCATGATCTGAAGTTATTGGTGCATGTATACCACCTCTCTCGCTACATCGATCGAGGTAATCGCCCCACACCACGCCTACGTTCTCGGGAGAATAAAATTCTGGATATTTAACCCCCAAAGTTGTCCGTACTGACGGAGCGCTCTTTAATTGCTCGATCCTTTGTACCACATGTCTTGGATCCACTGTTGCCAATGGGTACCATTTCCTTTGCATTTTATGTGCATATGCCAGGTCAACTTTCCGAGTCAAAGCCAGAATTTCCCGGGCAATAGTGGCGTTTTCAATATAATGCGATCTGTCAAAGTGAGCTACGCCTTGAGGATAATTGGGATAATACCCAGGTGGATAATCTTCATCAAGCGGCAAAAAATACACTCCGTTTCTTTGCTCACCAACTTCAGAAGTTCGTGGTCTTTCTATCATACTATAGTATATCACCGAGGCCTAAAAGGCCTCGGCTATTTGATAATGTGTGTATTAAGACTGTCTTTTGATGTAATCAGATACCACTTTGTCTTGTATATCCCCTACAGACTTT
>Ga0116142_10000213_pt1 | contig 76418 bp, 67 predicted proteins | sample AD_UKC033_MetaG_FD_89785 | JGI IMG/M metagenome (GOLD analysis project Ga0116142, IMG submission 89785) | Active sludge microbial communities of municipal wastewater-treating anaerobic digesters from USA - AD_UKC033_MetaG | ecosystem: Engineered > Bioreactor > Anaerobic > Digestate | place: USA... | reverse complement strand
TTACCAAAGATTTTTTCCGTAGGCTGGCCGTTGTGCCGTTTCTGCATCCTCTGGAAGGGCAGAATGGCCCCCGGCATACTTTTACAATATCCAACGCCGCGTTTGCCGCGTACTTCGATTTCCAAGAGGCGTTCGCCTGTATCCTGGTCTGTCACGATTGTGACATCCCTGTACTGAAGCCGTCCGGCTTCATCAGGTCTTAGGCCAGTATTGGCCATGAACAGAACGTAGTCATGGAGATTTTCCCATGTGGTTCTGTAGCGTTCGGTTGAAGGGTTGTTAGCGCGTTCGCGTGTTGCTTCGTAAAGCATCTTATATTCTTTCGGTGAAAACCATGCGCGATGCTTGACTTTTCCAGATGTTTTGTAGGGCGGGGAAATGTCCGGTACGGCGTCTATCCAGCCGTAGCGGTGTGCTGTCTTTAATACCAAGCGGAGGGTCACTGTTTCATGGTGCAGGGTACTGCGTGATGGTGTTCTTCCTTTATATCCTTCGGTGTTGCGGTGGATGCGGTATTCCTGAACCAGTTCGGCATTGATGTCTTTGACAGACATATTGCCGAAGTACGGAATAAGATGTGTGTTGATCCGGCGCACATGGTCTTGTGCCCATCGTTCGTTGCGCTCCCCTTGAGTAATGACGCCATATTCTGCGATAAATTTTTCTGCGGCCTCGGCAAAGGTCGGGCCGCTTGTTGTTTTCTTTTTGGGCGTGAGTGGGGAGTGCAAACTCGGGGCAGGGGCATCGCTTATATAGTATGGGGATGCCCTGTTAAGCAGAAACTGCGAGTGCCCGTTTTCCTGAACACGTTTAGAATCTACGTAAACGGCCATGTACCATTCACGGGCGTATTCCATCGCCATAGAGAGTGTTTTGTGTTTCGTTGATTTGCGGTGGTTGCGTCCATTCAGGTATGTGGAGCATTGCCAATACTTGCTGTTGTCCCGTTTATAAACGTGAACTTTTCCATCCATCAATGTGTGGTCTTCACTCATCATTAGCCCCCATCGGTTTTAAAAACCGGTTGGTGCAAACACACAAAAAGTGTGTAAGACATGTGTAAGTATAAACCGGAAAGGTTAACACTTTTAATCTATTGATTTTATTGAATAAATTTCGTGAAAAATAGACTGAAACGGTTTTAAAGTCTGCGAAGCCAACAATGCTCCGGGTTTCAAAGGTCTCGAAACATACTGCAATGTGTCCGTTCCCGAAGAAATCTACAGCTACATCGAAGCCAAAGTCCGCAAGGACCGCAAGAAACAAGCCGAGAAAAACAACGTGATTCAAGGCTTCTTCGACAAATGGTTCGGATTGCGGAATGCTGCTTAAACCTTACTGCGGGATTGTTCCCAAAATTCACGACACGGCATTTATTGCAGATAATGTAGTGGTGACAGGTGATGTCGAAATCGGGGCGGAAACCAATATCTGGTACGGCGTGGTGATGCGCGGCGATGTGAACGACATCAAAATCGGCACACGCACCAATATTCAGGACGGCACGGTCATTCATACATCGCTAGGCATTCAGGGAACCTACATCGGCGACGATGTGACAGTGGGCCACATGGCATTACTTCATGCCTGCACCATCGGCAACAAAGCCTTTATCGGGATGCAAAGCTTGGTGATGGACGAGGCGGTGGTCGAAGATGAAGCGATGGTGGCTGCCGGATCATTGGTTCCCCCGAAAAAACGCATTCCCAAGCACCAGCTCTGGGGTGGCCGCCCCGCAAGATTTATGCGGGATATGACGCCGGAAGAAATCGAATACCTGCAAATCTCCGCCGACCGCTATGTTGCGCTCGGGAAGGAATATAAAAATCAGAAATAAATTATCCCAGTCTGACTTTAATAGGATTCTTTGCGTTTATATCAGCATTAGGTGATTCAAAAAGTCTCCGCTGAAGGAATGTTTCAACATAATCTTTGAAATCTTGAGGGGATGATGTATGGGCTTCTTTAACTGCCGCATTAGAAAAGGGAAGCCCCAGCGAGTATACGTCTCCATTTCTCTGAAAGAGCACTCCGTTGAAAGATCCGGTTAAACCCATGAGATTTGCAACGCTCTCTCCGAGGGCATTTTTGACCACATCAGTCAATCGTTCAAACGTAACTCCCTCTGGCAACAGGGTTTGAGTAGCTTCTTTCAGAAACGTAATTGTTAAAAGCATCGTAGACTCCCTATTTTGTGAATATAAGGAACCTTAGCATAGGAAAAATATTATAAAAACGCTTTCTTTATTCAGCCTTTTTAAGGACATACCGCCCGGGCGCGGGCTCGATCGGTTTGAGCTTGCCTTTCTTCGGATTGCGGGCGAGGGTCATTTTGCCGGAAGTATGCCGCACCCATTTTTCCCAATCGACCCACCACGACCCGTCATGCTGGTGCGCTTTTTGAAGCCACTGGTCGGGGTGTTCGCGGTCGTCAATCTCTTCATTGGTCCAGTAATGGTATTTCTTTGCTGCCGGCGGATTGATAACTCCGGCCACATGACCGGAAGCCGCAAGGACAAACCGCTTTTGTCCGCCGAGCATCATCATGCCTTCATAGGTCGACGTCCACGGCGCGATATGATCTTCCTTGGTCGAGATAAAATAGCTCGGAACCTTGATGGTGGAAACGTCGATGGACGTTGATCCGAATTTGATTCCGCCTTTGCGCTTTAACTTGTTGTCGCGGTACATATTGCGCAGATAGAAGCGGTGCATCTCGGCGGGCATATTGGTGGAATCGTCATTCCAGTACAAAAGATCGAACGGGAATGGCTCCTTACCCAGCATATAATTATTGATCACAAACGACCAGATCAGATCATTCGCACGAAGCAAACTAAAAGTCTGGCGTAAATCGCTGCCTTCGAGGTACCCGGTGCGGTCCATCTTTTCATCAATCATCTTGAGATAATCATCATCGACAAAAATCGATAAATCACCCGCACGGTGGAAATCAATAAGAGTGGTCAGGAACGTGGCGGACGCAATCCTCTTATCCTGCTTGTGCGCGGTCATATAGGCAAGCGCAGTGGCGAGTAATGTCCCCCCGATGCAATACCCGATCACATTGGTTTTTTTCTCGCCGGTTTGTGTCTCGATTTGATCGAGAGCGTCAATCAACCCCTCGGTCATATAGTCTTCGAAACTTTTGCTGGCGAGCTTCTTATCGGGATTGACCCACGAAATCACGAACACGGTATATCCCTGATCCACCGCCCATTTGACGAAGGAATTGTCGGGTCGCAAATCAAGAATATAATATTTGTTGATCCACGGCGGCAGGATAAGCAGCGGAACCTTGTAAACATCCGGCGTCGACGGCGTGTATTGGATCAACTGCATCAAATCGTTTTCATAGACGACATAGCCCGGAGTTGTAGCCAGATTTTTGCCAACTTTGAACGCTTCATACTTGGTCTTGCTGATTTCAAGGCCACCATCACCGCGTTCCAGATCTTCAACCAGATTTTCAAGTCCGCGCAGCAAATTCTGCCCGCCTGAACTCATTGTCTCGCGCAACACTTCCGGATTGGTCATGGCGAAGTTGGTCGGGGCCAGAGCATCGACGAACAGGCGGGTATAGAAATCGAGCTTGTCGCGTTCTTTTTGCGGCAAACCATCCGCATCACGCACGGCCTTTTGCAACCATTTTGAAGTCAGAAGATAGGATTGACGCAGAAAATCGAACGCGAAACTTTCTTGCCATGCGGGATCGCGAAACCGCCGGTCGCCCTTGTCGGCGGGAGCGATATCGGCAACATCCTCACCGAGAACTTTGCGCATGGATTCCTGCCACAACAGATACATATTCTGCGCGTATTCCAGATTGATATCGATCAGCTTTTGCGGACGTTGCAACACATTGCCCCAGTAATCCATGACCATGGTCTGGAATTCGATTGGCGAGAAACTTCTCATCAGAATATCCTCGTTGCCCTGCTTTTGAATATAATGGGCGAAGAGGGGCTGCAGACGTTCCAGAATCTCTCCCATTTGCTGGGAAAAGCTGATCGGATCGAATTCCTGAGACTCGGACGGGGAAGAAGCGGGAGCAGATGCTTTTTTGGTCATGATGTGGCGAATTTGCCCTAGATTTTCAGGGAAATCAATATGATCTTGGGAAACTCCCTCTTGTCATACTGCCATCTTTGCTCCACGATAGGCGAAATTTCAGAAATCGGGTTAAGCCAATGGCGTTACGCAAAAACATCATACGATATGGAATAATGATTGGGGCGATGGCGGCACTTACTGCCTGCGAACCGGCAAAGACAATTTCGGGCGAGGAAATTTCAATTCCGACCTATTCGGACTCCGCCCAAATGCCCGATCAATTTTCTTTGATGGCTTTGGGGCACGTGCTCTCAAATGGTCGGGTTGATCTTTTCGATCCGGGCCTGACCTATTTTGAAACGCCTCCGGCCCCACCGCAAAAACCTCTGGTACGTCCTCTGCCGTTTCCGGTGAACGGGAACTACAAACCCAAAGACAAATTGGTGACCTTCTTCGCGCTGACCGCACCGGCAGATGATCTTGAGGTTGTCGAGCCTGCCCCATTGATGCAGCCCGTTCCTTTGGAAATCGAAGTGGAGAAGCTTGATGAATAATCAAAGCCATTCAAGCCAGCTTCGTGTGGCGCTGGCTGGACTCGGAACGGTAGGCGCAGGGGTCTATAAAATCCTGACACAGAATGCTGATTTGATCAAAACCCGAACCGGAAAAACCATCGAAGTTGTGGCCGTCTCCGCCCGCAACAAATCTAAGGATCGCGGTGTTGATTTATCCGCGGTCGAATGGGTGGATAATCCGAAATCATTGGCCACACGCCATGATGTCGATGTCGTGGTCGAAATGATGGGTGGCGAGGGAGATCCGGCATTCTCTCTGGTAAAATCGGCACTTGGAAACGGAAAGTCGGTCGTCACGGCGAACAAATCCTTGCTCGCGCATCACGGTCTGGAGCTGGCTGCCCTAGCGGAACAGAGCAATGTATCGTTGATGTACGAAGCCGCTGTTGCGGGCGGTATTCCGATTATCAAGATGATCCGCGAAGGTCTGGCCGCGAACAATATTGCGGGCCTTTACGGCATCATGAATGGCACCTGCAACTATATCCTGACCACGATGGAACGCACGGGCCAGTCTTTCGGCGAGGTTCTAAAAGAAGCGCAAGCACTGGGCTACGCCGAAGCCGATCCGACGCTGGATGTCGGTGGCGGAGACAGCGGTCATAAACTGGCACTCCTTACCGCGCTGGCGTTCGGTTGCAAGCCGGATTTTGACGGCCTCTCTCTTGATGGTATCGACAAACTCACTGCCGAAGACCTGACCGTGGCTGCGGAATTCGATTGCCGCATCAAACTGATCGGACAGGCGAAGAAACTCGATGATGGTCGCGTCCTGCAAATGGTGGGGCCGTGCCTTGTTCAGAAAACATCACCACTCGCTCACGTGGACGGCGTGCTGAATGGTATCTTTGTCCATGGCGATTTCGTGGGGCCGAGTTTCACCTCCGGTCGCGGCGCGGGCGAAGGTCCGACCGCTTCAGCAATCGTTGCCGACCTGATGGATTTGGCCAGTGGCATTTCTCGTCCGGTTTTCGGAGTGCCGACCCGTTCTTTGAATCCATCGCCAACGGCCTCCAGTGATGATTGGAACGGAAAATTCTATATCCGTCTGGTGGTTCATGATCGCCCCGGCGTTATCGCCGAAATCGCCCCCGTTCTGCGCGACCGTAAAATCTCGATTGAAAGCCTGATACAGCGCGGACGCTCCGCCGACCAGCCTGTTTCGATTATTTTGACCACCCACGAAACGACTGGTGCGGATATGCATGAAGCCGCCGGACAAATCGGCAAGCTGGGCTGCGTTTTGGGACAACCTCTGGTTCTGCCGATCCTGAATATCTGACATAAAGAGATTGCACAAATCTCATCGGAGTTTTATCCTAGGCTCATGTCCCGAATTCTAAAAGTTGACCGCTCCGTGATGGACGCGCGTTGGGTTTTTCCTGAAACCAGCGACGAAAAAATCCAGCGCATGATGACCGATTTCGCCGTGCCGGAAATCGTCGCGCGGTTACTGGTCGCCCGCAAAATCGAACCCGAACGCGCCCAAAGCTTTTTGTTCCCGCGCATTGCCACCGATTTCCCCGATCCGTACACGATGAAGGATATGCCGGAATTTGCGCGCTGGATGGCGGATGCGATTTCAAAAAAGAAAAAGATCGCGGCCTTTTGCGATTTCGATGTGGATGGGTCAACATCCGCCGCTGTCTGGAAAAAATTCTTCCGCCATCTTGGGCTGGATATCCCGCTTTACATTCCCGACCGCATGACCGAAGGCTACGGCCCCAACGCCGCTGCCCTTCATAAGCTGAAACAAGAGGGCGCGGAAATTATCCTAATGTCCGATTGCGGGACGACAGCCTTTGACGTCATCGAACAGGGCCGCGACATGGGCCTTGATATCTGCGTTTTCGATCATCATGAACAAGGGGACCATCTCCCTGCCGCGACATGGCTTATCAATCCGAAACGCAAAGACGATACATCAGGTTTTGATATGCTGGCGGCCGTGGGAGTCACCTTCCTTGCCTGTGTGGCGATGAATAAAGCCTTGCGCGAGATCGGATATTTCGAAAAAAACAATATTCCCGAAGCTCCGCTCAAAGACTGGCTCGATCTCGTGGCGCTGGGAACAGTGTGTGATATGGTCCCACTCACCGGACCCAACCGCCTGTTGGTGCGTGTGGGGTTCCAGCAAATGGCCCGACACCAGAATATCGGCCTCAAAACCCTCTGCGAAGTTGGCGGTATTAAAAAAGACCCGACCCCGATGGATGCGGGATTTGTTCTGGGACCTCGGATCAATGCGGGGTCACGCGTCCATCAGGCCGATCTTGGCGCCAAACTTCTATCGTGCGATGATCCGGAAGAGGCCAAAAATCTCGCGTGGACACTCAACGATTGCAACGCCAAGCGCAAAAATATCCAAGCCGAGATGATGCAAGGCGCGGTCGATCAAATCGAAAGGCGCGGTCTGGCCGATCGCCCGATTATTATGGTCGCGGATGAAAGCTGGCATGTCGGATTGAACGGTTTGGTGGCTGGCCAGATTAAGGAGCGCTACGGCAAACCCGCGTGCTGTATTGCCTTTGCCCCCGGGCTGTCGGGAGAGATGGAAGGCCGTGGGTCTGGCCGATCGGTCGCGGGATTTAATATGGCGGCGCTCTTTATGGCGGCCAAGGACGAAGGGCTTCTTCTGAAGGGCGGCGGTCACGCCATGGCGGCGGGCTTTACAGTCGAACCCGAAAAAATCGATGCGCTTGATCAGTTCTTTTTGGTGGAGGCCGAAAAAGTTGCTGCGGGTCTTGATCTTGTTTCCGAGGAATTGGTGGACGGCATTGCCACCATTCGCGGCATCCGTTCCGACTTCATTAAAATTCTTGAAGATAATGTCGGTCCCTTTGGACAGGAAAACCCCGAGCCGCGCTTTATCCTGCCCCATATGCGGGTGGTGATGGCCGATATCGTCGGCGAACAACATGCCCGCATCCAGATGACAGACGCCGAAGGCGGCCCGCGGATGAAGGCGATTGCCTTTCGTTCGGTCGGCACACCGCTGGGCGATCTTCTGCTCTCTTCCAAAAACGGCCGCCAGTTGCATCTGCTCGGCCAATTCAAAATCAACCATTGGAACGGCGTCGACAATGTCGAATTCCTGATTGACGATGCCTGCGCGGTTGCCTGAGAATAAATCATGATTGAAGACATTATCAAAACCTATGGTACGCCGGTTTGGATTTACGATGCGGAAGTGGTCCGCGCGCGTATTCGTGACTTGAAACAATTCGATATTGTCCGCTTTGCGCAAAAGGCCTGCTCGAATATCCACATCCTTCGCCTGATGCACGAAGAGGGCGTAAAGGTTGATGCGGTCTCGATGGGCGAAATCGAACGCGCCTTGGTCGCAGGATATGGGGCGGATGAAATCGTCTTTACTGCGGATTTGCTTGATCGCCCCACACTCGATTTCGTCATCGGGAATAATATCACGGTCAATGCCGGCTCGATTGATATGCTCTCCCAACTGGGCGAACGGCACAGGGGACACAAGGTCTGGATCAGAATTAATCCGGGCTTTGGTCACGGTCATTCGCAAAAAACCAATACCGGCGGCGAGAGCAGCAAGCACGGCATCTGGCATGAGGACGTGCAAAAGGCGCTGGCGATAATCAGGGGCTTCAACCTTGATCTGGTCGGAGTGCATATGCATATCGGGTCCGGCGCTGATTACGGACATCTGGCGCAAGTCGGAAATGCCATGGTTGACATGATCCGTAACGAAGGAATTGACGTCTCTGCCATTTCGGCAGGCGGTGGACTCTCCACACCTTATAAGCCGGAGGATAAGCCAATCGACCCCGCCCAGTATTTCGCGGTTTGGGATGCTGCGCGCAAATCCATTGAGGAGCATCTGGGCCATACGGTCAAACTCGAAATCGAACCGGGACGGTATCTGGTCGCGGAATCCGGCAAGCTCCTGACCGAAGTTCGTGCCGTCAAGGATATGGGCTCGCTTCACTACGCACTGGTAGACGCAGGATTCACCGAACTGGTTCGTCCGGCTATGTACGGCAGCCACCACGAAATCACGGCGATTGACGCGAATGGCGAAGAACTCGGCGGCAAAAAACGCCCGACCGTTGTGGCTGGCCCGTTGTGTGAGTCGGGCGATATGTTTACCCAAAGCGAAGGCGGTTTTGTTGAGGCCCGACCGTTGCCGTCGGTCAGGGCAGGTGACTTCCTTGTGATCCACACCACGGGAGCCTATGGCGCGTCAATGTCGTCAAATTACAATTCACGGACTTTGGCCCCTGAAGTCCTGATTGACGGAAACCGGATAAGGTTAATCCGCCGTCGGCAAACGATGGCGGAGTTATTGGCACTGGAAAATATATGATTAGGGGGTGCGCTGGCCCCGCAGGAACTCCAATCCTCTGGCAACATCACTTTGAAGGGAATTACCGCTGGATGGCTGTTGTGGAAGGGCATTGGGCTTACCGTCAATATCGGCAAAGTCAGTTATGTTTGGTCCTTGTTTAAGTCCCCGATATCCATCTTTGCCGCTAAAGCTGGCATCGCTGATATTCTGCCGCAGATCCTGCAGGGCCTTGTTGACGGTATCATCCTTCCAGAGCTCTTTTTTGGCAAAATTGGCAAGCTCGGCATTGACATCCTGATTGCCCGCAACGGCTGTCTTGAATTGTTGTTTGAACCAATCTTTGTCATGCCCTGCGCCCCATTTGGCAAAGCCCCGACTGTACCCCGACTTGGTAAGGTCCTTGGCATCGTACTCCGAGCTGAACCACCCCATAGCAAACTCCCTCGATTATTCTGGTTTATAACGTGATGGTATTATCAAATTATGAAAATTAGATTAAGGCGAGCGGCAAATGTGAAAAAAAAGAAAAAAAGCACTTGAAAAGGATAGGAAAATAAATGTATAAGGGCGCCTGTTCTTCAAGGCTGTCCCCTTCGTCTAGAGGCCTAGGACACATCCCTTTCACGGATGCGACACGGGTTCGACTCCCGTAGGGGACGCCAGAAGGCCTCAAAGCAAAAGCCCCCATTTGGGGGCTTTTGCTTTGAGAGGATGATCCAATAAAAAAAGCCGAACTTGGCATCGTTCGGCCTTTAACTTAACATAAAAATAGCCTGTTACGCTCTTGAAACCAGAACCGAAGCCTCGTGGTCGCCGATCTCGACTTTCGAATATCCGTCGCCAGTTCCGTTATCCTGAAGGAAACAGAGATCGCGGGCGAGTGTCTCCTTGGACACATGGGCGATAAACGGCTCCAGTGCTTTTGAAACCGCTTCGGGTGCATAGGCTTTCACAACAATGCGGTCGGTGATCTCGAGTTTCATCTCCTTGCGGATTTGCTGGATACCGCTAATGAAATCACGCGCCCATCCTTCGACTTCCAGTTCGGGATAGATGGTGGTGTCGAGCACCGCGAGTCCGCGCCACCGGTCGAATGCTTCAGCGGACACGTCGTCGGGCACGACAATGCGCATCTCGAAATCTTCCGGCTCAAGCGTAATGCCCGCGATATCGAGCTTGCCGTCATTAGTTAAAGTCCACTCGCCGCTGCGTTGCGCGGCCATCACATCCTTGAAGCCTGCGCCGATTTTGGCCCCGAGCTTCGGATTGACCTTGACCGCCCGCGTGCCATACTCGCCAGCATTCGCAGACAGATTGATATCAACGATATTAACCGCATCGCGGATCAAATCGGTATAAGGAGCCAACCGTTCGATGGACGGATGGGCGATGGTCAGGGTCTTGAGTGGCAAACGCACACGACGGCGGTAAACTTCGCGCAAATGCAACACAGCCGAACAGGCTTCACGGGCAATATCCATCCCCTCGAGAACATCTTCGTCAACCGGCAAGGATTTCCAGTCCGGCCAATCGGCCAAGTGGACACTCTCTTCACCCGTCAGAGAGGTATAAATCTCATCCGCAAGGAAGGGAAGGAGCGGGGCCAGAGCCTTGCTCGCATAAACCAGCGACGTATAGAGCGTGTCATAGGCCTCTTGTTTATCGGCTGTGTTACCTTCCTGCCAGAAAGCCGGACGGCGGTTGCGGATATACCAGTTATTGAGAGCTTCGATATAATCCGGCACGGCGTTATAGGCCCCGGGAATATCGAGCTTATCAAGACTTTCCTCGATCCCGCGCACGAGCTTCGATGTTTTGCCGATCAGGAATTTATTGAGAGGATGCTCGGAACTTGTGTTGATCTTGGCTTCCATCCCTTCGACATTCGCGTAAAGCGTGAAGAAATAGAACGCGTTCCACAAGCGGATGATGACGGTGCGCATGGATTTCACGATGTCGCTGTCATCCCGTGGCATCGACAAATCCCCTCCCACCATCAGAGACGAGGAGAGGAGATACCAACGCAGCGCGTCAGAGCCGAGATTATTAAACACATCGACCGGATCGGGATAATTGCGCAACCGTTTTGAAAGTTTCTGGTGGTTTTCATCAAGCACCACGCCGTGACAGATACAGCTTTTGAACGGCGCACGATCAAACAAAGCGGTCGAGAGAACCATGAGCGTATAAAACCACCCGCGAGTCTGGGCGATATATTCGACGATGAAATCGCCGGGGAAGTTTTCTTCGAACCGCTCTTTATTCTCGAACGGATAATGAAGCTGGGCAAACGGCATGGAGCCTGATTCAAACCAGCAATCGAGAACCTCTGGCACACGGCGCATCATGGATTTGCCGGTCGGGTCGTCTGGGTTGGGTCGTGTTAAGTCATCAATCGCGGGACGGTGCAGGTTTGTCACCTTCACGCCGAAATCGCGTTCCAATTCTTCAATTGATCCATACACATCAATACGCGAATAACGCTCGTCATCACTGCGCCACACGGGGATGGGTGCGCCCCAGAAGCGGTTGCGAGAAATGTTCCAGTCGCGGGCGTTTGCCAACCAGTTTCCGAACGCGCCGTCTTTCACATGCGCCGGAACCCATGTGATACCTTGGTTGAGTTCCACCATCCGCTCACGAAATGCGGTCACCGCCAGATACCATGAATTGACAGCCTTGTAGATCAACGGTTGATCGGTGCGCCAGCAATGCGGATAGGAGTGGAGAATCTGGTCGTGCTTCAACACGGCTCCACGTTTTTTGAGGTCCTGAATGACTTTTTCGTTGGCCTCTAAAATCACATTTTGTCCGGCATAGTCAGTCACCTCCGGCGTAAAGCGTCCGGCCTCATCCACGGGAACGACGATTGGAATGTTGTTGATCTTGGCCAACTCCATATCATCTTCCCCGAAACCGGGGGCGATATGAACCGTTCCCGTTCCACTGTCTGCCTCGACAAAATCACCAGCAAAAACACGGAATGCGCCCTCGGTATCCTTGAAATAGGGGAAGAGTGGTTCGTAAGTCAAACCGACCAGATCGGCCCCTTTAAATTCTTTGACAACTTCGAAATCTTTCAGCTCGCGGGCATAGCGTTCCCGAGCGACATCGGCGATGACAACGGCGAAATCCTCTTTCTTCAAAAGCATATAGGTGAGCTCAGCATTGACGCAAAGCGCCATATTGGACGGCAAAGTCCATGGTGTCGTCGTCCATGCGAGGAGCATAGCCCCCGCACCCGTCACATTATTATCGTTCAGCTTGAATCCAACAGTCAGCGTCGGGTCGGTGCGTTCGCGGTACGCATTATCAAGACGTGTTTCAAAATTCGAAAGCGGCGTCTGCACCGCCCAGCTATAAGGTACGATGCGGTATCCTTCGTAAATCAGTCCTTTATCCCAAAGGGTTTTAAACGCCCACATCACGCTTTCCATGTAGGTGGCGTCCATTGTACGGTATTGGTCTTCGAACGACACCCAACGCCCCTGACGCGTGACATACCATTCCCATTCCTTGGTGAAACGCGATACGGAAGTTTCGCAGGCTGTGTTGAATTTATCGATCCCGTAATTGATGATCTCGCGTGCGCCGTTCACATTCAGTTCTTTTTCAACGACGAGTTCGGCGGGCAGCCCGTGGCAATCCCATCCGAAACGGCGTTCGACATGATGCCCGCGCATCGTCTGGTAACGGGGAATCATATCTTTGACAAATCCGGTGACGATATGTCCGTAATGTGGCAACCCGTTGGCAAACGGAGGTCCGTCGTAAAAGACGAATTCGTTCGACTCCCCACCCTTGCGGCGCGGGTTCCGTTCGACCGATTTCTCGAAAATCTTGCTGTCCTGCCAGCGCCTCAGGGTTGCTTCCTCCATTTTGGCAAAATCGGGGGACACGGGCACGGACGGATATTTATTCATAATATATTCTCTTTTAATTTTCAGCAGATTGTTGATAGGTTATGCTACGTTCCGGTGCGTCCGGTCAAGGTCATTTTAACGGAGAAAAGAGACAGTTTCATGCCGCAAAACGCGGGAAATCAGCCGGAAATCCTCCTGTTGGGGGCATGCGGTATGCTGGGCTCGGAATTCAGGGACGCTCTGGGGGCGGACCGTATCTACGTCCCGACTTCATCAGAGGCGGATATCACCAACCTAAACGCCCTGCGCTATTACTGCGAAAACAAGGAAACCATCCGCACGATTATCAATTGTGTGTCCGCCGGAACGACGGAACTTCTCGAAGACCATCTCGACCTGGCCAGCAAAGTGAATGTCGAAGGGGCAAGGAATGTGGCCAAGCTCGCCCGCGAGCTTGGCGCAGCCCTGATCCATTTCTCTACGGATTATGTGTTCGACGGAAAAAAAGGAACCCCCTACACCGAAACCGATCCGGTCAACCCGCTTTCGGTTTATGCGAAAAGTAAGCTGGAAAGCGAACAGGTTGTAATGGATGAAGCAGACACGGTTTTGTGTTTCAGAACTGCGTGGCTGTTCTCGCACCATGGAAAAAATTTCGTTAAAACCATTTTGTCGCTCGTGCAAGAACAAAGGGAAATCGCTGTGGTGAATGACCAGATAGGCGCGCCGACCTACGCCCGCGATTTGGCGCGGCATGTGATGGACATTCTCCCGCATATCAAATCGGGACAAAAAGAAATTTATCATCTAACCAACGCAGGCGTGGCCACATGGTGCGATCTGGCCTGTGCAACTTTGGAACAAATTGTATCGCCTTGTAACGTGCGCCCGATTACAAGTGGCGAATTCCCCCAAAAAGCCAAACGTCCGACCTATTCGGTGCTGGATTTGAGAAAAATAAAGCGCGATTTCGGAATTATTCCCCGTCCGTGGCGCGAAGCCTTGCGGGAATGCCTAAGTTTATGCGATAGAGACGCAGGAATAAAACGATCATGACCCTATTGGTAACAGGCGGCGCAGGCTTTATCGCGTCCAATTTCATTCTCGACTGGCTGGAAAGGTCGAGCGAGCGGATTGTCAATCTCGACAAGCTGACATCCGATTGGCACGCCGGAATTTTAGAGGAAATGGGAACCGACCCGCGCCATATCTTTGTGCGGGGCGATATCGGCGATAAATTATTGGTCAAAGAGCTTCTTGAAAAATATAAACCGCGCGCTGTTTTGAACTTTGCCGCTGAAACCCATGTCGATCATTCAATTGCCTTCCCCGAACAATTCGTTGAAACCAATATCCTGAAAACATTTTACCTGCTCGAAATCGTCAACGACTATTACAAAAATCTGGAAGGGGATGCGCGGGAAGGGTTCCGCTTTCTGCAAGTTTCGACCGATGAAGTGTATGGCTCGTTGCAGAAAAATGAAGCCGCCTTCACTGAAGATCATTCCGTTCTCCCCAACAATCCCTACTCGGCGACAAAGGCCGCCGCAGATCATATTATAAGGTCATACCACCACACTTACAGCCTGCCGGTTTTAACGACGCACAGCTCGAACAATTACGGACCACACCAGTCACCGGAAAAACTGATCCCGCTGGTGATTAAAAGGGCACTCTCCGAAGAACCGCTTCCGGTTTTCGGCGACGGGAAAAATATACGTGACTGGATTTATGTTGGCGACCATTGCACAGCTCTGCGCAAAGTGCTGGAACAAGGAAAAGCCGGAGAGACATATAATATAGGCGGCAACACAGAAAAGCAGAACATTGATCTGGTACGCGAGATTTGCGCCATTCTGGACATCGAAAAACCTCGTCCGTCAGGCTCCTATGCCGACCTGATCGCCTTTGTAACGGACCGCCCCGGTCACGACCGCCGCTATGCCATCAATTCCGGAAAAATGGCCCGTGATCTCTCATGGGCCCCGCAAACGGACTTTGGCGAAGGCCTGCGCAAGACGCTGAAATGGTACCTTGATCGCTGGTCGTAGGCTCTAAAAGTCACAGATTTTATGGGTTTTTGTCTTTTTTGGCCATCAAACCCTCAAAATCCCGTCGAAATACGCATTTTTTTCTGGACATAAGATGACATAATTTTGTAGCATGTCTATATAACGGTATAGGCACATAAAAAAAGTGCCAGTGTGTGAATAAATATAAGAGGGTGTTACTATGGGACAAAAAGCAAAAACTGCCCCTAAAAGCAAGGAAATCAAGACCGAAGCAGCCATTGTAACGGCTGCGTTGGGTGTTGAGGCTGTTCTTAAACAGATCACGGGCAAACCTACTCACGATCAGGTTGCTGCGCTTCAAGCGGCGTTGAACGCCGAAGGTGTTACGCGCAAAGACGGCAAACAACTTTCCGTTGACAAAGATTTTGGTAAAAATACGGCCTATGCCCTAAAATCCTATCTGGCCGAACACTCTGGTATTGAACTCTCCCCGTGGATGAAGGCTCGTATGGAGGCCTTGGGTCAGCCGGTTGGCGTTCATTTGAATGACGCCGAGAAACTGGTTATTTCTGATTTCTTGCATCTTGGTAAACCGACCAAAGAGCAAACCAAGGACATGCAAGCCCTCCTGAAACGCAACGGCCTTTATGATATGACCGTTGATGGCGTGATCGGGAAAGGCACGATGACGGGTCTGATCAATGCGATTGCAGAAGACTCTTCTCTCCTCAAAGGCGCCTCTCCTTATATGCTGGCGATGCTCCAGAAAACGGTCAAAGATGACGCGGTGTTAAAAGCCACTCTGATTGCCGAAACAAAAGGTCTGACGGACGCAAAAAAATCCCGCGAAGATGTCTATCATCTTCAAGCCAACCTGACTTTGTTGGGTTATAATACCAGAGGCGTTGATGGCCTTCGCGGTGGCGGAACCGATGCCGCTGTCAAGGCATTTGAAAAAGATACCGCTGACGTTGAAGCTGTCGTTGCAACGGCCAATGCCGCAACCGCTCCGGCTGCTCCAGTTGCAAAAGTACCCGTGGCAGAGAAAAAAGACGCCGATGCAGCCAAACCTGCTGAAAAGCCCCAAGCAACGTCGATCTTTACACCGTCGATAACCTCTACGCTGGGATTGGGTGGTCTCGGTCCTCTCTTTTCCGAGAATGCCGGTGCGCTAAACTTCCTGACACTCAGCAATTCGAAACCGCAAGATTTTCAGCATCCAATTCAAAACATGTTTAAAGAATTGGGCGTCGCTGATCCAAAAAGAATTGCTAGTTTTGCGGAACTATCTGCTGCGGACAGTATCCTTGACTTCATTGGTGATGTGGAGGGCGGTGGTGACCCGAACACCATATTTGGGAACAGAAAATTCGAAAGCCTGAAAGGAAAAAAACGCCTCGCCAAATTTATCGGTGAAGATGTCAATCAAATTACCGATATGTCGCTTGGCGAGTTTCTGTCTCTTCAGAAAGCCCTTCCTCCAAACAAGAGAGCGGCAGGAAAGTTGCAGTTTATGCCAGGTACGATTGAGGCATATGTTGGCTATATGGGCAATGTTGCAGTTGATGCAGGAAGTACTCTTTCTAAAAAAGAGATCGAAGCCAAAATTTGGAAAATGCCTTTTGATGAAGATATGCAGCATTTCCTCGGTTATGCGATGCTTCATGATAAGGGTTTTAAAAAGCTATTGGAAAAAGGGACAAAGTACGTCAACTCCTTTGGGCATAAACTTGCCGAAGGGTGGGCTGCATTGGTCAGTCCCATTTTGGGGCATGGCGTATATGATGGAATTGCAGGAAACCGCGCTTATGTTTCATGGAAGAAAACAAAAGGGGCTATACTTGGTGCTCTGAAGGACTTCGATTTCATGAGTGAAGCTGATGCGGGTCATGTTCTTCATGGGAAATCTGCCAAACCGTCCCCGGTCAAGTTGAGTGGCGTGATCCTTGATAACACCAACATTGCCTCTTTGTCGCCATCCCTGTACGGGGAGGGATCGGTCACCGCATCGCACAGCGCGGGCTTTATGAAAGCCAGCATGCCGAAGACAGGGCTGATGACTGAAAACATCACCGATATTCTGACCGTGCCTTTGTATAAAGACACCGCGACGAAGTCCAAGCCTGATGCCGGTATCTTCGTAAAAGACACGGAACAGCCCAAAAAGATCATGAGTCAGGCTTATAATCCGGCGCTGACGCTGGCTTAAGGCCGGGAATAAAGAGCTTCTCCATAGCGCCCGTCCGCTCCCCGGACGGGCGCAATCATTGACAAGCAGGGGCTTTGTGGGCTATAGGAAGGGGCGCAAACGTAAGGAAAGGACCTGTACGACGTGGCAAATTTGCATAAACATTTTGGCTGGGCGGTTTTAGCCTCGGAATTAAGCCACGTGTTTTGCTGTGTTTTGCCGACTTTGGTCACGGTTTTGGGGGTCTTGTCGAACATCGGATTGATCGGTGCGGCTCCGATGATGATCGAACGCCTGCACGACACGATCCACGAATACGAAGTCCCGATCATTATTTTTTCCGGTGTGATGGTGGTTTTGGGATGGATTGTTCATGGCGCCAGCCGCGAAGTTGATTGCCACGATACGGGCTGTACCCACCCGCCCTGTGGCACAAAGAAAAAAAGCAATGCGCGGATTTTGTGGGTGGCAACATTGTTGTTTGCGGTGAATCTGGTCATTTATTTCGGCATTCACCGCAATGTGGCAAGGCTTGAGATTTTTGAAACGCATCACGAGCATGAACACGATCATGCTCACGAACATGAATAGACAGATATGAATTTTTCCGAACTAGGGCTGGGCGACGACATATTAAAAGCGATTGAGGATATCGGCTATACAACGCCGACTCCCATTCAGGAAAAGGCGATCCCCATTGTTCTGATGGCCCGCGACCTGATCGGCCTCGCGCAAACCGGAACGGGCAAGACCGCTTCCTTTACCTTGCCGATGATTGAAATGCTGTCCTCCGGTCGCGCGCGGTCCCGTATGCCGCGCTCGCTGGTGCTGGCCCCGACCCGCGAATTGGCGGCACAGGTGGGTGAGAATTTCGATCTCTACGGCAAATACCACAAACTCACCAAAGCCTTGTTGGTTGGCGGTGAATCGATGGGCGACCAGATCAAGATTCTGGAGAAGGGCGTTGATGTTCTGATCGCCACACCGGGCCGTTTGCTTGACTTGTTTGAACGCGGACAAATCCTGCTCTCCGACATCAAAATTCTGGTGATCGACGAAGCCGACCGCATGCTCGATATGGGATTCATTCCCGACATTGAACGTATTGTCTCGTTGATCCCGCCCACGCGCCAGACGTTACTGTTTTCGGCAACCATGCCCGACGAGATCAAACGCCTGTCCGATAAATTTTTAAGCAATCCGAAAATGGTTTCTGTCGCGCCGCCCGCATCGCCAGCGAAAACGGTCGATCACCGTATGCTCGAAGTTTCGCCCCGCACGAAAAAATCCGCATTGAAAGATCTGATCGACCGCGAAGAAGTCAAAAACGCCTTCGTGTTCTGCAACCGTAAAAAAGATGTCGATATGCTCGGCAAGTGGTTGAAGGATCAAGGATTTTCCGCATCGCCCCTGCATGGTGATATGGTGCAATCGAAACGCACCGAAACGCTTCAGGCGTTCAAAGACGGTAAGATCGTTTTGCTGGTCTGTTCCGACGTTGCGGCCCGCGGCTTGGATGTATCTGGCGTATCGCATGTGTTCAATTACGATGTGCCCTTCAATGCCGATGATTACGTACACCGAATCGGCCGCACGGGTCGCGCGGGATTAAAAGGCAAAGCCTGGACTCTGATCACCGAGGACGATGACAAATTCGTCGATGCGATTATCAAACTGGTGGGGCAGGACATCCCGACGGAATCGGCCCAACCGCAACCACAGGAAAAATCCTCCCGTCCTGCTTCTAAATCGTCGGCCAAACCTGTAAAATCCGACAAACCCCGTCCCGAAAAAAGACCGGAACATAAGCCCGCCAGACCGGAAAAAACGGAAAAATCCCGTCCCCGTCCTCACCGCGAAGCCGAAGACGCTGGTCCGAACCAGTTCTGCGACGAAACAATGCCGGCTTTTCTGCGCCGCTAGGCTTTATAACCCGACTTCCCGATTGACTTGACCGCCGGATTTTCCGACAATAGAAGTCACATTTTTCTTTTGACATATTTCAAATGCCCCACTTGTTACTGAATTCTGCAAAAACCATAACCCGCAAGCCGAAATTCTGGCGGCTGGGAACATTGTTATTGGCAGGTGTCGCACTCAGCCAGTTGGCGCACGCAGCCATCACCGACGGAACGGAACAGCCCGCTTCGTCTTATCCGATCCCGCCTGTCGCGGATCAGGTCGATTTTGCGGCCAACACCATTTCTTATGATGAACTCAATCAGGACGTGATCGCCGAAGGTGATGTCGAGATTATGCAGGATGAAAAAATCGTCCGCGCGCAAAAAGTCGTCTATCACCTCCAGACCGAAAAAGTGGAAGCTCTGGGTGATGTGATCCTGCTCGATAAGACAGGTGACATCCATTTTGCCGATCAGGTCGAACTCGAAAAACAATTCAGCAACGGATACATCAAAAAACTGCGTTCGGTTCTGGCAGACGGATCACGCATCACCGCCGAAGAGGGGGAGCGCATCGACGGCACAAAGATCGTCATGAAAAAGGCGACCTATACGCCGTGTGAACCGTGCAAGGCGGACCCCAGCAAACCACCGACATGGCAGCTCAAGGCCGACAAGGTCACACACGATAAAGAAGATCATTCCATTACTTACAATGATGCGACGCTTGAGGTGATGGGAGTTCCCGTGGCATGGACCCCGTATTTCTCGCATCCGGATGGAACCATCAAACAAAAAAGCGGTGTCCTGCCGCCGAAATTCTCGCTGAACTCGCAGTTGGGATTTGGCGTCTCGTCGAGTTATTACTGGGCCATTGATCCGTCACAGGATGCCACCATCGGCGCGCGCGTTTTTACTTCGGTCGCCCCGCAGATTTTCGGTGAATACCGTAAACGCTTTGACCGGGCGATGATCAAATTCAATGGCAGCAGTACATACTCCGACCGCAAATACAGCATCGGCGAAGAAACTTATATAAGCGACGAAGAATACCGTGGTCATCTGTTCGGCGAAGGGTTGTGGGACGTCAATGACAAATGGCGCGCCGGCTTTAAAAGCCAGATCACGACCGACGATCAATATCTGCGCGAATATGATGTCACCAACGAAGATGTGCTGGAGAACGAAATTTACGCCGAACGCTTCGAAGGCCGGAATTATTTCGTGACCCGCGCACTGGCCTTTCAGGATATCCGGACCAGTGAACGTTCTGCGGACCAGCCGAATATCTTCCCCGAATTCGAAGCTTCGTTTCTGGGCAGCCCAGATAATTTTCTCGGCGGACGCTGGAGCGCGGATATTTCAGGCCTAAGCCTTGTCCGCAAAGGAAATGGTCAGGATATGGGCCGCCTGTCGATGGACCTTGGCTGGCAACGCCGCGACATTGCCTCATTCGGCTTGGTAAACACTTTTAACATCAACGCCCGCAGCGACTATTACAATATCTCGGACCGCAACGAATCTTTGGGAGCTGGGGATGCAACGGCCACGCGCCTTTATCCGGTTCTTCATGACGTTCTGTCCTTTCCCGTTGAAAAACAGTTTGAATCATCCCAACTTGTTATAGAACCGACCGCTTCACTAACTCTCTCGACGAATTCCAAGAACGATACGGGGATCCCGAACGAAGATTCCCAAGATGTCCAGATCGACGCGCTCAATATTTTCAATGCCAACCGTTTTCCGGGTCTTGACCGGACCGAAGACCGATCTCATGTGACCTACGGGATCAGGACGGGCATTTATGAATTCAATGGCGATTCGCTCGAAACGTTTTTGGGTCAGAGTTTCCGTTTTGAAAACGAAGACAACCCGTTTCCCGACGGTTCCGGCCTTTCCGACCAGAAATCTGATGTAGTTGGCCAGATTGTCGCTCGCTATAAGGAAATGTTCACACTCAATTACGGATTCCAGTTGGCTTCAAGCAATCTTCAATCCGAGCGGCACGAGTTGGATGGAAAGGTGGATTTTGGTCAGCTGACTCTCTCCGGAACGTATCTTTATGCCCGCGCTTTGGAGGGAACCGACCTGAACACCTCGCGGGAACAGATATACGGTTCTGCAGGGTACAAACTGGATGACGAGTGGACACTCAAAACATCCGCCCGCTATGATTTCAGCGCCGAAGACGAAGGTCTGCGCTACGCAGGTATGGGGCTTGATTACGAAGGCCAGTGCGTAAGTATATATACAGCAGCCCGCCGGAAATTTACCTTCGAAGACACAGGGGATAATTCCACTGAAGTTACGGTGTCTCTGGGGTTGAAAAACCTCGGATCGTTCGGAGATGACAGGTAAGAAAGGTGCATGATGTCGCTTTCCTCTTATAATCCAAGAGACAGGTATCGTGATCGTGCGGTTCGCCGCATCAACAAAGCGCTCCTGTTTCTGATTCTGGTGGGTGGGAGCACCACGCTTGGTTTTATGGCGGGACGTCAGCACGCAACGGTCCAGATTGGCTCTCTAAAAAAGGAAGTCGAGACCCGAGACGAGCAAATGAAGACGGTTCAGGAAGAACTGGTGGCCGCGCGCGCCGATGCGCAAACGGCCAACTCGCGCTTTGAGTTGTTACGCGTCCAGTACGAGAAAGATTTGCCGCAAGGCGGTCCGACCCGCGAAATTTTTGAAATGGTCAGAAAACAGATCGACGATGGCATGGCGCCCGAACGTCTGGCGTTTGTGATCCGCTCTGCCCGCCCGCCGCGCAACTGCTCCGACCCCACGAGCAAGCGCTTCGTAGTCCGCACCCCCGCCTATAAAGGACCGTCCAGCACGGTTTCGGTCGGGGAAGGTGCGGTGATTGTTTCAGGTTTCGGGGAATCGACCCGCGGCCGCGACGGGCAGACCGAAGCATGGTATGACCCGACCCAACAAGTCACGGTGACATTCAAATCGGCTGACGGGGGAACGGAACAGAAAAGCGGCACTCTGCCGTTCCAGCATTCTGTAATTGCATCGGGGCGTGAATACCGCTTCACCATGACCGAAGGCGAAAAATCCTTTGTCAAAGTGACCTTTGACAGTTGCGACTATCCTTGATTTCTTTTTTGAAATTATTTTTTCTGGACCCACTGGCCGCCCACCATCAGGAGTTCTCCTTTGGTAGCCATGGAAAACATTTTCTGCGCGGCGATTTTTTGAACCTCGGCAACCGGAATGGTTTCCTTGGCAGCAGTCTGTTTGTAAACAACCATCCGCCCCCTGTTGGTGTTGTTGACCAGAGAGGTGACCTCAGGCGAAGGATTGGGCAATGTCGCGGCCACCAGACCGTCGGACGTTTCACCGATCAATCCGGCCCGCTTGGCGGAAACCAAATCCATATCGCCAGCCATGGCCACGGCAGAAAGAAAAACAACGGAAAAAACGGTCAAAAGAAAACGGGAAAATTTGGCAAGGGTCATAAAAACCTCCTATTACGATTTGGCAGGAACGCCGAACAGGTCGGGATTGCTGAGAATTTCCTCGTCAAGATTCTTCTCGACGCGGACACGCACTTCCTGCTCGATTTTGATATTCATATTGATTTCAATCGGCTTGTCCGGCGCTTCGACTTTTACGGTCGGCGTACAGGCAGCCGTATAAAACAGGCATAAAACAACCAATACGGCAGATCTCATTTTTTATCTCCCTTGATAGAACGCAGTGTAGACCCGATATCCCCCGCTTGCAATGTATTCCTCAAAACCTGCCCCAGATCGCCCTCGAGGTTGAGGTTGAGCGAAATCGGGCGTTCCCCGAACAGCGGACTGGTCCCGCTGGCTTTAAGGGTGGTGGTCATATGCCCGTCCATCGGCCCGTTGAGGTCGAGCGACAGTTCGGTAAATTTGAAATCGCTCAAGGCATCACGCACGGTCTTCATCCGCGGGTCGTCCCCCTGAAGGGATGTGGGAAACTGGTCCGGTGTATATTTGAAATACCCGTCGCCTTCATTGGCAATTGCCCCGCTTTTGAATGAAATTTTTCCGTCCTTGATCGTCAGGGGAATGGTCCCGCTGATCTGTCCTGCCGCGGAAAAAGAATCGACTTCCACTAGCTTCGAAAGATCGGCCATCTGCAAATGGTCGAGTTTGACATTGATATCCGTGGCGGCGGTCTGATCCGGCGCCAGCACGGTAAACGGCGAAGTTGTGACCATCCCGCCCGCAACATTGAGCCACGATGAAGAAATGGTCAGCCCTTTGTCCTGACTTCCCTGACAGGTCAGACTACCCGTCCCGATCTCTGCATTCTTGCCCTGCAGAGTGTAGGAAAGAGAGGTCTTGTCCATGGCCCATGGAGAAAGCGAGGAGAACGAAATTTTCCCCTTAAGGTCGCTGAACACCGTGCCGCTCCACTCTCCAGCCACGGAGCGAAGGTCAAGCGACACGGGACCGGAAAAAGTTAAAGCCTCATCGCCCGACAAAACAGAAGCTTTGCCCTCAAGACCGATATTTCCCGACGCCAGGGAGATGTTCAAGTTCTCGGGAAGAAGATTTGAAATATCTCCGGCCGGAATTTGTACGGGAAGAAATGTCACGTCGGTTTTTTTTGTATCGGCATAATAGGCCGCAACGCCTGAAATTCTGGTTTTCTTTTCCCCCAGCAATACGGCCCACGCCGCTTCTTTCGGGGACGCGCTGTCGAAAACAGATGGTGGCAACGCAATCTGCGCCGTGAGCGGAGATAGGGCATGAAGGTAGGAAAGTCCTGCCTCGTCTGGGTCTTCTTTGACAATTTTATACAGGTCGGCGGCATCTTGCGCGTCGACGGTAATCTCCATCTGCGCGGGGGGCGTGGCGTTCCACCGTCCGGCCAGAACGACATTGGGAAATCCCGCCGGAGATGTTTTGAAGAAAAACGGATCGCCCTTGGCGGTATCAAAAGTGAAATCGACATTTTGCAATAACGCGTTGAGTGCCTTGACCCGCCCCGCGAGAATTTGCCCCGCATAGACAGTCTTGCCCGCACCGGAGGCTCTGCGGGTCGAGGCCCAGCCCGACACACGCGACAATTCGATCTGCGGAATGCTAACCCGCCCTTCGAGCAATTCGGCGGAAAGATCATACCCGCCATTTGCAGAAATTTTTCCATTGCCGTTGAGTGTAAAGGAAAGCTGTTTTTGCCGTCCCCACAGGGAGAAGGCGATTTTTTGCGTGTCCTTGGCCGCATCGGTATCGACAGAGAGTTTCCCCTCAATCCGCAAATCACCCTCCGGCGTATCAAGATCGAGCGTCGCTCCTTGAACCAGCAACGAAGACAAAGGCAGAAGGGTGGATGAAGAAGATGAGGTGGGCGTGGTGGCGTCCCACCCAGCCAGTTTGAAATGTCCGGCCTCGTCGATTTCTCCAGTCAACTCGATGCTCTTGATGTTAAGGCGCTCGATTGTACGTGAAGATAAAAGCGTCCCCCATGAGAACTGGACGCTGACTTGGTCTATGGAACTGAAATCGTCGCCATCTAGCGAAATATGATCAATGTAAAGTCCTGCAGGGGAGAGCGAAACGCCACTCGCATGCGCGGCGGGAAAACCGTTGCCGCGCAGGACTTTTGCTACCAGATACGGGCCGCCATAAATCGAAGCGCCAATAAAACCGCCGGCCAGAACGACCCCCGTTCCAGTGAACCGCAAGGCTTTGCGGATATGGCCACGAGCCATGCGGAGCCTCCCTAAATGTCGATATTTTCCACGAAACTGGCGTTGGCCTGAATGAAGTCGAAACGCGCCTCGGCATTCTTGCCCATCAGCTTGTTGACGAGATCATCAAGGTCAGGATTGCGCACGGCCTGTCCTGTCACCATCTCGGTAGCCTCGGCAGCATCGCGCAAAGTGACACGGATCAAAGTGCGCGACTCTGGTGACATAGTGGTTTCTTTAAGCTGCTTTGCAGGCATTTCACCCAGACCTTTAAAGCGCGAGATTTCGGGTTTCTTGCCTTTGAAGGTGGTCTTGAGCAATTCGTCCTTGTGCGCATCGTCCATGGCGTAGGCACTCAGCGTCCCCGACGTCAAACGATAGAGCGGCGGCTGTGCCAGATACAAATGCCCCTTGGCCACCAGTTCTGGCATCTGCGTATAGAACATGGTCATGAGCAGAGAAGCAATATGCGCACCGTCCACGTCGGCATCGGTCATGATGATAATGCGTTCATAGCGAAGACTGTCGAGCGAAAACGCCGATCCGGCCCCGCAGCCGAGAGCCTGAACCAGATCCTGAATTTCTTGGTTCTCGCGGATTTTGTCACGCGTGGCCGATACCACATTCAGGATTTTTCCGCGCAAAGGAAGAATGGCCTGCGTTTCGCGGTTGCGCCCCTGCTTGGCCGACCCACCGGCCGAGTCACCTTCGACGATAAACAGTTCGGTCCCCTCGGCGGCAGAACGCGAACAGTCCGCAAGCTTACCAGGCAAACGTAAACGGCGCGTCGGCGTTTTGCGCGACATTTCTTTTTCATCTTTGCGGCGCTTGCGTTCTTCGGCCTTGTCGATAAAGGCTTCGAGCAACGACGTGCTACGCGCCGGATTGCTGGTCAGCCAATGGTCGAAATAATCTTTAAGTGCATTATCGACCAGACGCGTAACTTCCGCAGTCGCCAGCTTGTCTTTCGTCTGCCCTTGGAATTGCGGGTCGCGAACGAACACGGACAGCATCACAGCCGCACCACCCAACACATCATCCGCCGTAATCTGTCCGGCTTTCTTGTTGGAGGTTAGGTCGCCATAATTTTTAATTCCGCGCAACAGCATGGTGCGGAGACCCGATTCATGTGTCCCTCCTTGCGGAGTAGGGACCGTGTTACAATAGGACTTGGTAAACCCGTCGCTTTCGGCAAGCCACGTAATCGCGCATTCAACGCGTCCGATGCCATCGGCGAACTCGGCCTGACAATGGAACGCTTCAGGGATCAGAACAGATTCGGATTCGACCGCCGTATTGAGGTAATCAAGCAACCCGTTCGGAAAGTGGAAACTGGCCTCGGTCGGAATTTTTGAATCGGCAAACAGAACGTCCGGATCGCACGACCATTTGATTTCGACGCCACGGAACAGATAGGCCTTGGATCGCGCCAGATCGTGAATCTTGCGCGCCGAAAAAAGCTGCTTGCCGAAAATTTCAGGGTCGGGGTGAAACCGCACCGACGTGCCGCGCCGCGCCTTAGGGGCTTTGCCGACCGTTTCGAGTTTCGAAGCCGGATGACCCTTTGAAAAAGACTGGCGGTAAATCGTGCCGTCGCGCACAGCCTCGACACTCATATCGTCGGACAGCGCGTTGACCACCGAAATCCCGACCCCGTGCAAACCGCCCGAAGTCTGATAGGCCTTGTTCGAGAATTTCCCACCCGAGTGCAAAACGGTCAGAATAACTTCCAAAGCGGATTTTTTCGGATATTTCGGATGCGGATCGACCGGAATACCGCGCCCGTTGTCGGAAATGACAACGCTGTTGTCTTTGCAGAGCTTGATTTCGATCAGGTTGGCATGACCCGCCACAGCCTCGTCCATCGAGTTGTCTAGGATTTCATTCACCAGATGGTGCATGGCGGCCTCGTCCGTGCCGCCGATATACATCCCCGGTCGGCGGCGGACAGGCTCCAGCCCCTCCAGAACCTCAATGTCCGATGCGTCATAGCTGGTAGAAGAAGACTTCTTTTTGGCGGAAGAACCGGAAGAAAACAAATCGCTCATATTTCTTAACTTTTTTGGTATAATCTGGGTGGTGGCCTGAATGGGGGCTATCTGACCACAGAATCGCCTGAAAAACAACAGGAAGACATAGAATAACAAAGGGGTACAAGGTTTTGGTGAAACGCATTGGGCAATGGGGTTTAATCCTGGGAACAGCCACCCTTCTTGTAACAGGGACGGGAATGCCGACTTTCGCGTTCAGCGGAACCGATGACGCCCCCAGTTTGTCATATAAACTATCGGGACCCAAAGAGGAAATCTACAAAGAGATGGAGGTCCATCGGGAAACGCCGGAAGACGACCAGAGTCTCGCACTGGAAGTGCGATTGCCGCGGGGCTGGGTTCGTTATGATGAAAAAAAAGACATAGGTGAGCTTCCTGGTGGCAAGAATGAAGATGGTTCAACGGATGGAACGGATATTTTTAAAACCCTGCTGCGCTTTGTAAGCCCTCCCCGTCTGGAATACCGGAGCGAGTTTCGTGTCCGCAGTATAGAAATCAACAATCTGATCTCGCTCAAAAACTGGTTCAGTCTTTATACACTGCAAATGGGATTTTCTCCCGAAGGGATTACGGAACTTTCAGACAACCGGATGGACGCCCAATATACTTTGTTTGAAGATGGGGAGCCCATGGTCGCGCGGTCGGTCGTTCAACGCTCCGGCAAAAAAATCATCTTGGCCGAGTATCTGGTTCACCAGGACAATTACGAAGTGGAGAAGGATCTCCAAATCGCAGCCATGGCGGATTATCATCTTCTCTCCCCTGAGCGGACTTTGCCAGTTGCCCTCAATGTATATACGTTTGTAGATATTGCAAAATTCAACTATCCGGAAAGCTGGCTGCTTTATACGCCGGATTTGGACACAATCGACCGTATGGAAGCTTCAGTCATTAACGTTCGCGGATTTATTTCGGAGGACCGTAAGGATATCCAGAGCCACCAGTTGAACGGCCGGATTGATGTCACGATGGTGTCAAAATTTATCGGAACTACGGTTGAAAAGGAAGTAACGGATATAGGTGCGGCGTTGAAGGCAAACGGCCTGATATTGGGGGATAAAATCGCCGATCTGGAGAATGTGAAGGTGCATAATCTTGTGACCTCGGTTGACGTAAAGGTCTACCACATTATTCCTCCGGCAAATGAACTTGTCAGATATAGACAGTTTTCTGGCGATAACATGACCAATAAAAAACTGGCAGACTATGAATACTGGTTTGCGGTAATGGAAACCAAAGGGCGGTATTATTTTATCCGGCTCCTGACGATCAGCCGCAATGAAGATCTCAAAGCTTGGGCGGAAAACACCGAAGTCTTCAGGATGCTTCTAGCCAGTGTTTCTCCGGTCAACGACACGGCGCACTAGGCGCTATTCGGCAAACGGATTTTTACTCTTTCTCAGAAGAATGCGGATCGGCACGCCGCCGAGATCGTAGTCCTGCCGCAGCGCATTGATCAGATAGCGTTTATAGGTATCCGGCAAATCGTCAGGCTTTGACACCCACACGGCAAAAGTTGGTGGACGCGTATTGATTTGCGACATAAACCGCAAACGGTTGGGGCGGCCCGAGACCAGCGGCGGCGGATATTGCGATGTCTTCTTTTCAAGCCAGCGATTGAGCTTTCCAGTAGATACGCGTTTGTTCCAGGTTTTATAGGCGGTGATGCCTGCGTCCATCAACTTGTCGAGATTTTGCTCGCGCAAAGCGGACAGAGTGACCAGCGGAATATCCGGAACCTGCGCCAGAGAATTTTTCAAAATGTCTTTGATCTCTTCCAGTTTTTCGGTCCGGTCCTTGACCAGATCCCACTTGTTGATGCCGATCACCAGCACGCGTCCTTCACGGATCACCAGATCGGCAATTTGCAAATCCTGTTTCTCGAGTGGCATTTGTGAATCGACCAACAGATAAACAATCTGCGACAAGCGAATGGCACGAAGTGTGTCATCGACGGCCATTTTCTCAAGCTTTTTCTCGATCTTCGATTTACGGCGCAGCCCTGCGGTATCGACCAACCGGAATTTCTGGTTGCCCCACATCCAGTCCACGGCAATCGCATCGCGTGTCAAACCCGCTTCCGGTCCGGTAATCACGCGGTCTTCTTCTAGTAAGGCATTCATCAAAGTTGATTTACCCGCGTTGGGGCGTCCGACCAACGCAATGCGGATCGGTTTTTCGGAAAGAATGCCGGACTCTTCTTCCTCATCCGCCAGATCCAGAAACTCGAAACTCTCGTCGCCCTCAAGACGGTCAAGATCTTCCTCGCTCCAGAATTTTTGCCCGTCATTCTCTTCGGCAACAATTTCCTCTTCGGCAGGGAAGTGGGGGATGAGGCGTGCATAAAGTTCATCCATTCCGATACCGTGCGCCGCCGACATCGCAATCGGATCGCCTAGACCGAGAGAGAACGCTTCCATACGCGCTTCTTCCAGAACTTTGTCCTGCTCGCATTTATTGACGAGGAGCAAGACGGGTTTTTTCTGACGTCGAAGCCACTTGGCAAAATGCTCGTCCATCGGGGTCAGGCCCGCCCGCCCGTCAACCACAAACAAAATAACATCGGCGTGCTTCAGAGCCAGCTCGGTTTGCTTGCGCATCCGCGCTTCCATACTGTCGTCGAATTTTTCCTCGAGACCTGCCGTGTCGATCAAACGGATTTTCTGGTCGAGCAACCGCCCGTCCGCTTCGCGCCAGTCACGCGTAACTCCGGGCGTGTCATCGACGATGGCGAGCTGCTTGCCCGTCAAACGATTGAACAGCGTTGATTTCCCGACATTCGGACGGCCGACAATGGCAATGCGCAGCATAGAATTTTCCTGACTTTTTCTTTTTATTTCCAGGCGCTAAGCGTCCCGTTTTTGTGCAACAGGAACAACGTACCTGCCGCAACCACCGGAGGCGCAGCAACCGCATCACCGGTATTAAGCAGCCGGATCAATGTTCCATCCTTGGGAGAGATTTCAAGGACAGCACCTTCAGGCGATGTGACAATCAGCCGCCCGCCCGCCAGAACAGGTCCATACCACAACAAGGAATTGCGGTCCTGATCTTCCTTTTCTTGGAGGTAATCGGAAAGATTCTTGACCCACAACAACGAGCCTGTGTCGCGGCTCAACGACACAAGTTCTGAATCTGATGAAATCAGAAAGATCATGTTGCCCGCAACCCATGGCGATTTGGCGCCGCCGATATCGCGCTGCCAGACGCGGTGTCCAGTACGCTGTTCAATGGCCACGACTTTTCCACCGTAACTGATACCAAAAACAAGATCTTTGTCGATGACGGGCAATGCACGGATATCGGGAAGTGATGCGGCTCCGCCTGTATTGACCATCGGCGAAAGGTTGTCGCTCCACGCCACCGATCCGTTTTCAACGCGAAGGGCTGTCAACTCTCCCGAAGACAATGGCGTAACGACGATATCGTTGTTGACGGCGGGACTGGCTGCACCGACCAGACCGGCAGTCTCTGCTGTTCCTTCATAATCCCATTTGCGTTTTCCGGTCGCTGCCTCCAGTGCTAGCAACTGGTTATCGACAGTGAGCACATAAACAGTTTCGTTCAAAATGGTTGGGGCCGCGCGCGAAGGCGAGGGCAAGGTGGCCCGCCAATAGATGCCACCTTCTTTCGGGTTCATGGCGATCAATTCGCGATATCCGTTGGTGACATAGAGGATATTTTTGGACGCGGCCAATCCGCCGCCGATCACTTCCTCATCCTCGAATTTGGGACGAATGCCGTTTTTCCACAGGCGTTTGCCGCTCTTGAGATCGAACGCGCTAACCTCAGAGTCGGTATCAAGCGTATAAACTGTGCCTTCAAAGACAACAGGTTGCGCGGTCAATGGGGCCTCGTCGCTGCTGCCGTCGCCGATATCTGCGCTCCATACTTTCTCAAGCGACTTGTCGGAAAGGACAACATGTAGCATGGCGTGGGTCGGGTATCCGCCGGCCTGCGGCCAGTATTCGTTCTGCCACGCTTCGGGGGCAATAAAACCTTCGCCTTGCACGGCAACGTCGGTTGGCTCCAAACCTCTTTGAAGCTGCAAGACGGAAATCCGTTCTCCGGGCAGAGGAACTTTCTTTTCATCCTCGAACCAGCTGCACCCCGACATCAGTCCGGCAGTCATAACGCAAAGAGAAAGGGCAGTGAGGGAACGTGTCATCATGGTAACTACTCCTTGGTCTCGACATGAGCCAGATTGTAACTATAAACTTCCTGAAGGGCTTGAACCTGCGTCATCATTGAAGGCGGCAAGGTCTGATCGGCGGAGAGTAGAGCGAGGTCAGACAGTGCGCCTTTGTAATCCTTGTTTTTATGCGCTTTGATCAGCACCGAAAGCATCAATCCGCGAGAACGCCATGACGATTTGTCCGACGTTGCAACCGGAGCGATCGCCTTAAGCAACTCTTCCCCCGTCATATCCCCTTTATGGTCGAGTTGAACGGAAACCAGTTGGACTAGAGCCAGATCGCGTAAATCCTGCGGAACCGATTTGTCTTTGACGATCAGGTCGTAATACCCCATAGCCTTGTCGAAATCTTGTTTCTCGAGGGCCATCGCGCCGGCGTCAAGCGCGACCAGAGCTTTTCCCGGACCTTTGAGCGCAGTGGTCAGCGGTTCGAGCTTCTCCGGCGCATCCTCGCTTTTCAAAGCTTCGATGATCGACGACGTCTGTTGTTTGGCCTGATGGGTTTTATAGGTTTTCCAACCCGAATTGGCCGCCGTCCCGATAATCAGAGCCGCCGCCAGAAAAATCACACTGTTGCCGTGCTGCTCCCACAGGCGCTTCATGCGCTCGACGCGCATCGCTTCATCAACTTCACGAAATAAATCACTCATTTATGACACTCTCCTAAAACTGGACCTTATTCTTAGAAGATCGGAGTGAACTTGGCAACCCGCCCCGAAAGCTGAAAATGGGTAATCCCCCTTTAGTTTCAGGGGCTTTTACTGTAAACTGCGAAACCGTTTAAGTTTTAAAGATTAGGTTGAGGAAGCCAATGCCCAAGATTAAAGTCAAAAATCCAATAGTTGAAATCGACGGCGACGAGATGACCCGCATCATTTGGGCATGGATCAAGGACCGCTATATCCACCCTTATCTGGACATCGACCTGAAATATTTCGACCTATCGGTCCAGAACCGTGACGCCACCGACGACCAGGTGACAATCGATGCCGCGAATGCCATAAAAACCCACCGCGTCGGGGTCAAATGTGCAACGATTACGCCGGATGAGGCTCGAGTGACCGAATTCAGCCTCAAGAAAATGTGGAAATCGCCAAACGGTACGATTCGTAACATTCTCGATGGCACGGTGTTCCGCGAACCGATCATTTGCAAGAACATCCCCCGCTATGTGCCCGGTTGGACTAGTCCAATTATCATTGGCCGTCACGCCTTCGGCGACCAGTATAAGGCGACCGATTTCAAGGTTGCTGGGGCGGGTAAACTCACCATGACCTTCCAGCCCGCCGATGGTGGTCCTGCACAAGTTTACGATGTGTTCGACTTTAAGGGGCCGGGCGTGGCGCTCGGCATGTATAACGTCGATGCCTCGATTGAGGGGTTCGCACGGGCTTGCTTTAATTACGCTACGGCGCGTAACATGCCGCTTTATATGTCCACCAAAAACACCATCCTCAAGGCCTATGACGGAAAGTTTATCGAGATATTTCAAAGGGTTTACGAGCAAGAATTCAAAACGGACTTTGACAAAAAAGGCCTCGCTTATGAACACCGCCTGATCGACGATATGGTGGCCTTTGCCGTCAAATCGAATGGCGGGATGGTCTGGGCTTGTAAAAACTATGATGGCGATGTCCAGTCCGATGTCGTGGCTCAAGGGTTCGGATCGCTCGGTCTGATGACCTCCGTTCTTCTGACGCCCGACGGACAGATTGTCGAAGCCGAAGCCGCCCACGGCACAGTCACGCGCCATTATCGCCAATATCAAAAAGGCGAGGCGACCTCGACAAACCCGATTGCCTCGATTTTCGCATGGACTCAAGGGCTGAAATATCGCGGGAAGTTTGATGACACGCCCGAACTGGTACGTTTTGCGGAGAAACTCGAACGAGCTTGTATTGAAACTGTCGAGGATGGTGATATGACAAAAGATTTAGCCCTTCTCATCGGCAAGGATCAGAACTATTTGACAACTGAGGCCTTTATGGACAGTGTTGCCGCCAAATTCGAGAAAATGTGAGACTAGACCAACAATGAAAACCGGAAAATTCAGATTTCTTGTAACTCTACCCGCTCTACTGGTTTTTGCCGGTGGCGCTGCTGCCGCGTCTGCACCGGCAAAAGAAGGTGTCGGCGCAAAACCTGCCATGCATAAATTCACCGATCCCTATATCGGTCAGATGCAGGAAGTGACCGCAGGCTATGAAGATACACTCGTCCACATTGGCCGCGATTATGATGTTGGCTTTGTCGAGATGCGCGCAGCCAACCCGACCTTGGACCCGTGGATTCCGGGAGCAGGGGCGCATGTGATTGTTCCGACCATGAATATTCTTCCCAATGCGCCGCATGAGGGTGTTGTCATCAATCTTGCTGAAATGCGGATGTATTACTATCAGTCTCCTTACGACCCCCCAAAAACATTTCCGATTGGCATCGGTCGTGACGGGTTGAGGACTCCCGTGGGTGTAACAACAATCACCCGCAAAAAAGAAGGCCCGACATGGACGCCGACCGAACGGATGAGAAAAGAAGACCCGACTCTGCCAGTTTCCGTTCCCCCCGGACCCGAAAATCCGATGGGGTCCCATGCGCTTTACCTTGGGTTTCCGACCGTTGCCATTCATGGCACCAACAAACCTTATGGGATTGGTCGCCGCGTGAGCAGCGGATGTATCCGTATGTTCCCAGAAGATATTACGCAAGTTTACCAGATGGTCCCCGCCGGAACGAAAGTCACCGTGGTCGATCAACCTATCAAGGCCGCATGGATTGGCGACCGTCTCTTCCTTGAAGTTCACCCGACTCAGGAACAGGCGACATTGATGGAACGCGAAGGGGCGATACCCGATTATCAATTGTCCGAACGCGATCTGGCTTACATTATGCGGGTGGCAGGACCGGATGTCGAAAAGCTGGATTGGCAAAAAATCCGACAAGTGGTGAAAGACCGCAAAGGTTATCCGATCCCGATTGCAACAAAAACCGAAACCATAAAAAAAGCTGAGCGTTAGCTCAGCTTTTTAATTGGAAATCGGTCAAAAAATTACTTCGTAACTTTTTTCTCGAAAACCGGTGCTGCGCTGTCAACGTCGGAAGACTGGGCGGTGCTGCAAGCAGCCAGAGCCAGGGTCGACACCAAAAGGCACAGGGACAGTACGACTTTTTTCATTCTTGTTCTCCGTGAATGGAATGTTCAGACAGTGTGAATAATCGAGCTGCTGAGACTCTTCAAGAGGGAAAAACGCGGGAATAAAAAAGGCCACAGTGAAGTGGCCTTTTTGTAACAGAAATCGAGTTTCGAATTACTTCGTAACTTTTTTCTCGAAAACTGGTTCTGCGCTAGCTACAGGAGCAGCAGCAGTTTGACCGCCAGCGGTACGCTCGGAAGCGTAAGGAGGCTGGGTGTCAACATAACCTTGACCGGTGGTGTCGCAAGCGGCCAGAGCCAGAGTGGAACCGAGCAGGCAAACGGTAGCGAGAAGTGCTTTCATTTTAGGACCTCATTATTTTTTAACGTTAAAAAAGTATCTCCTCCAAGAGAATGAGAGAGATACAAGGTAAATCACAAACTTAGCTGATTCAATCCCTCATTTTGCCAAAACCGGAAATTTTTATAAAAAAGGAAGGGGCGGGGATTATGCGGATGTCTTCTGGAAATACGCGTCGATGGATTTCTTGATGGTTGCCGCAATTTTCTGACGGTGTTGCGGGGAACTGAGCCGCTCGACTTCCCCGCGGTTGGTCAGATATCCCATCTCGATCAGGATCGAGGGAATATCCATGGCTTTGAGGACGGCAAATCCGGCGGATCGGTGAGCTCCTTCAAGAGTTTTGATGCTGTTGGTCCGGAAATGCTGAACGACGGTATTGGCCAGAAATTTTGATTGGTTCATCGTATCGCGTGCGGCGAGGTCAATCAGGATATTGGCTACGTCATCTTCCTGATGGGACAAATCAATACCCGCAATCAGATCGGATTTGTTTTCCCGCTCGGCCAGCTTCTCGGTTTCCTTGTCCGAAGCCTTGTCGGACAGCGTGTAAACCGAAGCTCCGGTTACGTTCGAATCCCGGATCGAGTCGGCGTGAAGAGAGATAAACAGATCACCTTTATTTTTGCGCGCAAAATTCACACGCCCGCGAAGCGGAATAAAGACATCGCTTTCGCGGGTCATCTTCACACGGTATTTGCCGCTATCTTCCAATTGTTTGCGCAACTCGTGTGCCACAGCCAGAACGATGGTTTTCTCATACATGCCGTTGGCCCCGCGCGCACCGGGGTCTTGACCGCCATGACCGGCATCAATAATGACAAGAGGTTTTTGGGCAGGAGGAATAAAGGTTTGCGAACGGGCAGGCGGAGAAACCTGTCCTTTGCGCGGTGGCAATGGAATGCCGCCGATTGAGGCCGATGCAATGTCGAATGATTGTTCGGGGGCTGAGGCGCGCATATTGCCCATCACCTGCGATCCGGCCTCGGAAGAGATGGTCGCGCTGGTGGCTTGAAAATCGACAACCAACCGGTCCGGTTGACTGCCCTGTTTAGGGAGAAGAAAAGCGGACTGGATCATCACGGGGGAATTGGTTTCAAACACCAACCGTCCCTTGCCACCACCGAGAGAGCCGAATCGCACGTCGCTGACCGACACGCCTTGCGCGTGGGGAATGGTTCCGGCCTTCCATGCGAAGTCATCCATATCAATCACGATCCGGTTGGGACCACCGAGAATAAAGGCGCGAAATTGGGTCGGCGCAGTCAGTTCGATCACGGCGCGTTGCTTGTCTGGATGTGCACCGAACCTGACGGATTTGATATCCAGCGCAAAGGCGCTCTGGACCGCGGCCAGCAGCACCAGGAACAAAAGAGAAAGAAAAACAGAGCGGACAGGACGAATCATAGGGCAAGCACAAACAAAAGCCTCGAAGCCGAATGGTCGGGGCGGATTGATTTAATAAGAATCACTCTAATACATCGCCTTGGAAAATGAAAACTCCGATCTTGCAGACCTCACAGGCAGGCGATTCGCAGTAGATTTGCATAATCACAAAAATGGAAGGGGTGCATAAAGCACGGAATAGCTGAAATTTACATTTTTTGATTGTTAAAACATCTCAACCCATATAATGTCATTTTGCGACCGCCGGAGTTTTAGCACGCGTTTGAATCGATGAAAGGTTTCGCTAGCACTGGCGTAAGGTAGGAAAGTCCTGAGAAATTGGCTTTCTGGCCCATCTGGAGAGAAAAAAGGGTAAGTAACGCGAAGACCCTGCCTTCTCTAACAGACTGAAGAAAAAGGCCAAATTCAGGACGATAGTTTAAATCATTGAGATGTGCGGCCAGTGCCCGCACTGTCTTTATCCGTCGCATTAAAGACTGCTGCGCGCCCGTACGCCGTACCGGGAGTTACAATTACTATGCCAAAACGGATGTTGATCGATGCAACGCACGCCGAAGAGACGCGCGTTGCCGTCGTAGATGGAAACAGACTTGTTGAATTTGACTACGAAAGCAAGCTGAGAAAACAATTAAAGGGCAGCATTTTTCTTGCCAAGGTCACGCGGGTTGAACCGTCCTTGCAGGCCGCCTTTGTGAATTTTGGCGGTAACCGCCACGGGTTTTTGCCGTTCTCGGAAATTCACCCTGATTATTTCCGTATCCCAATTGCCGACCGTGAAGCACTTGTGGCTGCACAACAGGCGGAATACGAAGCTGCAATAGCAGCAGAAGAAGCGGCCATCGCCGAAGAAGAAGCGGCTCTGGCGGCCGAAGCAGCGGCAAAAGCCAAAAAATCACAACAAGGCGAAGAAGAATCTTCCGCTGAAGAGGAGCAGGCCGAAGAGGGCGAAGGTCTTCCTGAAATCGTAGGCACTCCGGCTGATGCAGAAATCGTAACACTGGGAGCTGAAGCCGAAGAAGAATCCGAAGACGACGAAGAAGAGTCGGAAGATGAAGAATCCGGCGCTGAAACCCAGGAGGAATCCGCCGAGGAAGGTGAGGGGAACGAAGAGGGTGAAGAAAAACCGGCCGTTCATCACAAATTCGTTTATCGCGGTGTCACGGAAATCAATCCTGAAACACTTGAAATTCTGGCAACCGATGAAAAAGAATCGTTGGCCTTCGATCAGGATCTGGCGATCAAGATTGAAGAAGCGGCTAAAGCCCGCGAAGATGTCGTGCGTGTCCGCCTTCATTACCGCCATTCCGAGAACGGCGTGAAAAAGCGCTCGGTCTGGGTGGCTTTCCATGCTGACAACGAAGAAGTCGATCATGAATTGGCGCTGGCTGCCGAAGAGGAAGCACGTGAAAAACACCGCAACGGTCGTCGCGGACGCTTCTCGCGCGGACGTGGCCGCAACAACAATGGCGGTCGCGGTGGTCGTCGTCCGATGAAAAACCGCTCGGTTGAAATTCTGGGCGGCGAAGGAGTCGAGAGCGATCAACCATTCCGCCCGTCGCTTCATCGCAACTACAAAATTCAGGAAGTCATCAAACGCGGCCAGATCATGCTGATCCAGGTGCAAAAGGAAGAACGCGGCAACAAAGGCGCTGCCGTCACATCTTATTTGTCTCTGCCGGGCCGTTATTGCGTCCTGATGCCCAACAGCCCGCGCGGCGGCGGGGTCTCCCGCAAAATCGCGAGCTTTGCCGAACGCAAACGCATGCGTGAAATCCTCCGCGAATTGGGAACACCTGACGGCATGTCGGTGATCCTGCGCACTGCCGGTGTCGAGCGCGAACAGGATGAAATCAAACGCGATCTCGATTATCTGATGCGCTTGTGGGACAGCATCCGCGATCTGACTTTGCAATCTTCCGCACCCGCGCTGGTGTACGAAGAAAGCAATCTGGTCAAACGCGCCGTGCGTGATATCTACGCTTCTGACGTCGAGGAAATTCAGGTTGCAGGCGACGACGGTCACAAACAAGCCAAAGACTTCATGAAGCTCTTGATGCCGTCCAGTGTCAAAAAAGTGAAACATTATAAAGACGAAAAAATTCCGCTCTTCCACCGTTATCAGGTCGAAAACCAGATTGCCGAAATGGGCGAACCGGTTGTCACACTGAAATCAGGTGGATACCTTGTTATCAACCCGACCGAAGCTTTGGTGTCGATCGACGTCAACTCCGGCCGCGCGACCAAGGAACGCCATATCGAGAAAACAGCCCTGAAGACCAACCTCGAAGCCGCCGATGAAGTCGCAAGACAATTGCGTCTGCGTGACTTGGGCGGTCTGGTGGTCATCGATTTTATCGACATGGAAGAACACCGCAATAACGGCAAGGTAGAACGGAGACTGCGCGAAGCGCTCTCGACCGACCGCGCCCGCATTCAGGTTGGACGGATTTCGTCCTTCGGTTTGATGGAACTGTCGCGCCAACGTCTGAACCCGAGCCTGACTGAAGCTCAATTCGAAAAATGCCCGCATTGTAAAGGTGTCGGCAATATCCGCACCGTCGACTCGGCCACCATTCTGGCACTGCGCGCACTGGAGGAGGAAGGTATTCACGCCCGTGCCTCTCAGGTGTTCTTGTCGGTGCCAAATGCGATTGCGCTTTATATCCTCAACCAGAAACGCGAAATGCTCGCCGATATAGAGCGCCGTTACGGTTTCAAGGTCTTTGTCCGCGTGGACGAGGAACTGGCCCCGACCGGCTACAAACTTGAAACGGTGAAAGCCTCTCCGTCCGATGCGGATGAAGATGACGAAGAGGGAGATGAAATCCGCGAAGCGCCAGAGACCGCAGGCAATGCCGCCGAAGAAAGCGAAGGGCAGGGTGGTGAAGCGTCTGAAGAGTCTGATGAGGGTGAAAAACGCCGTGGCCGCGGTCGCAATAACCGCTCCGGCAAATCGCGAGATCGTGACGACGACGCATCTCGCGGACGCAGCGGTGGTCGTGGTGGTCGCGGACGTAGACCTCGTACCGAAAATAGCGAGGAAGAAAATATCGCACCAGCAGAAGAAACCGAAGCGCCTGTCGCTGCTCAGCCCCAGAAAAAATCGTTCGAAGCCAAACGGTTCGGCTCCCGCAGATCCGACTCTAAAAAAGAAACTGAATCTGCACCTGCTGCTGAACCGGTAGCGGTCGATGACTCTGTGGCCCAGACTTTTGTGAATACACAGCCGTCGAACGATGTCGGAACGCCTGATGAAGGCCCATCCTCGGACACGGGCAAGAAAAAAGGCTGGTGGAATCGTCTTATCGAATAGGAGAAAGCGTATGATCGGAATATCGTCCGGATCGCTGAAACTTGTTGCGCTTCTGGGGGGGGCTCTTCTTTTTTTGTTGTCTGCACCGTCGTGGGCTGACGACAAAAAGGAAGCGGGGCAGAAAAAAGAAGACACGCCTCTGACCCGCCTTGATGAAGCGACCAAGGTCATGACCGCAGACCTGAATGACAATCAAGCTCTGCAGTTCAACGCCATTGAAACCAGCTATCGCACCATTCGCGCCGTTGAGGATGTCCAGATGTCGGTCACGCGCGCCGTCGATGCCTGCGGTAAAAAAAATCCCGACATCAAGGATGACATGGACAAGCGCCTGCGTGAATGGAAAGATGCTTTGCGTCCGACGATGAAGGATGCGAACAACAAACTCGATAAAATGATTTTGCTTCAGGATTTTTCAGCACCGTCCCGCGTGCGCAAATATCTCAAAATGTTTGATGAAGCCATTCTGTATCGCAATCAGGGAGTGGAATCCGTTCCGGTCACGGAAAAGGACCAATGTCTGAAATTGAAAGATACAATGAGTGACACGCAGAAGGAACTGGTCAAACTTCTGAACGAAACACTGGGTCTGGATAAGCCTCTTAATACGACGGAAGAACAATGAGGATCATGCAGGTCATGGCCGGAGCCGCAAATGGCGGCGCCGAGACAGCCTTCGAGGATTTATGCCTCGCTTTTCATGAAAAAGGTCTGAATCAGAAGATTGTCCTCAGAAGCAGCAACAGGGACCGTCTGAAAAAACTGCGCTCTGCGGGACTGGATGTCGAAACGCTTCCCTTCGGCGGTGCTCTGGATATCTACACACCTTGGAAGCTGAAAAAAATCATTGCCGATTACAAGCCGCAAATCGTCCAGACGTGGATGTCGCGCGCGGCCATCAAGACACCAGCATCGCCGGAACCTAAATCCTATCTCAAGGTTTCGCGTCTGGGTGGTTATTACGGCATGAAATATTTCCGTACCACCGATTATTTTGTAACAAACACGGGCGACATCCGCACCTATCTGATGGATAACGGCATCGCCGAAAACCGGGTCTGTCACATCAATAATTTCGCGGATATGGAGCAACCGGATCAACAATTAAACAGAAAAGATTTGCAAACGCCTGAAAATGCATGTGTGGTTCTGTGCCTCGCCCGTTATCATCAGGTCAAAGGACTGGATGTTCTGATCAAGGCGGCGGCGCAGGTGGAAAACTGTCACGTCTGGTTGGCTGGCGAAGGCCCGTTGGAACAGGAGCTTAAAGCTCTGGCACTCGATCTGGGCGTAACGGAACGGATTCATTTTCTGGGCTGGCGCAACGACCGCGCCGCATTGCTGCAGGCAGCGGATATCTGCGCGGTTCCTTCGAGGTTCGAACCGTTCGGCAACAGCTTTGCTCAAGCCTGGGCGCAGAAAACTCCCTTGGTCTGCAGCACCGCCGATGGCCCGCGTCAATATGTGAAAAACGGTAAAGATGCTCTGGTTTTTGAAATCGACGATGTCGAGGGGCTGCGCCACGCTATTCAGACACTTAAAGACAATCCGTCCCTCGGGGAAAAGCTGGCCGAAGCAGGACACATGCGTTTTCAGGACGAATTCGGTAGGGACCAGACGGTGGACGCCTATCTGGCCTTTTACCGCGATATCCTGACCCGCGAAGGCATTGATTTTAAATAATTTTGTATGCGGCGGATTGAGCCCTTCCCAAAAGGTAATTTTCTTTCTATACAGCAGGGAATTACAAAGGACCTAAAGAGATGACCGATCAAAAAGATTTTACGACAGATGCCATCATCATTGGTGCAGGACCCGTGGGCCTGTTTGCCGTGTTCGAACTGGGCTTGCTGGATATCAAAGCCCACCTGATCGACATTCTCGACCGTCCGGGCGGCCAATGCACCGAGCTTTATCCCGAAAAACCGATTTACGACATTCCGGCCTATCCAGTGATTTCCGGCCAGGACTTGACCGACAATCTGCTGAAACAGATCGAACCCTTCGGGCCGACCTTCCATCTGGGTCAGATGGCTGAGTCCATCACCAAAACCGATGACGGTAAATGGAAGGTCACAACAGATATCGGAACAACCATCATCGCGCCGGTGGTGATTGTGGCAGCAGGCGGTGGGTCATTTATGCCCAAAAAACCGGCGTTGCCGAACATTGAAGCCTATGAAGGCACAGCGGTCTTTTACTCGGTCCGCAAGATGGAACAATTCCGCGATAAAAATCTGGTGATCGGGGGGGGCGGAGATTCCGCGCTCGATTGGTGTTTGAACCTCCAGCCGCTGGCGAAACATGTCACACTTATTCACCGCCGCGACGAATTCCGCGCAGCCCCAGACAGTGTCAACAAAATGCGCGAACTGGTTGCCGAAGGCAAAATGACTCTGAAGATTTGTGATCTTGCGGAGATTCAGGGAGACGCCCCGAACATGACGGGCCTCAAAGTTAAGTCGAAAGAAAATGGCGAAGAAATCGTCGCATGCGATACGCTTCTGGCATTTTACGGCCTCACGATGAAACTCGGACCGATTGCAAATTTCGGCCTGAACCTTCACGAAAACTTGATTCCGGTCGACACCGAAAAATTCGAAACCTCGACACCGGGCATTTTCGCAATCGGCGACATTAACTATTACCCGGGCAAGTTGAAACTCATTCTCTCGGGCTTTCACGAAGCGGCTTTGGCGGCCCAACAGGTCTTCCGTTACGTCTATCCCGACAAGAAATTGCGCTTCCAGTACACCACCTCGTCAAGCGATTTACAGACCAAGCTCGGCGTGGCATAGTGCTGTCCATGTCGGACGCAAAGCCCAGTTTTTCATTCGAGATTATGGACGCCGCCGGATACGGGTACTACCGCGTCTGGAAAGAACGTGCCTATCTTTTGCGTCTGGCCGCGATTCCGGTCTTCATCAAATTTGCCTGCACGATTGCGATTTTTGCACTTGATCTCGAAGATAATATATTGCGTCAGGGATTGATCATGCTGCCCGCGATGTTTGCGCAAGGGTGGGTGCTGGCACAATTCCTGAGAACCTTGCTGATGGATGAACGCTGGCCAGTTATCCTGCCCGAAGCGCCGGACGAAAGAGTGATCGGCAAATTACTGAATCGCGCACGCGGCATCATCGCTTCGGTTCTGGTGTATGTTCTTCTGGGGCTGATTGCTTACTCCGTCAATTACGGGATCATGGAATTGATGCCGTCGCCTCAGGAAATCGAGCAGGCGCAGAGCGCGGTCAGGGATATGGAGGCCACCCAAGACGCCTCCGGCAATTCCATGCAAATTCAAAATATGTTGATTGCCTTTCTGACATTTATTCCAACGGTGGCGGGAATTGCCACGATCATTTGGCTGTCGCGCTTTATGTGGCTTTACATTCCCTTCGCGGTTCTGATGCCGGTCAGGGACTATATGAAGGCCCTCTCGGGCTTTATGCCGTCCGTCCGTTTGCTCATCCTGTTTTTCTGCTGCATGGCGCCGGTTATTTTTGTTGAAACCATGCTGGAACGTGTGGTGATAAATATTACAAACGGGGCAGGAGATACAGGGGAAACGCTGGGCTATTTCATTGTATTGTTGCTCAGGTCCGTATTTGAAGTTTGCGTGGCACTGGTGACAGCGGCTGGATTTGCGTGGGCGATGAAACCGATTCTGCCGCATGTCAAAGGTGTGTTGAACGATCTTCCTAAAGGAGACTAAAGAATGAAACTCTATGTCACGGATTTTGAAGGGGTCGAACACGAACTCGAAGCCATCGAAGGTTGGCGCGTGATGGAAATTATCCGTGATTATGGTCTGCCCATCAAAGCCGAATGCGGCGGCGCGTGCCTGTGCGGAACCTGTCACGTTTATGTTGCGGAAGAATGGCTGGATAAACTCTATCCCAAAACCGAAGACGAAGAAGACCGTCTGATGGAAGACGCCATCGGCGTCGGGGACAATTCCCGTTTGTCATGCCAGATATTGATGTCCGACGCGCTCGACGGTCTCAAGGTCACGATGGGTCCCGGTTCGAAAAAAGATTAATCTAAAAAAGACTGATTTTATTTGAAAAATTGAGGTGATTTTCTGAAATATGGGCGGGGCCCATGCGGGAAAACATGCGGCAAAACGCCGGTTAAAATCAATCTATAGATAATTTACACTCATTATGACACAACATATTGTGTTTCACGCCAAGGGGCCCCGCGCCCGAGTCTACTAAAATCCACACCCTTAAAACCCACAGGAGTTTTTGCATGAGTACCTCGTCCGCCCGTCTTTCTGTCATTTCCGATACCACAGAGGATCACGGAACGCTCCGCAGGGGAGGGACGAAAGTCGATTGCTCCGAAGCCGTATCCGAATATGTGTCCGGCTCCGACTGGCGGATCAAGGCCAACGCCAATACCGGCTATTCCAATGCGGGACTGATCAACAACGTCGCCGGAAAAATCATCGCCAATTACTGGCTCGACGAAGTCTACGCCCCAGAAGAAGGGTTCGCTCACCGCAACGCCGACGTGCATATCCATGATCTCGATTGTCTGACAGGCTATTGCGCGGGCTGGTCGTTGCGCGCGCTGTTGAACGAAGGTTTTAACGGCGTGAATGGTCGCGTTTCATCCCGTCCGCCGCACCATTTCCGCGAAGCCTTGGGCCAGATGGCAAACTTCTTGGGGATTTTGCAGTCTGAATGGGCGGGAGCTCAGGCCTTCAGCTCGTTTGATACCTATCTGGCCCCCTATGTATTCGCCGACAATCTGCCGTTCCACGAAATCAAAAAAGCGATCCGCCAATTCGTCTATAATCTGAATGTGCCCGCGCGCTGGGGCCAATCGCCTTTCACCAACATCACACTCGATATCACAGTCCCCGAAGATCTACAGGACCAGTTCCCCACGGCAAATGATTTGCACCTGTTCAAAGATGTTGAAAACGACGATCTGCTGCGTCGCGCCCAACAACGCGATATGGGCATCCGCGCGCTCGAAGACCTGACCTTCAAACATTTCGCTCCTGAAATGGAAATGATCGACATCGCCTATTATGAAGTCATGACCGAGGGCGACAGCACTGGTCAACCCTTCACCTTCCCGATCCCGACCGTCAATATCACCGAAGATTTCCAGTGGAACAGCAAAGTGGCGCAGGCCATATTCGAAAATTCGGCCAAGGTCGGGTCCTCCTACTTCCAGAATTTCGTCGGAAGCCAATGGATGATAAACGAAAAAGGTGAACGGGTCAGAAACCCCGAAGCCTACTCCCCCGGTGCAGTACGATCCATGTGCTGCCGCTTGCAACTTGATTTGCGCGAGTTGTTGAAACGCGGCAACGGACTGTTCGGCTCCGCCGAAATGACTGGATCAATCGGCGTGGTCACAATCAACATGGCGCGTCTGGGCTTCAGATTTAAAGGCGATAGGGATGGAATGATGGCCGAACTCGACCGTCTGATGGATTTATCCCATTCAACGTTAGAGAAAAAACGCGCCTTTATTTCGAGCATGTATAATCGCGGCCTGTATCCTTATACCGCGCGGTATCTGCCCTTCCTCAAAAATCATTTCTCGACAATCGGCGTCAACGGCATGAACGAAATGATCCGTAATTTCACGGGGGATGAATTCGATATCACCGATGAACGAGGTATTGATATGGCCCTTGGAATTCTCGATCATATGCGCGGTCGTATGGTCGAATACCAGGAAGAAACCGGCAATCTCTATAACCTCGAAGCCACGCCCGCCGAAGGCACAACCTACCGCTTCGCCAAAGAGGATAAAAAGAAATTCCCCAAAATTCTTCAGGCCGGATGTGGGGATAATATCTACTACACCAATTCGTCGCAAATTCCGGCCCACCATACCGAAGACCCGTTCGAGGCACTGGATTTGCAAAACAAACTCCAATGCAAATATACAGGCGGAACGGTGCTGCACCTCTATATGTCGGAACAACTCTCAGATGCTGAAGCCTGCAAACGCTTTGTAAAAAAAGTCATCGAAACCTACCAGATGCCCTATATCACCGTAACACCGGTTTTTTCGACCTGTACCACGCACGGATACTTGAAAGGCGAACAGGAGACCTGCCCCCATTGCGGCGAGACAACCAATGTCTGGACGCGCGTCATGGGATATTTCCGTCCTGTCGAGAGTTTCAACACAGGCAAGAAAGGCGAACATATGGAACGCCTCCACTTCAAGGAAGGCCGGATTGAATCGAAAGATTTGTTTTCATGTTGAACGAGTCCCCCGTTTATTCCCTGACCCCATTCACGATGCTGGATTTCCCGCAGAAGACGGCCTGTGTCGTCTGGTTTGCGGGATGCAATATGCGCTGCGCCTATTGCCACAATCCGGAAATCGTGACGGGGGCGGGGGCCAAGACCACGGAGGATATTCTGGATTTTCTGGACACGCGGCGGGGCTTGCTCGACGGTGTGGTGATCTCGGGCGGCGAAGCCACCTGTTACAAGGAGCTTCCCGCTTTTCTCAAACAGATCAAGCAAAAAAACTTTGACGTGAAACTCGACAGCAACGGCACCAATCCGGCAATGATACGGGACTTATTCGAAAACAATCTGGTCGACTATCTGGCACTTGATTACAAAGCTTCGCCCTGTCGATTTAAAAATGTCACGGGTACGGGGCGACGCATGTGGGACAGGTTTAAGGAGACGCTTGGGTTTCTTTGTAAATACCAACAAGGAAAATTCGAAATCCGCACCACCATCCATACCGGATTGATGGGAGAGGGGGATATCGCGCAAATCATCTCCGACCTTGAAGAAAAACAATATCAGGGAACCTACTACCTGCAGAATTACCGCCACCATGACAACGGGACGCTCGGACATTTGCCGGACCAGAACAACACAATCGATATCGCGGCGATTCCGTCCCCGCAAAATTTTACGCTCGAATTTAGAAATTTCTGATTATTGAATGGTAATCTCGGCGTCGTAAAAACGGAGATCACCCGGGGTGATAATCTCTTTGCTTGCGACATAAACGGAATGGAGTTTGCCGTCGATCTCCCGCGTCCAGAATTGCAGGAACTTAGAAAGCTCTGGAAATTTCGGGGCCAAATCATATTCCTGCCACACAAAACTCTGGAGCAACTTCGGGTGATCCGGCAGATGGTAAATGATATGCGCCGTCGTCAGACGGTAATTGTTGAGTTGCGTAATCAGATTGGCCATTCTAGCAAACCTCCTGTTTCCTGTCTTGTCGCGCTCTTCTGGCGCAATTCTCTCATCTTACCACAAATCGCATTAAGATATTTTTAACATAATACAAAACAGGAGGGGTGGAAAAGCGTGGATGGGGGCTAAATGACTCTATTTCTTGCCTTTTTGGACCAAGCTTTCTATATGTTTAGCACTCTTTGTGAGGGAGTGCTAAACGCCCCGCAAGAGTATTAGGGGGGAGCGGCGAAAGCTGGAAAATAGAGTCGCTGCTCCTGCTTGGATCAACCTTAAAAACAAAAAGGAAGTACAACATGAAATTTCGTCCTTTGCATGATCGTGTCTTGTTAGAGCGCATTGAAGAGGATTCAAAAACCGCTGGCGGGATCATCATCCCCGACACGGCCAAAGAAAAACCGATGAAAGGCAAAATTGTTGCCGTAGGAAGCGGTGGTCGTGACGAAGCGGGCAAAGTCGTTCCTCTCGATGTGAAAGAAGGCGACCTCGTCCTGTTCTCGAAATGGTCGGGAACCGAAGTCAACATTGACGGCAAGGAAATGCTCGTCATGAAAGAATCCGATATCATGGGCGTCATCGCCGCTTAAGTTTAAACACAGAAAATTTTTAAGGAGAAAAATAATGGCTGCTAAAGATATTAAATTTGCAACCGAAGCCCGCCGCAAAATGCTGCGCGGTGTTGATACCATCGCCGACGCGGTGAAAGTCACCTTGGGTCCCAAAGGCCGTAACGTCATCATCGACCGCTCGTTCGGCGCACCGCGCTCGACTAAGGACGGCGTTTCCGTTGCCAAGGAAATCGAACTTGCGGATCGCTTTGAAAATATGGGAGCTCAACTGGTTCGTGAAGTGGCTTCCAAAGCCAACGACCAAGCAGGTGACGGCACCACCACCGCAACCGTGTTGGCTCAGGCCATCATCCGCGAAGGCATCAAATCCGTTGCGGCCGGTATGAACCCGATGGACATCAAACGCGGGATCGAAAAAGCCACGGCTGCTTGCGTTGAATCGCTCAAAGCATCTGCAAAAAAGGTCGAAACCAACCAGCAAATCGAACAAGTTGGTTTTGTCTCCGCTAACGGCGACGCCGACATTGCCCAGAAATTGGCCGAAGCGATGCAAAAAGTCGGTAAAGAAGGCGTGATCACGGTTGAAGAAGCCAAATCGCTGGAAACCGAACTTGAAGTCGTCGAAGGTATGCAATTCGACCGCGGATATTTGTCTCCGTACTTCGTAACCAACCCTGAAAAAATGGTGTGCGAACTCGACAATCCTTACATCCTCCTGAACGAGAAAAAACTTTCGAACCTTCAGGCGATTCTGCCGGTCTTAGAAGCTGTTGTTCAATCGGGTCGTCCGCTGCTGATCGTGGCTGAAGACGTCGAAGGCGAAGCTCTGGCAACGCTTGTCGTCAACAAACTGCGTGGCGGTTTGAAAGTGGCTGCTGTCAAGGCTCCTGGCTTCGGTGATCGTCGCAAGGCGATGATGGAAGACATGGCGATCCTGACCAAAGGTCAGGTGATCTCCGAAGACCTCGGCATCAAACTTGAAAACGTAACGCTCGATATGCTCGGTACGGCCAAGAAAATCCGCATCAGCAAAGATGAAACCACGATTGTAGACGGTGCAGGTTCTCATGAAGATATCGAGGCCCGTTGCAACCAGATCCGCGCTCAGGTCGAAGAAACTTCTTCCGACTACGACCGCGAAAAACTGCAAGAACGTCTGGCGAAATTGGCTGGCGGCGTTGCTGTGATCCGCGTTGGCGGGGCAACCGAAGTCGAAGTGAAAGAACGCAAAGACCGTGTAGACGACGCCATGCACGCAACCCGCGCCGCCGTTGAAGAGGGGATCGTCCCCGGTGGCGGAACCGCGCTTCTCTACGCGTCCAAAGCTCTGGACGGGGTCAAGGGCGACAATGCCGACCAACAGGCCGGTGTCGAGATCGTTCGCCGTGCGATTCAGGCTCCGATCCGCCAGATCGTTGAAAACGCAGGCAAAGAAGGGTCGATCATCGTCGGGAAGCTGCTTGAACAAAAAAGCACGACCTTCGGCTACGACGCGCAATCCGACAACTACTGCGACCTGATCGAAGCCGGGATCATCGACCCTGTGAAAGTGGTTCGCTCCGCTCTCCAGAACGCAGCCTCGGTTGCGGGTCTTATGATTACGACCGAAGCCATGATCTGCGAGCTGCCTAAAGAAGAGTCTGCTTCCGGTGCTGCCGGTGCTGGCGCGATGGGCGGCATGGGCGATATGGGCTTCTAATCCCCCGAAATTTTCGAGAAAGGCCGGAGAAATCCGGCCTTTTTTATTGTGAATGAATAAAGTCTCCCGGTTGAGAAAACGATCAAGGCCCATTAAATTACATCCATGACCAAAGCCCCTAAGAGCCCGGATGACGACAAAACTGATCCGTCCAACCCCTTTCACCTGATAAAGGTGATGGTGGGCGCGTCCGTTGGAAAAATGCCCGCGGGATTGGTCATCCTTTTGGTTCTGGCTCTGGCGGCCGCCTCTGCAGCGGGGCTGGCGTTGAAATACGCTCGGGGCGAACAGGATATCCGCAAAGGGGAGGTTCGTCTGGCGCCATCGGCAGGGGCGGTAGAGACCGTACTGGCCAATGGGGTGTGGGCCGCAGCGCACAAGCACTATGTTATGAGTTTTTCGATTGTAAGGGATCGTTTCGAATGGATCGTAATCGACAACGACTCTCCCAATATTCGTTATTTTGCTCGCGGAGAGTGGAAGCTGGATTTCGATGTTCTGTCTCTAACCCAGCGCAAGGATATGGGCTACGCATCCGATCCCGACAACCGCCAGCTCAGATTTATTCCAATCCCGTTCGATGATTTCGAGATGAGATTGTCCGGCGAGGGAAAGAAGATGGTCTGGTCGATTCCGGAATCGGAATATAGCCGAATCGAAGGTTTGTTGGGTGAGCTGTTCGACAACGCGCCACAAACCGATATTGTCTGGAGTTTGCGCTAATGCCCGAACTTCCCGAAGTCGAAACGGTGCTCTCGGGATTGAAACAAGTTTTTCTGAATCGGACCATTGTGGGCGTCAAAATAAACACCCCGAAGCTTCGCAATAAAATCCCTTTGAACCTTGCGCCAAAGCTCCGAAACGCCAAGGTTATAGCGGCATCCCGCCGCGCGAAATACATGAAACTCGATCTTGATAACGATCATACTCTGGTCGTTCATCTGGGGATGAGCGGTGTCTTGCGCACCGAACTTGCAAACGCGAAAAAGACAAAACAGACGCACGATCATTTGCGCCTCACGCTCGATAACGGAACTGAAATTGTCTATCGCGATCCGCGCCGCTTCGGGGTGATCGACCTCGTAAAAACAGAAGAGGTCGATAACTCGGCCTACTTCAGAAATCTTGGCCCCGAACCGCTTTCACGAAAATTTTCCGCAGCCTATTTGCAAAAAACTTTCGCGAACAAAACCGTTCCGATTAAACAGGCGATCATGGACCAGAAAATCGTCGTGGGGGTTGGAAATATCTACGCGAGCGAGTCGCTTTTTCTCGCGAAAATTGATCCGCGTCGTGTGTCAAAAACGCTGAAAATTTCCGAGTTGGAACAACTGGTATCCGCCATAAAAAAAGTTTTGAAACACGCAATCAAGGAAGGGGGAAGTACCCTGCGCGACTACCGCAATATCGGCGGCGAACGCGGACTGTTTCAAATGCATTTTTCTGTCTACGATCGCGAGGGGAAGGTCTGCCCGCACTGCACCTGCAACCTTAAAAAAACCGGCGGGATAAAAAGAATTGTGCAAGGCGGGCGATCAACCTTTTACTGCCCGCAAAAACAGCGATAGAATACCGTCTATGACCCGATTCCTGACAATTCTGGTGTTTATTTTTATCCTCTCGGCCCCGCTGCGCGGGGCTTGGGCGGAAACGGCCTATCTCGGCAATATACCGGATATCCCGATGATGGCGGGGATGGAAGAGGTGCCAGACGAAGGATTTGTGTTCGATGCCCCCGATGGACAGATTGTGCGGGCGGTGGTTTTTGCGCCAAAAAAAGCCGAAAATGACGTCTTGGGGTACTATACCAAAGTCTTGCCGGAACTGGGCTGGGTGGCGCGGAAAACGGGCCTTTTTATCAGAAACGGCGAGCAACTTACTGTGACTATTGGAAAAGTTGATGGTGGGGTCTTGGCCACTTTCGACCTCTCCCCTCGTACGGACTAAAAAGCCCCCTTTGTCCAGCAAATTTTTTTAATTTTTTTTGAACCAAGTTTCTTGACATCTGGGGATAACTCGGCTTAAAACATCCCCTGTTAGCAAATAGCTTTAAAACTAATTTTATTATCTGAAAGAGTATGACCTATGGCCAATCATGTTTCGGCAAAAAAGCGTGCAAGACAAAACGCTAAACGTGCAATTATTAACAGTGCAAACCGCAACCGCATTCGTACTTTCGTTAAGAAAGTTGAGTTGGCTTTGGGCGCTGGTAATGTCGCCGAGGCCGAAGCAGCTTTGACCGCTTGCCAGCCTGAACTGCAAAAAGGTGTGGCGAAAGGTATTCTTCACAAGAAGACAGCTTCTCGTAAACTGTCACGTCTGTCTGCCCGTATCAAGGCGGCAAAATCTCAGTAAATAGATTCAGAGGAGGGTTCCCCTCTTCTGAAGTGGAATAGACCTCTGAAACGAAGAAATTCGTGAGGGATTTCTGTTGTCCGAATTCAGACAACATGGTCATGCTTGGAAATTTAGAACGGCATGGACCCCCATAAAAAAAGAAAATAAAAATTGGCTAGATAGAGTTAAGTGTCAGAAACGGATGATCGTCGGAGAAGTAGTGACGAAAATTCGGTCTGTTGGGGAAACAACCGACAAAAGCACGAAGAGTGAATGATGTGCGGCAGGTTGTGATTTTTGTATAAATAAAAACGGGAGAAAAATGGACATGTCTGAGTCCGGGGGAAAACAAGCATCGGTCGTCTCAATCTATGGTCAGGCATTGGCGCCTGAGACGTTTGATCCGACACCTGAAATCAAAGCATTGTGGGACAAGGTCTATTCGCAAATGCGCGAGGAATTCGGCGAAGCCATTTTCCGCAGCTGGTTGAAGCCGATGTCATTGCAGGCCGCTTATCATGGCACGCTCGAAGTGTCGGTTCCGACCCGCTTCATGAAGGATTGGATTGCGACCCACTACGCCGAACGCATCCGTGCGATGTGTGAATCTCTGAATACTGAAATCAAACGTTTGGAAATTGTCGTCGTCCACGGCCATGTCTCGTCTGAAGATGAGGCCGAACCTGCCGCCAAACCGTTGAAAGCCAACGTCAACGAACTGGCTGAAAAACTTGATCTTTCTTCGCCGCTCGACCCGCGTTTCAAATTCGAAACTTTCGTTGTGGCCAAATCGAACGCTCTGGCGCACGCAGCAGCCAGTCGCGTGGTCGAATGTAACGTCCCGTTCAACCCGCTCTTTATCTATGGCGGTGTGGGCTTGGGCAAAACCCACCTGATGCACGCCATTGCCTGGGAACTGAAAGAAAAACAACCTGAAAAAGTAGTCATGTATCTTTCGGCTGAAAAATTCATGTACCAGTTTGTAAAAGCGATCCGTGCGCAAGATACAATGACCTTCAAGGAAATCTTCCGCTCGGTTGATGTGCTGATGATTGATGACATCCAGTTCATTGCAGGGAAAGATTCCACTCAGGAAGAATTTTTCCACACCTTCAATGCGCTGGTTGATCAGAACAAACAGATCATCATCGCGGCTGACCGCGCCCCGACCGAACTGCAAGGCATCGATGAACGTCTGCGGTCTCGTATGTCGTGGGGTCTGGTGGCAGATATTCACGCCAGCACATACGATTTGCGTCTGGGTATCCTGAAGGCGCGTGCTGCGCAATTGGGGGCAATAGTTTCCGATGCCGTGCTGGAATTCCTCTCGCTCAAGATCACGTCGAATATTCGTGAATTGGAAGGCGCGTTGAACCGCATCGTTGCTCACGCGGATGTAACGAAGTCCGAGATCACACTCGAATCCACACAAGACGTCTTGCAGGATCTTCTGCGTTCCTCCGACCGCCGCATCACGATTGACGAGATCCAGCGTCGCGTGGCCGAACATTATAACGTTCGCATCACCGATATGCACTCGGCTCGCCGCGCCCGTCAGGTCGCACGCCCGAGACAAGTCGCGATGTACCTTTCAAAACAGTTGACCGCACGGTCGCTGCCCGAAATTGGCCGGAAATTCGGAGGCCGCGACCATACCACGGTGATGCACGCCGTCCGTAAGGTCGAAGAGCTGATCGCCGAGGATCCATCCTTCGCACAAGATGTCGACGTCCTCCGCAGAACCTTGACTCAATAAAAAACGCCTCGCGGCGCCATTGCCATAACTTATGGCGCCGTGCTTGGAACCTGTGTAAAACTTCAAAGAATTGCAGAGAGTTATTGGTCTCTCGCGTCGATATGCTATAATCCTTGCATCCAATTCAGTTGATTTTTTATAAAGGGATTTCTTCCGATGAAGTTTAGTATTGATCGTGCCGCTTTTCTCCGTGCCCTGGCCCACGTTCAAAGTGTTGTTGAACGCCGTAGCACCATTCCAATTCTCTCGAACGTGCGCATGAAAGCCGCCGACGGAATGCTCTCGCTGGCCACAACCGACATGGATTTGGAAATCACTGAAGCTTTGGCTGCCGATGTTGATAAGGCCGGCGAAACGACCGTTCCGGCTGTTACGCTTCACGACATCATCCGCAAACTGCCGGACGGATCGAAAGTCACGATTGAACTCGACCCGTCGGGTAACTTTATCAGCGTGCGCTCTGGCCGTTCCGATTTCCGTCTGAGCTGTCTGCCGGTGTCAGACTTCCCGCACTTTGGTGGCGGTGATTACCCGGTAACGTTTGCAACCCGCGCTGCCGATTTGCGCGCTTTGATCGACCGCACCAAATTCGCGATGTCGACCGAAGAAACCCGTTACTACCTGAATGGCATCTACCTGCACGCCGCAGAAAATGAAGGTGTTGCAGTGCTTCGTGCTGTTTCGACCGATGGTCACCGTCTGGCGCGTTTTGAAATGCCGCTTCCCGAAGGTGCCGCAGGTATGCCGGGCGTGATTGTTCCGCGCAAGATGGTTCTGGAACTCGGTAAATTGCTCGAAGAAGCCGCCGATGAAATCAAGATTAGCCTCTCGGAAAACAAAGTCAGCGTCGAATTCGACCACATTGTTTTGACTTCGAAATTGATTGACGGAACCTTCCCTGATTACGAACGCGTGATTCCTCAAGGCAACGACAAAATCGTTGAAGTTGATCCGAAAGTCTTCTCAAGCGCGATCGACCGTGTTTCGACGATTTCCGACGGCAAATCCCGTGCAGTGAAAATCACGCTGAACGGCAAAACCATGACGCTTTCGGCCAACTCGCCCGAAGCTGGTTCCGCCAAGGAAGAAATTGAAGTCCGCAGCGACGCGCCCGATATCGAAATCGGTTTCAACGCCCGTTATTTGCTCGACATCACCTCACAAGTCGACAGCGAAGGCGGTTGCCGTTTGTCGCTCTCCGACCCGTCGGCGCCGACTATCATTCAGGATACAAGCGATCCAAGCTCGCTCTACGTTTTGATGCCGCTCCGCGTGTGATCTAGGGTGGGATGACCTTTATCAGCGACATAATTTTGCGGAATTTCCGCTCTTATACCGAGGCCGGTCTTCATGGACTGGCCTCGTCCTTTGTGGTTCTGACCGGACCGAACGGCGCGGGAAAAACCAATATTCTCGAAGCCATCTCGCTCCTCTCCCCCGGCAAAGGTATGCGCAACGCTGATCTTCCCGATCTGCAAAGCCGCAAAACCTCGGACCCGTGGACGATTTCTGCCAAAGTTACAACCCAGTTTGGCCCCATTCAGGTCGGAACGTCGAAAGACCCGCAAAAGAATAAACGCATTGTGCATATTCAAGGAGAACAGGCAAAAAGCCAGACACTGCTGTCCGAATATTTTTCCTGCCTGTGGTTGACCCCGCAAATGGATCGTTTGTTTATCGACGCATCCTCCGCGCGCCGCCGTTTTCTGGACCGCATGGTCTTTTCATTCGATGGGGGGCACGCAGGTCGTATCACGCGGTATGAAAACGCACTGGTCCAACGTTCTAAATTGTTGAAAGACGGCAATGCCAATCCGGTGTGGTTGGACTCGCTAGAAACTCAAATGGCAGAAAGTGGCGTAGCCGTTGCCGCCGCCAGAAACGATTTTGTCGAACGGCTCCAAAAAGTGTGTGACCGTCGCCCCTCGGAAAATTTTCCGCGCGCTGCCTTGACACTCAAAGGTTTTCTGGAAGAGGGGCTGAGGAAAGACAAGGCGCTGGAAATCGAAATCCGCTTCAAATCGGAATTGAAATCACGCCGCGATGAAGACGCGCTGACAGGCGGATCGGTCATCGGCGCGCACCGCACGGATTTCGATGTAACCTACGCTGCCAAAAATATGCCTGCTCATGACTGCTCAACCGGCGAGCAGAAAGCGCTTCTGATCGGAATTGTTCTGGCCCACGCGGACCTTATAAATGCCGAACACGGCGCGCCGCCTTTACTACTTTTGGATGAAGTTGCTGCCCATCTTGATCCCGCCCGCCGCCATGCGCTTTATGACCTTTTGTCCCATATCGGTGGCCAAGTCTGGATGACCGGAACCGAACCGGAAATCTTCGCGGGCGTTCCTGAAAATTCCTCTTTTTTTGATATTTGTGCCGAAAAAATCACGGAAAAATAAGGGTATTTCTCGGCTTTTTCGCTGGTCTTTTTACCCCGTTCTGCTATAAATAAAAACCATTCAAAAACCGCAGAAAATATAAAAATTCGCGAGAAAATCCCATGTCCGAAAATGCCCTCAAAACTGAAACTAAATCAGATCAAAACAACACCGAAGCCGCCGCCAAATACGGGGCCGATTCGATTAAGGTTTTGCGCGGCCTTGATGCTGTCCGCAAACGCCCGGGCATGTATATCGGCGACACGGACGACGGCACCGGTTTGCACCACATGGTCTACGAAGTTGTCGACAACGCAATCGATGAATCTTTGGCGGGCCACTGTGATGAAGTGCTGGTACAGGTCAACGCCGACGGGTCGGTGACGGTGCGCGATAACGGTCGTGGAATTCCGGTGGGCATTCACCCTGAAGAAGGAGTCTCGGCTGCCGAAGTCATCATGACTAAACTTCACGCAGGCGGTAAATTTGACCAGAACTCCTATAAAGTCTCCGGCGGCCTGCATGGGGTGGGGGTGTCGGTGGTCAATGCACTCTCCGACCATCTGGATTTGCGCATCTGGCGCGAAGGGGCTGAATGGTTTGTGCGCTTCCGCAATGGCGAGGCCGAAGCTCCGCTCAAAAAAGTTAAAGATCATAAAGGTCGCAACGGAACGGAAGTTACGTTTCTCCCATCTCCTGATATTTTTACGCATACTGAATTTGATTTTGGCACGTTGCAAGACCGCCTGCGCGAACTGGCATTTCTGAATTCTGGCGTCAACATTCTGCTGCGCGACGAACGCGGCGAAGAGCATCAGGAAGTCCGCTTCCACTTTGAGGGCGGAATCGAAAGCTTTGTACAGTATCTCGACCGCAACAAAACACCGGTATTCCAGCCGTCAATCGCAGTGAATTATCAAGGTCAGGCTATCACCGTCGAAGTCGCGATGGAATGGACGGATTCCTATCATGAAACCATGTTGTGTTTTACCAACAACATCCCCCAACGCGATGGCGGTACGCACTTGGCCGGTTTCCGCGGGGCGTTGACACGTCTCATTACCAAATATGCCGAAGAAAACGGCCTGACGAAAAAGGCAAAGGACCTGGCGATCTCGGGCGAAGATATGCGCGAAGGTCTGACCTGTGTTCTTTCGGTCAAGGTACCAGATCCGAAATTCTCCTCGCAAACCAAAGATAAACTGGTCTCTTCCGAAGTTCGCCCCGTCGTCGAACAGGCGGTTATGGAGGGTGTCGGCACATGGCTCGAAGAACATCCGAACGAAGCCAAGAAAATCATCTCGAAGATGATTGATGCGGCCACAGCCCGCGAAGCCGCGCGGAAAGCGCGTGAACTCTCGCGCCGTAAAGGGGTGATGGATATCTCCAACCTTCCCGGCAAGCTGGCCGATTGTCAGGAACGCGATCCAGCCCATTCCGAAATCTTCATCGTGGAAGGGGACTCGGCTGGTGGTTCTGCAAAGCAGGGGCGAAACCGCCGCAATCAGGCCATTCTACCGCTGCGCGGAAAAATCCTGAACGTCGAGCGCGCACGCCTTGATAAAATTCTGGGATCTCAGGAACTCGGGACGCTTATCACCGCATTGGGCACGGGGATTCACGACGAACTCAACGTCGATAAAATCCGTTACCACAAAATCATTATCATGACTGACGCCGACGTTGACGGCTCTCACATCCGCACGTTGCTGCTCACATTCTTCTATCGCTATATGCCTGAAGTCATTTCGCGCGGGTATCTCTATATCGCGCAGCCACCGCTGTATAAGGTCAAACGCGGCAATGCCGCCGAACTATACCTGAAAGACGACACGGCGCTCGAAAACTACTTGCTTGAAGCCGCGTCCGAAGAAATGACCTATACCGATGCCTCGGGTGTTGCTCGCGCAGGCCGAGATTTTCTGGACCTTACGCAAAAAGCCAGAAACATGCGCGGAGCCTTGAATAATTTGAATACCCGCGTTGGCAATTTGTATCTCGTCGAGCAGGCGGCAAATGTCGGCGTCTATGATGCCTCGGCCTTGCAGGATGTCGAACGTGGAACAAAGATTGCCTCCGCGCTGGCAGATCGCTTGAATGCATTTGCCGCCCGCAATGAAAAGGGGTGGGGCGTCGCATTTGATGAAGGTGAAGGCTATAAACTCTCCCGCACTCTGCGCGGTGTAACCGAGATAATCCGTATCACCTCTGACTCAATCAAATCACCCGATGCGGTCCGCATCCAGAATCTGAAATCATGGACGGATGAAAATTTTGCTGGTGCGGGAACGCTTGCCGCCAAAGGCAAAGACGTCGCGACGGTATCAGGACCGATGAGCTTGTTTGCCTCGGTCATGGAATATGCGCGCAAAGGCTTGCAGATCCAGCGTTACAAGGGTCTTGGGGAAATGAACCCCGAGCAATTGTGGGAAACCACGCTTGATCCGGAGGTCCGCTCGCTCCTTCAGGTCAAAATTGACGATGCGATTGAAGCCAACGACATTTTCTCGACCCTGATGGGGGATGTAGTAGAACCACGTCGCGACTTTATCCAGCAAAACGCCCTCAAAGCCACCAATATCGACGCTTAAGCAAGCTCGTAAGAAATGAAGAAAGGCGCGGACATTACGTTCGCGCCTGTTTTCTTTAGAGGTACTGGAAGTCAATAAGCTATTTTGCAATCAAGGTCTTGTAAAAGAAGTAAGCTTGTTTTGTTGCCTCATACGAATAATAACAGCCAGTATCTTTCCCGTGGAGTGGGGAGCCCACCGGATTGATTTGCCTTCCGGCTCCTGCGGTGAAAGTGCCTGTATATCCATTTCCTCCATAGGGGAGTTCAGACTGGGGTGGTGAGGCCGCCTCTATGCCGAGTGCTTTATTAATCTCGTTGCAAGTGTCCACATCCACCATTGATTGGAAAGTCAGATCAATATACGTATCATCCCCTACGCCTTGAACACTCATGATATAGGAGGTGAAATGCAGTCGATCAGACAGGGCATAGCCACCAAACGCGGAAGCTGGAATTCCTAATTGTGAAAACAAAACAGGTTTCATTTTCCCGTTCGGTTCGAAGATATCACACCGTCCATCCACAGGAGCCAGAGGGTTGTTGTAAAGTCTCGTTCCTTGGGCCCATGCAATTAACCCATTATCGGAATAGGTGTGCTCAAAATTCAGTTCGGTTTCCGAGCATCCTTTCAGCAAAAGTTTCTGGGTGGCCATATTGATTTTGTCGGCGTACTCCAGAATTTGAGAGGATCTGACCTTTGCGGTTTTGCGGCTGGCATCACCGGTCGTTCCTTGCATCCCACGAGAGAATGTCAAAGCGAGAGCGGCAAACAGGATGACGCCGATAAAAACATATACAATAGCGCTACCGCGTTGAGAGGAGAGAGAAGTCATCATTCCGTTTGACCCTTATCCGTATCGTGTTCGTGTTCTTCGTCCGAACGGAAGATGGATTCTCTTGCCTTACGTGCGGCGTCTTCCAAAACGGTTTTGGAGCCTTCGTCGAGGTCAACCTGCGCCTCGGCGCGTTCGACAAAATCATGCCATGATGTGCCGGTCGGAATCTCATTTGAGTCGTCTTCTTCCGCGGATGGAGTACTGCCGAAGAAGCTCATCGGATTTTGTCCGGTCCCATCGCCTTCTCTTGAAAGGCCTTGGGCGGACGGTGCTTGCGGCTCTTCAATCACTTCATCCAGCGAATGGCTGAGCCCATAAACAGAAACAAGGCTGTGAATGCCGACATCCATTGGGTCCACGTCCTCAATGTGACTGTTTATCTCAATTGCATCCTGCAAGGCACGAATCTCGGTAGAGGTCGGAATGGAAACATCGGCTTTCGCGGCGGTCCATCCTTTTTTGACCATCATGTCGCGCAGCTTGGTGATGGTTGGCGCAAATTTGAGCGAGGTCTCGTCAACCGGCGGCAACGCAACATAACGTGTCACGCGCATGGCCTTGGCATGGCCGGGATCGGAGAAGAAGAACTTCACATCGACCACGCGCTCGCCGAACGCGATAACGGTTTGACCTTCCTTGAAGGCACGCACCGAGTCGTAGTTGGCACGTCCGCGGGTCTGGATGCCGGCTTGCATGGTATCGGAATAAGTTTTCGACATGCTGCCGGCCTCGGTAGAAAATCCGGATACCTCGATAACGAAGGACGACCCGACAGTCTTTTCAAAGAATTCCTTAGTCTGGGTTGGGTCTTCAAGTTTACCGAAGATTTTGATGTTACAGTTTGCCGCGATGGAACGGGCTTCTTCCTTGACGCGTTTTTCAAGGGCGGGTAAATCCTGTGCCGAGAACACCATCGAGAAACCAAGCGAACGGGCCTGCGCGGCCATCACCGCCATACCTTGCGCAGCGTAATAACCGACCTCGTCAAAGATGGTCATGAACGGCGTGGCCGAGTTGGTGGGTTTGTTCTCGATAACGGTCGCAGTGTCACCTTCCACCGTCGAGCCGAGCGAAGCCCCCATCATCCCTTTGAGCGTGGCGGCAACGATCTTACCGAGGTTGGCAGCTTCGTCACCGGATTTTTCAAGGGCAGGGATCAGAACGATCAGAATGCGGCGGTTCAAAACCACGTCGAGCATATCGACGTCTGCCGCCTGCGCATCAAAAATGTAACCGTAATCATCCGCCAGAGATTGCAACGAACGGGTAAACTGCATCGACAGGTAACCGTGCTGGGTCTTGGCGGTGGTGGTATCCATCATTGGCTGGTCGGGCCCCATCGGCTTGTCACGGCCTTCATCGTCAAACGCGGCAGCTACATAACCGGGGAGAGTGTCGAGATAACCATGCAACCCTTGGCGCAAATGTTCAGGGATCGTCTCGTCGCGTGAAAGCTTGATGATGCTCTGCAAAGTCAGATTCTGACGGATCGTTCCGACGCTCATCGGCATGTCGAGAAAATCCCGACGCCACGTAAGAACAGGGAGAAGCGAACCGATCAACGACACGGCACGTTCTTTCCACATTGCGTTATCGCCTTCGGCATCCGGCATCAAGGAAACAAGCATCTGCGTGAGGTAGGAGGCCGAACCGCTCGAGAACGGGTTCATGGTGTTGGACGGCGCCTTGCGGTCCGAGTTTCCGGTCATATAGTTGAGGACCAGCAAATCGTCATCGCGACCGAAACGGCGGACCAGCGAAGAAATGGCCGACCACAAGTCCGTGTCGGCTTTACCGTCGATATAGACGAAACCGGATCCCCAGGAGAGGGCGTTGGTCGCCATACCGCGCAGCCCCACAGTTTTACCCGAACCGGTTGTTCCGAGATAGAGCAGGTGGGTTCGTGCATCCGAGTTGGAAAACCAGACTTCCTCTTTATAAGGATCGGTATTGCCGAGATAGAGAATACCTTCGGCTTTGCCGCCGCGGTTGTTCTTGTCCTTGAACTTGGACCCGATAGGAAGTTTGAACGCCAGACTTTTGTCACGGCCGCGCAGCCACAGGAAATAGACAATTCCCGTCAGGGTGAACATGTCTGCCCATGCCATGGCTCCAGTCTGGAAATGGAAGAAAATCCCCATGACGAAGAAAACGACGAAGGAATGGTCGGGGCGTTGCAACCAATCCGCGATCCGGACCATAACCGGACGGGTGTCCCGAAGGAGTGACTTATGGGAGACTTCATATTTTGTATCAATAGCCATGAACGCTTACCTCCCTTCCAGAAAATCTTCGGCAGACATCGGGGCGTTCTGCGTGGAAGAAGATGGTGAAGAAGGGGAGCCGCCGGTCATTGGTCCGCTTATGATCCCGATCAGGGACGACGTCAAAAGCAAAAGCACCGCAAACAAAAGCAAGGCCCCGACAATATAGCCCAAAGGCTTGAAAACGAATTTGACGACCTTGTTTCCTTGCCCCTCATCGCGCAGGGCAGGGACGGAATAATCGTAAGGTTGGGAACGTTGGCCCGTGCCATGTCCTGTCCTGATTTGCCCCTGCGCTTTTTCCATGGCCGCTGATACGGTGATCAGGGCGCGCACGGCATGTTCCTTGGAATCATATTGGGCGATTTCAAGAACATCTTGTCGCGGAGTCTTGAGGACCAGTGTAAAACCGTCCCCATGCTCTGCCGGACGAACCTCCAGAGCTGAAGATTTGCTTTGCCCGACCTCCATCTGCCAGACGACCGGAAAAGTTGCATCGGGCAAGGACAAAATTAGAATGCCGTCAACGACCTTTGCTGTAGGAATGATTTTCTCAGACATGATCAGCTTCCTTTGACTTTCTTGATCGCGCGTTTCCCGGACTTGCTGTAGTCAAGCGGTGGAATGGGGCGTGCGGTGGACGAAGCCATATACTCGGTGATGGACTTTATGGCATCTTCCATTTTAGGGCGGGGGATGGGGCGTTGGACCAGTTTCTCGGCTTTGAAGTGGCACATCGCGCCAAGCGCTTCGAGGTGATAGGCCTGACGGCCGAGGTTGTTGAGCGGATACCACAAAGCGCGGTCATAGGCGCGCAGCCAGAGGAATTGTGCCGGAGCCAGAACGCCGCCCTCTTCACGCGCGGTCAACAATCCGCGGATCAGGGCAGTATTTTCGTACGCATGCTGGTTGCATTTCGCCAGAACTTTTCCGGACAGGTCGCGATTGCTCAAAATCTTGCGCGCCTGACGAACCAGAGCGGGGGAGAGGCGAAGGCCTTTGTCATTTGACCAGCTCTTTGCCAACTCGCCGAGCATGTCATCGGACTCGGCCCGCTTGCGTGCGGCCTTGAGACAAAAAGCAGCGAGCAGAACCTGACGATAAGGTGTCAGATGCATCGGACCGCGCCACGGACCGCCGAGTTGTTTGCTGAAGGCGCGTCCGGCGGCATTGGTATCAACTTTGCCGTCCGGTGCGGGAATGTCAAAATAGGCCAGCCATTCTTCGGGTCCCAGCGCTTCGGCAAATGGCGGCAATTCAGCCGGAACCGGAGAGCCAGGCGGGCGCGGCGGTTGACTGGCCGGATTGAATGTCACGAATGGCGAAATGATTGGAAAGTTCGGCGCCTGACGTTTGATTAGATGATTGAGGTCGAGCGTTCTGCGATAATGGGCTTTGGGTCCGAAATACAATCCCCAGAAAGCCAGAACGAACAGAATGCCTGAAAAAAGATAACGCAACGGCCACATCGCGGCGAGGGCGATAACATCCATGGGTGTACTGTTGAGTTTTTCTTTTGGGATCTGTTTGGCCAGCTCGCGAATTTCTCCAAGCTTTCCGACCAAAGTACCGTCTTTGTAGAGCACATAATCGTCACCGACAAAGATGCTGGCGAACCACATTTCGCCCACACGCATCCACCGGATGATATTGCGGATATTTTCGGCCTGAAAATACCAAAGAAGGATCAACAGCAAAAAGAAGACGACAATAAGAATCGCCCAACCGATTGCGTTGTTATATGAAGTATTCTGATTCTCTGCCACGAAGGACCGCCCGATTATATTTATGAAAAAAAGCCGAAAGGTTGCCCATCCAGCATTCTATACTGAAATATTTAACAAATTTCTGACAAAATTACTAGGCATGACTGCATTAAGGAAAGGCTTTTCAAACGGAAAAAAATCTGTATGATGCCGGAACTTTCTGGAGGAAAGTTAACACTCTATTTTTCAGAATATTGATGTTATTCCACATTTTGGTATGCCGGCTTAGCACAGTGGTAGTGCAGCGGTTTTGTAAACCGAAGGTCGCGGGTTCAAATCCTGCAGCCGGCACCATTAAAAATCCCCCCTTTACTCGCTTCACAATAGAACTACCCTCGATACTAGTTCGAAAATCCCATAAACATTATAGAAAACAGGAGGTTGTATGTCCCGTCTGCTACTCTCGTTGGCTTTGGCCTTGACAATTTTAGGAAGCGGAGTGGCTCAAACTGCCCAGGCCGCACCGGAAACCTACGTCTTCGATCCGTTCCACACCAATCTGTATTGGCACGCCAACCATTTTGGATTTTCAAATCCGTCTGGCAAGTTTGCCACCGTGACCGGATCGGTGACACTGGACGAAGACAACCCCGCAGCGTCAAAGGTTGATGTCACGGTGAATACCGCGAGCGTTGTAACGGGTATTGACCTGTTCAACGAACATCTGAAAAGCGACAAATTTTTCAATTCGGAAAAATTCCCGACCGCAACCTTCGCCAGCACCAAGGTCGATATCACCGGAAAGGATACGGCAAAAATCGAAGGGGATTTGACCTTGCTCGGAATGACCAAGCCCGTGACGCTGGACGTCAAGCTCAACAAGATCGGCGAGAACCCGATCAGCAATCTGAAAACAGCGGGATTCAGCGCCACGGCAACGGTCAAACGATCCGACTTCGGAATCACCTATGCATTGCCCGGCGTTTCGGATAACGTGGAAATCACGATTGAGATCGAAGCCAACATCCAGCCGAAAACAAACCAATAACAGCAAGGACATATAAGGACATATCATGCCGACAGTATCCGTTGTGTACCATTCCGGTTACGGCCACACCGAAGTCATCGCCCTGGCGATCGGTAAGGGAGTCAAGGACGCTGGCGCCAATGTCCATGTCATCAATGTCAGTGACGAAGGCAAAATCACCGATGCCGACTGGACCCATCTTGATGGGTCCAGTGCGATTGTATTCGGCGCGCCGACCTACATGGGGTCGGTGTCGGGACCATTCAAAATGTTTATGGATTCAACGTCGAAAAGATGGTTTGACCGTGAATGGAAAGATAAATTGGCAGGGGGATTCACCAATTCTCTCTCGATGAGCGGAGACAAACTCAATAGCCTGTTCCAAATGGCCGTTCTTGCGGCACAACATGGAATGCTATGGGTCGGTCAGGCGGAACTTAATGCATCGAATGCAGCGGAAGTGCCAAGTGGCAATCCTGAAAGTGTCAACCGCATTGGCTCCTTCATGGGCGTTATGTCGCAATCCGATAATGTCGCGCCGGATCAGGCCCCGACCAGTGGTGACATAAAAACCGCAGAAATCTACGGCGCACGGATAGCTGATGCCGCGAAGCGCTGGGAAAAATAAAAAATAATCCCTTCGCCTCCGGCACGCTTCGCGCTATAAATGGGACGAAGGGATTTATACTATGACCCACGATATCATCATCATTGGCGCAGGTCCGGCAGGATTGAGTTTTGCACGTCTTCTGGCGGGAGCCGGCCTTGATATTCTCCTCATCGAAAAACAAAGCGAAAAAATTCTGGCGAACCCCGCCTATGATGGCCGTGAAATTGCGCTGACCCATCTCTCGCATAAATTGATGACGGAAAGCGGCATGTGGTCCCGCATCTCGTCCAAAGATATTTCACTGATCAAAGACGCCAAGGTTCTAAACGGTGATCTTGAAAACCCGCTCTATTTCGACCACCGCAAATCGGGCAAAGAAAATCTGGGATTTATGATCTCGAACCACCACATTCGCCGCGCCGCGTATGAGGTGTGTAAGCCCTTTAAAAATATTAAACTGATGACGGGTGAAGAGGTGGCTCATGTGTCCACCGGCCTGAACAGCGGCGAAGTCACGCTGAAAAACGGAAAAAAACTCACCGCCAAATTGATTGTCGCCGCCGACAGCCGCTTTTCGGCCACGCGCCGCATGATGGGCATCTCCACCGATATGCGCGATTTTGGACGCACCTGCATCGTGTGCAAGATGAAACTCGACCGCGACCACGACGACACAGCTTATGAATGTTTTTTTTACGACCGCACACTGGCGGTTCTTCCCCTGAATGGCCGCTATTGCTCGGTGGTGATTACAATCGCGACAGACGACGCGCATCTGGTTCTGGATCAGGGCAAGGCGGAATTTGGTCGCGAGATTACCGAGAGGATGGAAGGTCGTTTCGGCAAGATGACGTTGGATACGGAATTGTTCCCATATCCGCTGGTGGGAACCTATGCTGATAAATTTTATGCGAACCGTTACGCATTGATGGGCGATGCCGCCGTCGGCATGCATCCTGTGACGGCGCACGGGTTTAACTTTGGTCTGCGCGGCGCGGCAACACTCGCCAACGAAATCAAAACTGCCCACGATCTGGGTCTCGATTTCGGATCGGAAGATGTCCTCTGCCGCTACCACTCTGCCCACCGTCACGCGACTTTGCCGCTATATCTGGGAACGAATGCGCTGGTGGGGCTTTACACCAAAACGACACCGCTTGCTAAACTGGCGCGCAAAGCCCTGCTGTCGCTGGGGCAACATATCCCTCCCGCAAAAAAAATGATCATGAACCAACTGACCGAGGCTTCATAGGATGAAACGCATCACCGACCTGACCGAACCGGAAATTCTCGCACTGGCGATCAGCTCCGAGGAAGAGGATTCGCAAATTTACATGAACTTCGCGAACAGATTGCGTGCCGATTATCCATCGACTGCCGCCATGTTCGAGGACATGGCCGCCGAGGAACAAGGGCATAAAAACATGCTCCTTGATCTGTTCCGCAAACGCTTTGGCGGAACATTGCCATATATTACCCGTCAGGACGTGCGCGGCTTTATGCGCCGCAACCCGATCTGGCTGATGGACAATATGCGTATCGAGGAGGTTCGCCAACAAGCCGAGCTGATGGAAATCGAAGCCTCGACCTATTACTCCAAAGCTGCGGCGCAGGCGCAAGATGTCGAGGTCAGAAAACTTCTGGGTGATCTGGCTCTGGCTGAACGCAGCCACGAAGCCAAGGCACTGGAGATCGAGCGCAAAAATATTTCCGAAGCCGAACGTGCGGAAGAAAACGAAGTTTCAAAACGCATTTTTGTTTTGCAAGTCGTCCAACCTGGCCTCGCCGGTTTGATTGACGGCTCGGTGTCCACACTCGCGCCGATTTTTGCGGCGGCTTTTGCGACCCACAATTCGCACGACGCGTTTCTGGTTGGGTTGGCTGCGTCATTGGGTGCGGGGATCAGCATGGGCCTGACCGAAGCGATGTCCGATGATGGTGCGATCACCGGTCGCGGCTCTCCATGGTTGCGCGGCATTGTCTGCGGCCTGATGACGGCGGTGGGTGGTCTGGGTCATACGCTTCCGTACCTGATTTCCGATTTCTGGACGGCAACGCTCGTGGCGGCGGTACTGGTGGCACTGGAACTGATCGCGATTTCGTGGATCCGCTGGAAATATATGGACACGCCGATTGTCTCGGCCATGGTGCAGGTCATCTTGGGCGGCGCACTGGTTCTCTTCGCCGGTATCCTGATTGGCAGCGCCTAAAGCGAGGTGAGCACAACAAAAAAGCCACCGCGGAGGTGGCTTTTCTTTGATCGGGCGTCCTATTTCAGTTTGTCTTTGAAATACTTCAGGAAATCGCTGTCTGGCGTCAGGAGTAGGGTGGTATCCGCATTGCCGAGCGAATTGCGATACGCTTCCAGAGAACGGTAGAACGCATAGAATTCAGGGTCCTGTCCGAAGGCCTTGCCGTAAATTTCAATGGCTTTACGGTCGCCTTCCCCGCGCATAATTTCCGAATCGCGCTTGGCTTCGGCCAACAGAATGGTGCGGTCCTTGTCGGCTTTTGATTTGATTTCCAGCGACATTTGTTCCCCTTGTGCGCGAGCTTCGCGCGCTTCACGCTCGCGTTCCGACTGCATACGGGTAAAGGTTGCTTGCATCACCTGTTCGGGCAAATCGGCGCGCACAATCCGCACATCAACCACTTCAACACCTAAACGTTTAGCTTCTTCGTTGACGGTCTTCTGGATTTCTTCCATCAACGTATCGCGTTTGGAAGAAAGAACATCCTGCAACGTCACTTTCCCCATCTCTGAACGTAGAGCCGAATTGATGATTGTGTAAAGACGTTGCTGTGCCGCGCTCTCGGTGTTGAGGGTCTGGAAGAATTGCAACATGTTCGTGATGCGATACCGCGCAAAGGAATCAACCACCAGACGTTTCCGGTCTGTAAGAAGCACTTCTTCGGCAGGAGGATCGACATTCAGAATACGCTTTTCGAACACGCGAGCCTGATCGATAAACGGCATTTTGATGTGGAGTCCGGGTTCCGAGATTTGATCTTGCGGATCACCGAACCGTAACACCATCACCTGCTGTCCTTCGCGTACGATAAACAACGTCGAATTGACCAGAGTAAACAGGACCAAAACAGCGGCGCCCAGAATGAAAATTTTTGAATCGCTCATCATGATCTCCTATCGGCTCAGTTCAGCGGCGGTGGCCGGTTTTTCAGGCTGTGGAACGGCTTTGGACGTATCACCCAACGGCAGAAACGGTAACACGTTTTGTTCGTTGCTTCCCATTACGACAGTCTTGGCGTTTTTAAGAACGGTCTCTAGTGTTTCGAGATACATCCGCTCTGCGGTCACATCCTTGCTGTTTTTGTAAGCCTGATAGACTTCGTCGAAACGCTTGGCGTCACCGGTGGATCGGCTCACGACTTCCTGTTTATAGGCTTCGGCGTCCTGACGCATCTTCTCGGCTTCCCCTTTGGCGCGGGGGATAATGTCGTTGCGGTATGCTTCGGCAAGGTTCTTGAGTTTCTCTTTTTCCTGTCCGGCGCGGGTCACATCATCAAACGCATCCTGAACCTCGATAGGCGGCTTCACATCCTGAAGCTGGACGTTGTTGATCGTGACGCCGGAATGATACTCGTCGAGAAGTTTCTGCATCAGAATTCTGGCATCGGCCTGAATTTTTGTCCGCGCATCGGTCAGTGCAGGCTGGATATCGGTTTGGCCGATAATCTCGCGCATCGTGCTGGCAGCCACCATATTGATAGTGTCTTCCGGATCGCGGATCGAGAACAGAAAATCTTTGGCATTCTGGACACGCCACAACACGACGAAATTGATATCGACGATATTTTCGTCACCTGTCAGCATCAAACGCTCGGAATGGGCATTGCGCGCATTTCCGTTGCCGTAACCGACTTCGATCCTGCGTTCGGTGGTGACATTGACGACGGTCACCGTCTGGAACGGCCATGGCATCTTCCATTTGATCCCGGGGTCTTCGTCGGTGCGGGTATATTTCCCGAAGGTCAGGACCACACCGTTTTCGTTGGGCTGGATAAAGTAAATTCCGCTGAACAGCCACGCGGCCAAAAGAACCAGAACGAATAGCCCCGCGATTTTGCCAAGCCCTCCACCGGAAGTAGGAAGCATCCCCCCCAGATTGTCACGAAGCTTGCCAATCATCTGGTCGAGATCTATATCCCCGTCATGCGGCGGTCCTCCCCAATTGGGGCGGTTATCGCGTCCGCGGTCATTTTCCGGCTTTTTCCCCCACGGATTCGGGCGTTTGGACCCGTGATCGTCATCGGGCGTATGGTCGTCGTTCCATGACATGACTTAAAACTCCTTCATTTTAAAAAACTCCATAGACTTTAATAGTTTTTGGGCTAAAAACAATAGAGACCGGAGATTTTTAGAAATGTTTTCCTTCCTGAAACGTAAAAGTGGCCAATCTGCACATGATTCCGAACTTTCGGATCGCCGTGAATATGTCCTGCAAACCGTGACCTTTCTTCTGGAAGGAAGAGACGGGATCCGACTCGAAGATGCGCAGGTGACAAAATCGGGGCAGGCCGTCGTGGTGCTGCAAATCCCGTCAGTCGTACAGAATGATAACATCGCCGCCTTACGCCAAACAATCGAAACCGAAATCGGCAAGATCACAGGCGTCGAAAAAGTCACGGTGGTTATCACCACCGAACAGGCGCTCCCAAAATCTGCACCGCCAATAGCCAAACAAACCAAAATTCCTCCGGTCAAACATATTATCGCAGTATCAAGTGGCAAGGGCGGCGTTGGTAAATCGACGGTCGCTGTCAATCTGGCACTGGCGCTGGCCGCGACAGGAAAAAAAGTCGGTTTGCTCGACGCCGATATTTACGGTCCGTCGATCCCGCGCCTGATGGGTGTTTCAAAAAGTAAAACTGCCCAAGGCGCTGACGGATGCATCGAACCTATTGATGCCTACGGCATAAAGACCATGTCGATGGGCTTTATGGTGGATGAAGAAACGCCGATGATCTGGCGTGGCCCGATGGCCCAATCGGCCTTGTTGCAAATGGTACGCGATGTTAATTGGGATGGTGTGGATGTTCTGGTGATTGATATGCCTCCCGGCACGGGCGACATTCACTTGACCCTTGCCCAGAAAATTCCGCTCTCGGGTGGAGTGGTGGTTTCAACGCCTCAGGATATTGCGCTTCTCGATGCGCGGAAGGGGCTTGAAATGTTCCGCAAAGTGGCCGTTCCTGTTCTGGGTATTATCGAGAACATGTCCTATTATCTGTGCCCGTCCTGCGGCTACCGCGAAGATATTTTCGGTCACGGCGGGGCACGGGAAGAGGCACAAAAGCTCGGCGTCCCGTTCCTCGGCGAAATTCCGCTTCACGCCAAGATTCGTGAATTTTCAGACGCCGGAACCCCCGTGGTTGTAACCGATCCCGAAAGTCCGCAGGCCGCAAGTTTCAAATCAATCGCCGCCGACGTACTGAACGGATTAGGTGCAGCCCAAAGACCTGCACCGCGCATTGTGATCGAGGAGTAAGAATTGCCCAACGAACTGATTATCTTCGATTGCGACGGAACACTCTCTGATTCGGAAAAAGTGCATAACCGCGCGATCTCCGATTTATTGGTGGAAATGGGCTATCCTCACTACACGCTCGACTATTGTCTTGATCATTTTGCGGGCAAGGGAATGCCAGCGGTTTGTATGCTCATCGAACAACGAGAAAACATCAGGTTGCCCGAAAATTTTGTGCGGGATTATATGGATCTGTTCATCGAACGAATTCCGGATGAATTAAAACCTGTGGCGGATGCGGTTGAATCCGTATTGCACCTTTCGGCCAATTATAAAATTTGCGTGGCCTCGAACGGCGAGCGCGAGAACGTGACCGAATCGCTCAAGGCTTTGGAGCTTTATGATCTGTTTGGCGAAGACCGGATTTTTACAGCCGAAGATGTTGCTCGCGGCAAACCTGCCCCCGACTTGTTCCTCTATGCGGCCGAGCGGAAAAATGTCGCACCTGAGAATTGTCTGGTGATTGAGGACAGTATTTCAGGTGTGAACGCAGGCGTTGCCGCGGGCATGAGAACACTCGCGCTCACCGCAGCCAGTCACAACCCTCCGGCGGCCACACAAATCCTGAAGGGGGCAGGGGCGGAGCGGGTTTTTGCCACATGGCTGGAGATTGTGGATTACATAAAACAGACCTGTGGATAAGTGACTCTCTTCGCACTTGCCAAATGAAAAAAGGCCGTTTATGTTCCAACCGTTCTGAAAATTGATTTAACAAACTAATTGGGAATAAAATTATGAGCGATATTGCAGACCGCGTTAAAAAAATCGTTATCGAGCATCTGAGCGTTGACGAAGACAAAGTAACGGAAAACGCAAGTTTCATTGACGATTTGGGCGCCGACTCCTTGGATACGGTTGAGCTGGTCATGGCATTCGAAGAAGAATTCGACATCGAAATTCCTGACGACGCAGCCGAAAAAATCCAAACCTTCGGTGACGCCGTTAGCTTCATCAGCCAAAAAGCTGCTTAATTTCGGTGCAAATTTATTGAACAGGGCCGCTTCGCCATATTTATATCTTGGCGCGGCCCTTTTCTTTATTTAAATTAACCTCACCTTCAGTAACCAGAATGAGCCGATGATGAGAAGAGTAGTTATTACCGGTATGGGGATTGTCTCCCCCTTGGGAAAAGGAATTGAAAAAAACTGGGCGGCTCTGACGTCCGGTAAGAGTGGTATCCGCAAAGTGACGCGCATTGATGTGTCGGACATGTCCTCGCAGATTGCGGGTCTGGTTCCGTATCAAAGCGAAGGATATGAAGACGGTTTCAATCCCGACGATACAATGTCACCGAAAGAACAAAAGAAAGTCGATACCTTCATAATTTACGGGATGATGGCCGCCGACGAAGCCGTAGCCGACTCTGGCTGGGTTCCGCAAACCGACGAAGATCGTGAACGCACCGGCGTTTTGATCGGTTCTGGTATCGGCGGATTGCAAAGCATTTTCGAAACCTCTGAAACCCTGATTGCCAAGGGACCACGTCGTGTGTCCCCGTTTGCGGTTCCGGCCATGCTGATTAATCTGGCGTCCGGTCACGTGTCGATCAAACACGGCTTTAAAGGTCCGAACCATTCCGTGGTGACGGCCTGCGCTAGTGGCTCCCACGCCATCGGTGATGCGTCTCGACTGATTGCGTTGGGAGATGCAGACGTAATGGTGGCTGGCGGCGCCGAAGCCGCTGTCAACCGTTTGGGCGTCGCTTCATTTGCGGCAGCCCGCGCACTCTCCACCTCTTATAACGATGATCCGGAACATGCCTCCCGTCCGTTTGACGAAGGTCGTGACGGTTTCGTGATTGCCGAGGGTGCCGGTATTGTCATTCTCGAAGAACTTGAGCACGCCAAAAAACGCGGCGCGAAAATCTATGCCGAAGTCATCGGGTATGGTTTGTCTGGTGATGCCTACCACATCACCTCCCCGGCCGAAGATGGTGACGGTGGGTTCCGCGCGATGCGCGCAGCTTTGAAACGAGCAGAAGTATCTCCTGACCAGATCGACTACATCAACGCCCACGGCACCTCGACGCCGCTTGGGGATGGAATCGAATGTACGGCGGTCAAACGCCTCTTCGGCTCGGCTATCCAAACAACCGCGATGTCTTCGACCAAATCGGCCATCGGCCACTTGCTGGGGGCCGCCGGCGCTGTCGAAGCGATCTATACAGTCAAGGCCATGCAAACCGGAATTCTGCCACCGACCCTGAACCTCGAAAACATTTCCGAACCTTGTCAGGGAATTGATCTGGTTCCGAAAGTGGCCAAGGAAAAGAAAGTGGAAATCGCGCTGTCCAACTCGTTCGGGTTTGGTGGCACCAATGCGTCACTGGTTTTAAAAGCCTTCCGGTAAGGAATTATGAAACTTCTGATCTCACTTTTGATGACGGCAATTCTTCTTGCCGCTTGTGTGATTGCCTATGGCGTCCACCTTTACAAACAACCCGGAGCTCTGACTGAACCGACGACATTTGTCGTGTCCAAAGGGATGGGAACGCGACAGATTGCAACATCTCTCAAGCAACAAAATTTAATCCCCGAAAAATGGGTTTTTGTCGCAGCGGTCAAACTTGCGGGCGATAAAACAACGCTCAAAGCGGGTGAGTATGAAATCGCTTCCCGTGCAACCATGGCCGACATTCTGAAACTACTTTCCGAAGGCAAAGTGGTTCAACGCAAAGTTACGATTCCTGAGGGCCTCACCTCTTTTGAGATGGTGAGGCTTTTGAACTCCTCTCCGAACATGACAGGTGAAGTAACGGATATTCCCGCCGAAGGCACGCTTCTGCCCGAAACCTATCTTTATGAACGTAACGAACCCCGAGCAAAAAAACTTGCCGAAATGCAAAAATCCATGACGGACCTGAAAGCAGAGCTGTGGGACAAACGCGCAAAAGACCTGCCGTTCACAACATGGGAACAGGCAGTCACGCTGGCCTCGATTGTCGAGAAAGAAACAGGCGTAGCGCGCGAACGTAAAACCATCGCGGGCGTTTTTATCAATCGCCTGAAACAGGGCATCCCGCTTCAATCTGATCCGACGGTGATTTACGCCCTGACAAACGGCAAGCCGAAAAACGAAGGGCAGGGGCCGCTGGGCCGTCGTCTGTTGTCAAAAGACCTTGAAATCGACTCGCCTTATAACACATACAAGTATGCGGGTTTGCCGCCGACGCCGATTGCAAATCCGGGACGCGAAGCGATTGCAGCGGTCCTGAATCCGGAATCCAACAGCTTCATTTATTTTGTGGCAGATGGAACAGGCGGGCATGTCTTTTCGTCGACATTGGCCGAACACAATAGGAACGTCGCCAAATGGCGCAAAATCCGCGCCGCACAGAAATAAAAAATCAAGTCCCGATCACAAACGGAGAATAGTGTCGCCGCAGCATCGCAATAATACTCGATGCGGTAAGGGCGCTGCTCTTGGGGTTGGCTGGGTCGGGCATATTTTCGACCGAAAATCTCAAGGTACTATACGCGCCCTTGGCCACGACCTCGTGACGATTGGATGTCATTGACGGATCGGCGCAAACCCGCACCTGAACCCGCTCGGGCGATAGGCGCGACGCAACAGTGAGCGTCGCCGCCACATTGACATTGGCCGGAAACGCCGCGGCCGCTTCCAGCGCATTCCCCGAAAAAATCACGGTAGGAGAAGTAATAGAGTTCAGATCAATCGCATTCTTGATGATATGTGGCGCACCTTGCAATGACCGCGGATGCTTGGTGGTAGTCAGCTCCACGCTATCAACACCGTGCTCGGCCAATGCATTCAACCCGTCCATGCCAATCAACGCGCCTGATGGCACCAGCACACGCCCTTTGGTCGATTGAATTTTTTTTATCAATTCAGGATAAAGAAGAAGAGCAGCCGAAGAAATCATTACCAATGTTTTGCCTTGCCCCAAGACCTGTTCAGCCAATGCGGGAACCGCCGCTGCGGGCAGCGCCTCGACCACCCAATCGGCGTGATTTGCAATCTCGCCAATTGCAACAAATGGAACATCGACGGACAGGCCAATCAGGCTGCGCGCCTTGTCGGGGTTAAGATCGGAAATAGCGCTCAGTTCAAATCCGTCAATTCCTTGGATTAACGCACGGCACACAGCCGCCCCAACAGCACCCGCTCCGGCAACAGCAATCTTGGTCATGACCAACCACCTTTATTAAAAAATATCCAGCCCGATATCAAGGATCAGTGCACTATGGGTCAATGCCCCGACGGAAATCAGATCGACGCCGCTCTCGGCAACAGCCCGCACGGTATCGAGGGAAATGCCGCCCGATGTTTCTACCACGGCCCGCCCGTCAATCACGTTGATCGCTTGAACAAAATCCGTAAGCGGCCAATTGTCGAGCAACACCGCATCGACTTTGTGTGTCAAAACCTCTTCAAGCTGGACAAGCGTATCGACTTCAACCTCAATCTTGATCATATGCCCCACGGCTTCACGCGCACGGGTGATAGCGGCTCCAACGCTTCCGGCCATCGCAATGTGATTGTCTTTAATGAGGACGGCGTCATCCAGCCCGAAACGGTGATTGCTCCCACCGCCGCAGACGACGGCATATTTTTCAAGTGTCCGCAAATTGGGTGTGGTCTTGCGCGTACAACAGATTTTGGCTTTCGTTCCGGCTACAATCTCGATAAAGCGATGCGTCATACTCGCAACGCCGGATAAATGCGAAAGATAGTTGAGCGCAGTCCGTTCAGCTTCCAGAATACCAATCGCCGGACCTTCGATGCGGGCCAGAACATCTCCGGCCTTCACAACATCGCCATCCTGCTTTTCAGGGGTAAAAATAAGCGCAGCGTCGCAAATGCGGCAAACTTCACGCGCCACATCAAGTCCGCAGACAACACCGCCCTTGCGGGCCATGAACGCAGCACGTCCTTGATCTTTATTTGAAAAAATAGAACGGGACGTGATGTCACCGCGTCGCCCCAGATCCTCCTGTACGGCTAGACGTACCATGTCGGCCCACACAACCGGAGGAGGGGAAATCAGCGTGCTCACTTGCTCAAATCCAGCATCTTTTGAATCGACAACAAAGCCTTCTCCTGAATGGCTTTCTCGATTTTGACCTCATGGGTCATGGTTTGCAGCGAATGAAGAATTTTGGGCAGAGTCATTAACTGCATATGCGGACACAGCTGGCACGGCTTGATAAATTCAAGGTCGGGGTTTTCCGCATACACATTGTCGCTCATTGAGCATTCGGTGATGAGGACAACGCGCGGTGGATGCTTGTCCGTCACGTAATCTTGCATTTGCGCGGTCGATCCGACGAAATCGCTCTCGGCCAAAACGTCCGGCGCACATTCAGGGTGAGCCAGAACCACAACGCCCGGGTGCTCGGCGCGGATCTCGCGGATATATTCCGGCGTGAACAGCTCGTGCACTTCGCAATGACCTTTCCACGCAATGATCTCGGTCTCGGGACATTGGCTCGCCACATATTTCGCGAGGTATTCATCCGGCAGGAAAATCAGTTTCGGCACATTCATCGCCTTGACAATCTTGATCGCATTGCCTGACGTTACGCACACATCCGACGCGGCTTTGACTTCGGCTGACGTATTCACATACGACACAACCGGAACGCCCGGATATTTTTGACGAAGCAATGCAATGTCGGCGGCGGTAATAGAATCGGCCAAAGAACAACCGGCGTGCATATCGGGGATCAGAACGGTTTTATGGGGATTGAGGACCTTGGCGGTCTCTGCCATGAAATAAACACCGGCCTGAACGATGACATCGGCAGTGGTCTTGGCGGCCTCTTGCGCAAGCTTCAGGGAATCCCCCGTCACATCCGCAACACCGAAATAAATATCCGAAGGCTGGTAGTTATGGGCGAGGATAATCGCATTCTTCTCGCGCTTCAGGCGGTTGATTTCGGCAACATAGGGGGCGGCGATCCGCCACTTCTTTTCATCGACGACAATGGACAAACGCTCGCGGATCGCGGCGGTTTCACGTTCGACTTCAGGGGTATAGGCTAAGGCTTGGGAATTCATTTTCCAAATCTCTCAAAATTGGGGGCATCCTAATAACCGCCCCTCTCCAAGTCAATATATTAAGTCAATTTCAGTTGGAAAAAAGCCCGTTTCCGTCTATGGTTTCGGCCATGAAAATCGCCTATCTTATCACCAGAATGGACGAATTCGGCGGCGCACAAGTTCATGTGCGCGATCTGTGCTTGTGGATGAAGGGGCAGAGCCACGAACCACTGCTGCTCTCGGGCTGGCCTGGCAAAGTCTCCGACTTTCTGGAACAAAACGGCGTTACATATACGGAAATTGAGGATTTGCAGCGTCAAATCCATCCCGTTAAGGATTTGAAGGCTTTTTTGCAAATCCGCCGTGTTTTGAAAGAACAAAAGCCCGACATCCTGACCTGCCACTCTTCCAAGGCGGGAATTCTCGGGCGGCTTGCAGCATGGTCGCTGGGTATTCCGGTGGTCTTCACCGCCCACGGTTGGGCTTTTACCGACGGCGTCCCAAAGACTCAGCGGATGATCTATAAAATCATCGAAAAATTCTGCGCCCTGTTCGGAAACCATATTATTACTGTCAGCAATTTTGACCGTGAACTGGCCTTGAAAAACCACATTGCCCCCGAGGATAAAATCACTGCGATCTGGAACGGGATGCCATATGTGCCACTCGTCAGCCGCGCACATGACACGAGCGCGCCTCTTAAAATTTTGATGGTGGCAAGGGTTGGTCCGCAAAAAGATCATGCGCGATTACTGCGTGCCTTGAAAGCGTGCCGGGAGCAAAATTGGACTCTGGGTTTTGTCGGGGGCGGCGACGATCTGGAACTGCGCCATCTGGCCTACGAACTGGGACTGGATGAG
>Ga0116142_10000210_pt1 | contig 76669 bp, 74 predicted proteins | sample AD_UKC033_MetaG_FD_89785 | JGI IMG/M metagenome (GOLD analysis project Ga0116142, IMG submission 89785) | Active sludge microbial communities of municipal wastewater-treating anaerobic digesters from USA - AD_UKC033_MetaG | ecosystem: Engineered > Bioreactor > Anaerobic > Digestate | place: USA... | reverse complement strand
CGCCACGTCTCGCACGAGACGATCTACACGGCGATCTACGCCCAGCCGCGAGGCGAGTTGCGCCGTCAGCTCGTTGCCTGTCTGCGCCAAGGCCGCAGCACCCGCATGCCACGCAGCCGCGGCACGGATCGGCGCGGACAGATCCCCGACATGCTCAGCATCCACGTGCGCCCGCCTGAGGTCGACGACCGCGTCATGCCCGGGCACTGGGAGGGCGACTTCATCAAGGGTGCTGGCAACAAGTCCTCGGTGGGCGTGCTGGTCGAGCGCACGAGCCGCCTGGTGCTGCTGGCGCGCATGGAGAACGCCACCGCCGCGGCGGCCCTGGCGGGCTTCACCGTCAAGCTCAATGCGATCGCCGCGCCGATGCGCCAGAGCCTGACCTACGACCAGGGCAAGGAGATGGCGCGCCACGCCGAACTGGCGGCCAACACCGGCGTGCGGGTGTACTTCTGCGACCCGCACAGCCCTTGGCAGCGCGGCACCTGCGAGAACACCAACGGGCTGCTGCGCCAGTACCTGCCCAAGGGCTCCGACCTGTCGGTCTACACGCAAGAAGAGCTCGACGCGATCGCCGACAGCCTCAACAACAGGCCACGCGCCACGCATGACTGGCGCACGCCACTCGAGGTCTTCGCACAGACGCTGGCCAGCTCTCATAAGCCATCAACTTCGGTTCATTGACCTCGGTGTTGCACTTCGGTCTTGAAACCGCCGGGTGTATCGGCCAGTCGAGGGTGGCGGCATGTTGCCGGCATTCGCCGACTACCTGCTTCGCACATCGATCTACGCAGCCGAGTATCAGCGTCGATCTACGGGCGTCAACAGCTCGCGGCTGCGTCTGTATCCCGAGCAATTCTTGAGGACGCCGGTGCTTCTCCCGCCACTGGAGGACCAGATGGCGATCGTGCGGTTTCTCGATTCTGCGAACGGCCAACTGGATCGTGTTGTTCGAGCAAAGCGCAAAGTAGCCGCAATGCTGACGGAGCAAAAGCAAGCCATCATTCAACGAGCGGTGACCCGCGGGTTTGACACCACCGCGCGTCTTGCGTCGTCAGGCATTCCATGGCTTGGGGATATGCCAGAGCATTGGGGTACAAGACGGATCAAATCCATTTGCCAGTTCGTCACCAGCGGCTCGCGAGGGTGGGCGCGCTACTACGCTGATACCGGATCTGTATTTCTGCGTATCGGCAATATCTCAACCACCTCGGTAGATCTTCGGCTCAAGCGCATGACATACGTACAGCCACCGAAGGACGCGGAGGGTGAGCGAACGCGGGCTCGCCCGGATGACATCCTGCTGTCCATCACTGCGCAGATCGGCGCAGTAGGCGTTGTGCCGGCCGGACTGGGTGAAGCGTTCGTCAACCAGCATACAGCGTTGATTCGTCTGCGACGAGATCGATGCGTTCCCAGGTGGGTTGCCTACAGCTTGCTTTCGCGGTTCGGCAAGGACCAGTGTCGGCTTCTGACGAACGGAGGCACGAAAGTCGGCCTCACTCTCGGCGATGTTCGTGGACTGACTGTGCTTTCTCCACCAATTGATGAGCAGTTGCGCATCGTGCAGGCGCTGGAGGACCAGACGCGAGGGCTGAATGATGGGATCGCCAGCCTCGAGCGCGAAGTCGACCTTCTCAAGGAGTACCGCACCCGCCTTATCGCCGACGTAGTGACTGGCAGGCTCGACGTGCGCGAAGCCGCGGCGCGCTTGCCCGATGACGTGGGACCAAGCATCGAGACGGTTGAAGGTGATGACCTCGAACTTGTCGACGAAGAGGCCACCGAAGCATGAGCACCGACATCAGCGAGAAGGGCCTCGAATCGCTGATCGTCCGGTACATGACCGGTACCGATGGCCTGGCCGTCCCGCCCGATGCGGTTGCCGAGCCGCCGGCCCCCTACGGCGGCAGCGGCTACTTCGCAGGCAGCCCGAAGGACTTCGACCGCGCTCACGCACTCGACGTGCCCCAGCTCTTCGCCTTCCTGCGCGCCACACAACCCGAGGCGTTCAAGAAACTGACCATGCTCGATGCGCGAGACGGCAAGGACATCAACCGGCTCAAGTTCCTGGCTCGCCTGTCGGCCGAGATTGGCAAGCGTGGCGCCATCGACGTGCTGCGCAAGGGCATCGAGCACCACCCCGCAGGCCACTTCGATCTGTTCTATGGCACGCCGTCCGAAGGCAACGCCAAGGCTGCCGCGCTGCACGCTCAGAACCGTTTCTCCATCACGCGCCAACTTGCGTACAGCATCGACGAGAGTCGGCGCGCGCTCGACTTGTGCTTGTTCATCAACGGCCTGCCGATCGCGACGTTCGAGCTCAAGAACAGCCTGACCAAGCAGACCGTGGAGGATGCGGTCGAGCAGTACCGGCGCGACCGCGATCCGCGTGAGCGGCTGTTCGAGTTTGGCCGCTGTGTCGTGCACTTCGCCGTTGATGACGCCGAGGTGCGCATGTGCACCGAGCTGAAGGGCAAGGCTTCGTGGTTCCTGCCCTTCAACAAGGGCAATGACGGCGGTGCGGGCAATCCGCCCAACCCGCACGGCCTGAAGACCGACTACCTCTGGAAAGAGGTGCTCGCGCCGGCGGGCCTGACCGACATCCTGGAGAACTACGCCCAGATCGTCGAGGTCAAGCACCCGAAGACGGGCAAGAAGAAGCGCACGCAGGTCTTTCCGCGGTACCACCAGCTGGGCGTGGTGCGGCTCGCACTGGCCGATGCACGCGCGCACGGGGTCGGCCGGCGCTACCTCATCCAGCACTCGGCAGGCAGCGGCAAGTCCAACTCCATCGCCTGGCTGGCGCACCAGCTCATCGGGGTGAAGGCCGAGGGCAAGGAGGTGTTCGACTCGGTGATCGTCATCACCGACCGGCGCATCCTCGACGACCAGATCCAGAAGACCATCAAGCAGTTCATGCAGGTGGGCGCCACCGTGGGCCATGCCGAACACTCCGGCGACCTGCGCCGCTTCATCGAGCAGGGAAAGAAGATCATCGTCACCACGGTGCAGAAGTTTCCGTGGGTGCTCGACGAGATCGGCAGCGTAGGCGATAAGCGCTTCGCCATCGTGATCGACGAGGCGCATTCGGGCCAGGGTGGCAAGACTTCTGCGGCGATGGGGCGGGCGCTTGGCGAGGGTGCGGGCGCAGCCGATGACGACGAGGAGCGTGACGCCGAGGATGTGGTGAACGCGGCCCTGGAAGCCCGCATGGCAGCCCGCAAGATGCTCACCAACGCCAGCTACTTCGCCTTCACCGCGACGCCGAAGAACAAGACGCTCGAGATGTTCGGCGAGCCGCTGCCCCCGGACGCGGAGGGCAAGGTCAAGCATCGGCCGTTCCACAACTACAGCATGAAGCAGGCGGTGCAGGAGCGCTTCATCCTGGACGTGCTCGAGAACTACGTGCCGGTCGACAGCTACTACAAGCTGGTCAAGAAGATCGAAGACGATCCGGAGTTCGACACCAAGAAGGCGAGGAAGAAGCTCCGCCGCTACGTGGAAAGCCACGACCACGCGATCCGCCTGAAGGCCGAGATCATGGTCGACCATTTCCATGAGCAGGTGCTGGCCGCCGGGAAGATTGGCGGCCAGGCCCGGGCGATGGTGGTGACGAGCGGCATCGAGCGCGCGGTCCAGTACTTCCATGCAATGAAAGCCTACCTGCTGGAGCGCAAGAGCCAGTACCAGGCCATCGTCGCGTTCTCTGGCGAGCACGAGTTTGGCGGCGTCAAGGTCAGCGAGGCATCGCTCAATGGCTTTCCGAGCAAGGACATCGCCGACAAGATTCAGGAAGACCCCTACCGCTTCCTCATCTGCGCCGACAAGTTCCAGACCGGCTACGACGAGCCCCTGCTGCACACGATGTACGTGGACAAGGCGCTCTCCGGCATCAAGGCGGTGCAAACGCTGTCGCGGCTGAACCGCGCGCACCCGCAGAAGCACGACTGCTTCGTGCTCGACTTTCAGAACAACAGCGAGACGATCACCTTCGCTTTCCAGGACTACTACCGCACCACGCTGCTGGCGGAGGAGACCGACCCCAACAAGCTGCACGACCTGAAGGGCGTGCTCGATGCCGCTCAGGTGTACTCGCCGGATGAGGTGCAGAAGTTCGCCGCACTGTTCCTCGCCGGCGCAGAACGCGACCAGCTCGACCCGATCCTCGATGCTTGCGTAGCCCGGTACAAAGGAACGCTCGACGAGGACCAGCAGGTGGAATTCAAGGGCAAGGCGAAGGTGTTCTGCCGCACCTACGACTTTCTGGCCTCGGTGATGTCCGGCACCAACCCGGAGTGGGAGAAGCTGTCGATCCTGCTGAATCTGCTCGTGGCCAAGCTGCCAGCGCCGAAGGAAGAGGACCTGGCCAAGGGCATCCTGGAAGCCATCGACATGGACAGCTACCGCGTCGAGAAGAAGACCAAGATGCAGATTGCGCTGGATGACGCCGATGCCGAGATCGAGCCTTTGCCGACCGACGGCGGCGGGCGCAAGCCCGTGCCGGAGCTGGATCGGCTGAGCAACATCCTCAAGACATTCAATGACAGCTTCGGCACGCTGTTCACTGACAGCGACCGCGTTGCCAAGCGCATCCGTGACGACATTGCGCCGAAGGTGGCCGCTGACAAGGCCTACCAGAACGCCCGGGACAACACCCCGCATACCGCGCGCATGGCCCACGATCAGGCACTGGGCAAGGTCATGCAGATCCTGCTGAAGGACGATACGCAGGTCTACAAGCAGTTTGTCGAGAACGAATCGTTCCGGCGATTTGTGGGTGACATGGTGTATGAGCTGACGCGGGGTGCCTGAGCTGAATCGGCCCTCTGCAAGGTTGCTGACACAGGTCAGTACCCTGGAAGCCGGTGCTCGACGACCGGCTTCGGCTAGGCACCGTGTACGCTTGCAAGACACGACCAACAACAATGCACTCGCGGGAATCCCGAATGAAGGAAATCAGCGGGCGCCAGTTCGCGGAACGATTCGCCCTCAGTCCGCATAGCTATGCATGGTTGTTGGGAGCCGGCGCTTCGGCATCAGCTGGAGTCCCGACCGGCTATCAGATGATTCAGGAGTTCCGTTGACCTGCCCCCCGCCAGCCGTACCAGTCTGAAGTAGAGGAGTCTGCCGATCAGGAGAATGGCGGAGATGAGGAAGAGCAAGTTCAGCGAGGAACAGATCATCGGGTTCCTCAAGCAGGCCGAGGCCGGGATGGCGGTGGCGGAGATATGCCGCAAGGGCGGGTTCTCGGACGCGACGTTCTACAAGTGGCGCGCGAAGTTCGGCGGCATGGAGGCGTCGGATGCGCGGCGGCTGCGCGAGCTGGAGGAGGAGAACTCCCGGCTGAAGAAGCTGCTGGCCGAGGCGCACCTGGACATGCATGCGCTGAAGAGCGTTCTCGGGGTAAAGCGCTAGCCCCGCAGGCCAGGCGCGAGGCGATCGGGCGGCTGGTGCAAGAGCACGGGTTGTCCGAGCGCCGGGCGTGCCGGCTTGTGGGGCTGAGCCGAGACAGTTACCGACTGTCCGCGCCGATCGAACTTTGACCCACCCTGCCGACTGAACTTTGACCCAGGGCTGGTGGCCGGGATCGCGTGATCCCGGCTGTGGACAACTGTAGCTGCTTGCTCCTTTCGGCTTGTTCTGGATGTCCTTCGCGGGGCGGCAAGCCGCGGAGGGCGTAGCCCGTAGAGGCTTGCCGCCCCGCGGCCGCCTGGGTCAGCCCGCCTCTGCAGGCCGGGCCCGGCGCTCCTGCTCCCGGGCCCTGATGCGCCGCTTCGTGCTGGCCGTGGCCTGCGTGACGCGGTAGCTCTCGTTGCCGGTCTCCACGATGTGGCAGTGGTGCGTGAGCCGGTCCAGGAGCGCCGTGGTCATCTTCGCATCGACGAACACGCTGGACCACTCCGCGAAGTCCAGGTTGGTCGTGATCACGACGCTGGTGTGCTCGTACAGCTTGCTCAGCAGGTGGAACAGAAGCGCCCCGCCGGCCTGGCTGAACGGCAGGTAGCCCAGCTCGTCCAGGATGACCAGGTCCAGGCGCAACAGGCTGGCCGCGATGCGCCCGGCACGCCCTTCAGCCTTCTCACGCTCCAGCGCGTTGACCAGGTCCACCGTCGAGTAGAACCGCACCCGCTTGCCGTGCTCGGTGATGCCGGCCACGCCGATGGCCGTGGCCAGGTGGCTCTTGCCGGTGCCTGGCCCGCCCACCAGCACCACGTTGTGCGCGGCCGCGGTGAACTCGCAGCTGGCCAAGGTCGTCACGAGCTTGTGGTCCACCGGCGAGACCTCGAAGTCGAACCCTGCAAGGTCACGGTGCACCGGGAACCTGGCCGTGGCCATCTGGTGGCTGACCGAGCGCGTGGCCCGGTCGCTGGCCTCGGCCTTGAGCATGTGCTCCAAGAGCCAACGCGAACGCTCCAGCTCGCCGTTGTTCTGCTCCCCCAGTTCCGCCCAGGTGGCGGCCATGCCGTGCAGTCGCAGTGCCTTGAGCTCGGTGATGACGTCACGCATCTTCGGCTCCTTGCTCAACCCGGATGCGCCGCAGCCGGTCGTAGCGTGCCGTGTCCGCAATGGGCTTGGTCAGCGCGCCCAGCGCCGTGGCCACGTTCTCGGGTCTGGGCGGCGCCGTCAGCCGTGCCAGCACGTTGCCCACATGCTCGGGGCTGACCCGGCCGCTGGGCCCGGCACGCTCCAGCGCCAGTTCGGCCGCCACCAGCACGGCGTCCAGCCCGGCCACCTTCACCAAGTCCAGCACCTGCGCCATCAGCCGGTCTCCTCCGGCGTGCTTGAGCAGCGCCTCGCGCAGCCGGCCCAGCGGCTCGGGCAGGTCCTTGAACGGCGCACCGTTGCGCAGGGCTCCCGGCTTCCTCTGCAGCAGCGGCACGTAGTGCATCCAGTCGTACACCGTCTTGCCCTTGCCCGGCTGTCGCTCGTGTTCGGCCACCACCCGATCCTCGGCCACGACCACCACCCGGCCCGGATACAGCCGGGTGCTGACGGTGTGCCGCGCCCACTCGCACGGCACCGAGTAGCGGTTGCGCGCCACGGTCACCAGGCAGGTGCTGCTGACACGGCTGAACTCCTGCACGTAGCCGTCGAAGGGCGCCGGCATCGGCATCAGGTGCTGCCGCTCCAGCTCCAGCATCTCCGCCACGCTGAACGCCCTGTGCTCGGGGTGGCGCAGCTCGGCCCACAGCGCGCGGCAGCGCTCGGCCAGCCAGGCGTTGAGTTCGTCCAGTGTGCTGAAGCGCTGGTCCCGCGCATCCAGCCAGATCCGCCGGCGGCTGTCCTGCACGTTCTTCTCGACGACGCCCTTCTCCCAGCCGCTGGCCACGTTGCAGAAGTCGGCATCGAACAGGTAGTGCGCGCACATGGTCGTGAAGCGCAGGTTGACGTCACGCGCCTTGCCCTTGCCTACGCGGTCCACGGCCGTTCTCATGTTGTCGTAGTTCTGTGGCGCGGCTCGTTATGTGCCCGAGCGGCGTGAGGGCTGCCTCGACGCCCGGCAGGACATGTCCCAACGGCGCGAGTGCGGACACATAAGCCGGCAAGCCGAGTCGGACGATCGACCTCCCTTCTCACCTTGGAACGGAGGTTGTCATGCTGGAGCGCTACTACCTGAGGCCGACCACTGTCGACCGCATTCGCGCCAACGTCGCAGGCGCCTACATCGAGCACTACGTCGAGTGGCTGCATCGACAAGGCTATGCCGCGCGCAACGTCTTCAGGCGCGTTCCGCTCTTGTGCCACTTCGGCGACTTCGCCGCTTGCCGCGGTGCGACCGACGGTCGGACCGCACTGGAGCACGTGGAGTCCTTCGCGCAGCACTGGCAGTCGCTTCATGGCCGCTCGTGCAGATCCGACGAGGCGCTGGCGAAGGTCGCGCACGATGCGCGCAACCCGGTGCGCCAGATGCTCGATCTGGCACTGCACGGCAGCGTTGGTGCGCACCGGCCGCGCAAGGCCTTCCCGTTCGAGGTCGAAGTGCCGGGATTCGCTGGTTACCTGAGCGACGAACGCGGGGTGAAGCACTCCTCGATCAAGCGCTACGCGCGACACCTCGAGGACTTGCAGGAGTTCCTCGGCCGCGTGGATGCGACGACCGTGGCCAGTTTGTCGCCGCCGTTGCTGAGCGCCTTCCTCGTCGAGCGCTGCGCCACCCTGTCGCGCACGAGCCGGCGTGATCTGTGCGGCAGCCTGCGCGTCTTCCTTCGCTTCTGTCACCGCGAGCGGATCATCGAGCGCGACCTCAGCATCGCGATCGAACCGCCACGGGCTCATCGGCTGGCCGATCTACCGCGAGCCATCACCTGGGACGAAGTACGGCGGATGTTGAACTGCGTCGACCGGCGCGCCGCGCTCGGGCGCCGCGACTACGCGTTGCTGTTGTTGCTGGTGACGTATGGCCTGCGCGCCAACGAGGTCGCGAGCTTGAAGCTCGACGACATCGACTGGCGACACGAGCGGCTCAACGTGCCCCAGCGCAAGGCCGGCAACTGGTCGGCGTATCCGCTGGCCGGCGTCGTCGCCGAGGCCATCATCGACTATCTGAAGAACGCCCGTCCCGAGACCGCGGACCGGCACGTGTTCTTCCGAGCGGTCGCGCCATGTCGTCCGATCACCAGCGGCGCCGTCTCGTCGACGGCCGTGAGATACCTTTGCCGTGCCGGCGTGAGCGTTCATCGCGCCGGCTCGCACACGCTGCGCCACACCTGTGTGCAGCGCCTGGTCGACGCCGAGTTCTCGCTCAAGGTGATCGGCGACTACGTCGGCCACCAGTCGGCGCAGTCGACGAAGATCTACACGAAGATCGACGTGGCCGCGCTGCGCGAAGTCGCCATGGGCAACGGGGAGGCGCTGTGAGCCGCCGCCATGCCGGGCCGCGCAGCGTGCTTGCTGGGCCGATCGATGCCTTCGTGCAATACAAGCGCGCGTTGGGCTGCAAGTACGCCACCGAGGCTGCCGCGCTGCGGTTGTTCGACGGGTACCTCGTCGCGAAGGGGCTGGTGCACGTGGACCAGATCGACGCCGCGCTGCTCGATGCGTTCTTCGCGTCGCGCCGACGCGAGCGTGCGCGCAGCCACAACCACTTGGTGGCGACTGTGCGACGGTTCTTCGAGTGGGCGCGGCTGCAAGGCGTGATCGAGCACAACCCGGTCACCTCGATGCCTCGCCGCGACAACGGCCGGCGCATCCCCTACCTGTTCGGTTTGACCGACGCGCAACGACTGCTCGACGTTGCCCGCAGCCTGCCCACCCGGTCCAAGGCGCCGCATCGTGCGCTGGTCTACGAGACGGCATTCGCGTTGCTCTACGGACTGGGATTGCGTGTGGGCGAGGTTACCCGGCTGTTGGTGAGCGACGTGAGGTTCGACGACGCGACGCTGCTGGTGCGCGAGACCAAGTTCTACAAGACCCGTCTGGTGCCCTTCGGTCCTCGCATGGCCAAGCGCCTGGCGAGCTACATCGAGGGGCGATATGGCGAGCATGCGGATGCGCAGGCGCCGCTGTTCTCCTTCACCAAGCGCGGTGCCGTCTGCGAGGGCACGATCAGCCAGACGTTCCATGGGCTGCTGCCTCGGCTCGCGCTCGACATCCCGGCAGGTGTGTGCGCGCCGCGACTGCACGATCTTCGCCACGCCTTCGCCGTGGGCACCTTGCTGCGCTGGTACCGCTCGGGCGTCGACCCCAACACGCGGCTGATCCACCTGTCGACGTTCCTCGGCCACGCCGATCCGGCGTCCACCGCCGTGTACCTGACGATCACCGAGGAGCTGCTGCACGAGGCCGAGCTGCGGTCGCGGACGTTCACGCCCGGACGGTGCCGATCATGAGCACCGTCGGACAAGTGCTGTTCGGCTTCTTCGAGGACCACCTGAAGGTGCACAAGGGCCTGCGTCCGGGCTCCGTCAAGAGCTACCGCGACACGATAAAGCTGTTCCTCGCCTTCGTTGCCCGCAGTTGCCGCAAGCCGGTGACGCGGCTCGCGCTGACGGACCTGTCGTCGCAGCGCGCGCTGGAGTTCCTGCGGATGATCGAGGTCGAACGCCGCAACAAGCCGCAGACGCGCAACCAGCGCCTGGCTGCACTGCACACCTTCTACCGCTACGTGGCGACGCACCACTGCGAGATGCTGGCCGAGGCCGAGCGGGTCGAAGCGATCCCGAACAAGCGGACCTCGCCTGCCGCCACCCGGTACATGGAACGCGAGGAGATCGAGCAACTGTTCCGCGCGCTCGCCGCACAGGGTCCTCGGGGCTTGCGCGACCACGCGCTGCTCATGCTGCTGTACAACACCGGCGCCCGAGTCCAGGAGGTTGCCGATCTGCGCGTGGGCGATGTCGATCTCGACGGGCCGCTGCGCGTGCGGCTGCACGGCAAGGGCGACAAGTGGCGCGGCTGCCCGCTGTGGCCCGAGACGGCGGACCTGCTCAAGCAACTCGACACGGTTCGATCGGGCAACACGCAGGCAGCGCTCTTCGTCTCGGCCCAGCGCCAGCCGCTCACGCGGTTCGGGATCTACAAGCTCGTGCGGCGGCATACCCGGGACCTCGTCCGAGGCGATGGTGATGGCCAGCGCCGGAACGTCTCGCCGCACTGCTTCCGCCACACCACCGCGGTGCGCTTGCTCGAGTCCGGCGTCGAGCCGAACGTCATCCGCGCGTGGCTCGGTCACGTCAGTCTGGACACGACCAACCGATACGCGGAGATCACGATGCGCACCAAGCAAGCCGCGCTCGCGGCGTGCATGCCTCCGACAGCTTCGGCGGCATCCCCGGCAAGCCTTGGATGGCGACAAGACCAAGACCTGATGAATTGGCTGCAGTCGCTGTAAACGTTATGTGTCCGCAGCCGGTGATCGACGACTGCCAGCGCAGCGTTCGCTCCGCTCGGGCACATAACGAGCCGCGCCACAGAACATCGATTTTGTTGCCGGCAACAAAATCGTAGATGCCCCGCCGGGCCACGCCGCCCAGCGCGGCGAACGAGCGGGTGTGCGCGTCGAACAGCATCTCGTGGCCCTGGCTGGGGTAAGCCACCAGCCAGAACGCCCGGCTCGCGCACAGCTTCGTGTGCGCCACCTGCAGCCGCTGGTACACACCACCAATGACCAGCGGCTCCTCGCTCCAGTCGAACTGGAACGCCTCGCCCAACTCGAAGCTCAGCGGCACGTAGGCGTCGCCTGCCTGCACGCCGCCGCGCTCAGCCCGCCACGCCCGGATGTAGTCGGTCAGCCGGCTGTAGCCGCCCTCATAGCCGGCTGCAGCCAACTGCGCATGCAGCGCCTTGGCCGTGCGCCGCTCCTTCTTCGGCCGCCTCGCATCAGCCAGCAGCGCCTGCTGCACCGCCTCCACGAACGGCGCCAACTTGCCCGGCACCTCCGGCCGCCTGTACTTCGGCGCCTCCGCCTTGCCGATGCGCAGGTACTTGCGCACCGTGTTCCTCGCCAGACTCGTCGCCTTGACGATCTCCCGCACCGACTTCTTCTCGCGGTGGCGCATCCGCAGGACCTTGCCAATCATGGCCATGGTGATCACTCCTCACACCCCGCCCCGTTGTGGATAAGTCGGGCAGGGTAGGTTGAACACCTGGGTCAGTTTTCGGTCGGCACGATCCTCGGAAGTGGGTCAAATTTCAGTCGGCGCCAACAACCGCGCCAACTGCCTGCGCCTGCTTGGTGGCGTCAAGGGCCAGCCGGAGCAGCTTGTGCTTCTGTACGGATTCCTCGTTCTCGATGCACCACTTCGAAAGGTCCAACATGCTCCCTCTGCCGTCGTTCCACCCCTCGTTAAGGGTGCGAAATCAACTCCACCAGTCGTGGGACTTCTGGCCCAATTGTCCGATACCAGGACGTCGAGAGTGGCAGAACTCCGAGCGCCGGGTCGGTCTGCAAGCGCGATGGCAGTAGCTGTACCTTTCTTGCGGAACGCACTGGGGCGAATCCCAGCCTCATTGAGATGACGCTCGCCCCTGCGACCCGCAGTCGATGGACTGCAGGTCGGAAATCGTTTCTGTTCGGGTTGCTTCGCGGTAAGGGGCAGCAGCTTTGGCGGGCCGAGGGCATACAGGCGGGGTGGCAAGTCGCACTACTTCTGCATAAGAAGCGCGCTCTACGGTCATCCTGCGTGAGCTGGCCGGGTTGCTCGCTCTGCCTGAGTGGGCGCCGCCCTGTGCGAATGGGTGCGAGGTGGCGGGAAAGAAGGCATCGACTCGCTTGACCGACACCACGTCCAGATCGGTTGGCCAGTCTCGTGGGCAGGTACAGCTTTGTCGAAGCGGGCGGGAACGATGAACAGCATCGGCGCCGACCCTTCGCAGTCGGTGAGCGCGGCGCTCGCGATCCAGTCGCTCCGGCCGAGGTTGTAGTGCAGGCCCTTCACGAAGGCGCGGCCCTCACCGACGAGCTTGTCCAGGAGCTGCTTCTCGAACCCATCTTCGACCGGCAGCCACTGCCGAGTCGTGGGCATCAGGCACAGCTCGTGGATCGCCGGAACGCCGGCACCGCTGACACCGAAGGTGGCGATCATCACCATGTGGATGTCGTCGCTGGCACCCCACAGCGCCAATTCAAGCTCAAAGCGCCGGCCGAGCCGCCTGTAAAGCTGCTCGTCGATCGCGAAGGCCTGGTCGGGAATGTGCTTCACGATGGCCTTGAACCCGTAGCGCACCGGCACGATTTCCTTGACCTCCCCGATCAGCAGCATCAGGTGTTGTGCTTTCCCGGGGGCGGGCACGGCGGACTGCCACTCAGACAGGCGGCGGGCGTTGATCGCGTCACGCTCTTCGATGGAGAACGGTTCCGGCACGTAGAGCCGAGCTCGCAGGGCACCGCCGCGGGCGAGCTTGTGCTCCGCTGCGTGGAGCAGGTGCCTTCGTACCGTGGCCCATGTTCGCTTTCCGGTGAAGCCGGGATGCCAGCGCGTCAGCTCGGCCTGGTCCCACAGGTAGTGCAGCAGGCCGCGCAGCGAGAGCCTGGTGCCGGTGGAGGACACGCTGTCGCCCTCTCCGCCAGCGGGAGGGATCGTCGACCGGCCGGGCATCTTGGTTAGCGGGAAGTCCAGCTTGAGGGTCGTCTCGCCGGTGGCCGGGTCTTCGGCGATCGCGCTGCCCAGCACCTGCCCCAGGCCGGAGAACTCGGACGGCGGCTCGTAGGACGGGCAATCGGGCGCGTGGTGGCTTCCCGTGTCCGGCATGCGCTTGACGATGTAGCCCTCGCCGAGGCGCGCCACATACATCTCGACGCCTTGGTCCAGGCACATGCAGCGGGGGCGCTGGTGGGCCGCATGGGCGTCGGCGACGGCGTCTGCGAACCCTCGCGCCCCGGCCTCGAAGCGCCGGCCTGCGATCTCGTAGACCGCAGCCGGTGCCGTGATGCCCTGAGCCGAAGTCTCCACGGGCGTGGCCTCACCGCACGGGTGCCGGCGCGGCGCGGTCGCGCGAGCGTTGCATCTCGGGCGTGGGGACGACGACGGGGCGCTGCGATGGTGCCGCCTTGTCGTAGACCTTCACCTTGGGCACTTGGCCGTCGCGGATGCGCTGGGCCAGCTTCTCGGTCGCTGCGGCCATCACGGCGGCACGCTGCTTCTCGGGCACCTTCTTGGCGACGAGCACCGCCTCGATGGCGGCGAGGACGGCCTTGCGGCCGCCGCCGCGGGCGGATGCCTTCTCGGCTGGCGCTGCCGCAGCACCGCTGCTCGCATCCCGGGCCGGCTCGATGCGATTGACCTGGCGCGCCTCGCGCTCGCGCTTGAGCACTTCCAGGTCACCGGGGTTCGGCTCATAGCCCAGGGTCTTCACGCCGCGCACCGAGGCCTCGAGCCAGACCATGCGCTTGAAGTCCTCGTTGCCCGACACGCGCAGCGCTTTCCAGTTGCGCGCCTCGGCCACGTCGACCATCGAGCGTGCGACCGACGGGCTGTTGGTGTCGGTGGCCAGGCGGAAGGTCGACTCGGTGAATGCCACGCGCGAGGTGTCGCCGCGGAAACGGTACTCGGTGCGGCCGATGGTGACGTCGCCCAGGGTCACCGGAGCCCGCTTGATGATGTAGCGGTCCATCAGCGCCGCTTCGAGGCGCGCGACGAGCGCAGCGCGTTCGGCCTGGGCGTCGATCTTCGCGACGGCCTTGGCATCGACCTGTTCCGGCTGAGCCGTGGCTTTGCCGGCGCCAACTGCAGCGACGGCGCTCGCGGCCTCAGGCACCTCGTCTCGTGCCGGACCCGGGTCCAGCGGGCGCTCGGGCGGCGCCGGGCGCTGCTCACCGCGTTGCCACGCGCCGTCGACCTTCTGGATCGGGGTGCGCTTGCCGTCCTCGGCCACGGCGACGAAGCGCGTGCTGCCCAGCTGGTCTGCCTTGGCGACCATCTCGGGGAAGGTGTTCGCGCGGTAGGTCACCTCGGCGAAGGGGTCTCGCAGCTCGTAGCGTTCGCCGGGTTCCTGCTCGGGCGTCTGGAACTTCGCGATGGCTACCGGCGCACGGTTGGCGGGCTCGACGGTGCCGCCCTGAACGGGCGAGGCCTGGCGGGCGGGGGAGTTGTCTGCATCCATGGTGACCTCGCGACGTTGGGTGAGGTGGAAGCTCAGGGCTGGGCGACGGCTGTCGCGCTCAGCGCCACTGGCAGCGCGCGGTAGAGCTCGATCTCGACGCGGCGGTTCAGGCCGCGACCGCCAGCGCTGGCGTTGTCGGCCACGTGGTCGCCGGCAGGTTGGTAGGTGGCGCGGATGCGGGCCGGGTCCACGCCCGCGGCCACCAGGTAGTCGCGCACCGCTGCCGCCCGCTCGCGGGCGATGCGGCTCTCGGCCGGGGCGTCGGTGGCGCCATCGGTGCGCCCGCGCAGCAGGACCAGCGGCGAGTTCTTCGCATCTTCAACCAGTGCGGCCATGATGTCGGGCGAGATGGCGACGCGCGTGCTGCCGAAATCGAACCGCACGGTGAAGACGCTGTTGGCCTTGACCTGCTGGGCGGCAGGCGTTTGCATGGCGGCCAGAATCTGCTGGCGCGCAGCCATGTTCGCCAGCGTGGCCGCGGTGGTTTCGGCGATGCGGCTCGACTCGGTGGCCAGGATGCGCGTGTTCTGCAGGTCGTTCTTGCAGACCTGCAGCTCGACGGCCATCTGGGAGTTGACGGGCCGCTTCTGCGACTCATCGACCGTCGGCGGCTTCGGCGGGGAACTGCACGAGGCCAGCGCAAAGAGCCACGGCACGAAGGGTGTGAGGACGATGCGGGTTTGCATGGCGTTGCTCCCGGGTCTAGGTGATGTCGGCACGTTCGACGACAGACGGACCGGCGATGACCATGCCGCTGTCTTCGCTGAGCAGGACGCCGTCCTCGTCGGCGACGGCTTCGATCGCGCCGCCGATCGAGGCTCCGCCCGGCCGAGGACCGACCATGAAGTCGAGGATGCCTTCGGCGACCTGGCCGGGTTGTCCATCGGCGAGTGCGGGCAACCGGCTCATGTCGTAGGCCAGTTGCTCGTAGTCCAGGCCATCGCCCGGGCCCAGCTCGTCGTCCGAGTAGCGCCAGCGCTCCTGCACGCGAGCCAGGTGCAGGTCCATGTTCATGCGCGGCACCGCCGGTGCTGGCCGCAGGCGCGGCGTGAAGGCCTTGTCGCGGTAGTAGCGGATCTTCTCGCCAAGTATCGGCTTGCAGTTCTCGAAGATCACCACCAGGCGCTCGCTGCCCAGTTCCTTGAACTCCTGCGGCAGCAGCAGCGCGCGGCGCTGCTCGCTCTCGTTGCGGCTGACCGTGCTGTGGCCGTGGCCGCTGAAGGACCGGCTGCGCCCACGGGAGGTGGCGCGCTCGGTGAAGTGGCCGAGCATCGCGCTGTACTCGTCCGCATCGCGCTGCTCGCGCGGCGCGTAGAGGATCTGCAGGCCGTGGTTGGTGGCAAAGGTGCGGGCTTCCTTGTCGCCGTAGACGGCATCCAGCTGCGACATGGCCTGCACCACAGTGAGCAGGCGCAGGTTGTAGCCGGCGAGGAAGGCGGCGGCGTTGGTGATGACGCCCACGCGACCCATCGCCGTGAACTCGTCGTTGACCAGCAGGCACTGAACCTTCAGTGTCGGGTCCTGCTCGGGCAGGGCCTGCGTGTTGAGGCTGACGAGCTGCGAGAAGAACAGGTTCAGCAGCGGCCGGGCGTTGGCCAGCCGGTTCGGCGGGATGCGCACGTAGACTGACATGCGGCGGCGGCGCACGTCCTCGAGCCGGAAGTCGTCGGCGCTGGTGGCGGCATCCACCACCGCATCCGCAAAGATCGTCAGCGGGGCGTTGAAGGTCGCGACCACGCTGGACAGCGTGTTCTCCGAGTTCGACAGCAGGCGCTGCAGGGCATCCGCGCACTCGTCCGAGAGAGGATTGCCCTCTTCCCGACGCTGGGTGATCAGGCCGCTCAGGTGATCCTTCAGCGACCGGCCCTTGCCCGAGGACTGGCGCAGCATCTCGCCGATGGTGCGGGGCAGAGAGGGGCTTTCGAGGAGGACGAGGCCCAAGCCGAGAAACAGGTTGCGCGCCTGGTCGTTGAAGAAGGCTTCGGACGACGTACCGCCGCCGTCGTTGGGGAAGAAGACCTGGCCGACGGTGAGCAGGTCGCCGACGCGGTGCAGCGGGCTGGAGCGCACGGCGGTCAGCGGGTTCCAGCGGTGGCTGCGCGCGTCCTCGTCGAAGGGCGAGAAGGCAAAGACCGCCTGGCCGTGCGCGGCGCGGTAGCCGGCCGTGATGTCGTAGTTCTCGCCTTTGATGTCGAGTACCACGACCGAGTCGGGCCAGTTCAGCAGGTTCGGGATCACGACCCCGACGCCCTTGCCGCTTCGGGTGGGTGCGGACAGCATCACCGAGAGTTGGCCGGGCAGCGACAAGAACTTGCCGCAGTGGCGACCGATGAGGATGCCCGGCTGCCCGTCGCCACCCGTGAGGCCCGCGCGATCGACCTCGGCTGGGCTGGCGAATCGGGCATCGCCATGCAGCGCACGGCGCGGCCTTGCAGCAGCGACCAGGCCGGCCGGCAGCAGGATCAGCAAGCCGATCGCCGAGATTCCGATCGCGAGCTGGAGCTTCCTGCGCAGCTGGGCGTCGTCTGCGTAAAGATCCCAGTAGTGGACGATGCTGGTGAACTGCGCCTGCTTCGGGTTCGCCTTGTTCAGCACCAGGAACAGCACACCGGCCAGGTAGACCGCCGCGCAGGCCAGAGCAACGTAGCCGACGACGGCGAAGGCCCCAGCCGCGACCTTGCGACCCATGGGCCAGGCCGAGAACGGCAGGGCTGCGACGCCGCTCATGTCGCTGCCGCCTGTTGATCCCAGCGCCCAAGCCGCTGGCGCCGGGGCTCGTAGAGGATCTCTGAGACGAAGCGCCCGCGCTCGTCGCGATCGAACTGCACGATCACGTCGACGACGACGCTCAGCAGCCACTTGATCTCATCCATGCGCAGGCCACCACCTGCGCCGGTCTCGCGGATCATCAGCGACATCTGCTCGAAGGCGAGCGCACAGCTGCCGGCGTGCACGCTGGTGATGCTGCCCGGGTGGCCCGAAGCGGCGAGGCGTACGAAGTAGAAGCACTCGTCGCCCCGCACCTCGGCCAGGAAGATGCGATCGGGCTTCATGCGCAGGCAGGCTTCGAGCAGCGACTTGGCCGTCACGCGGGCCGTTCCCTGCGCATCCTTGCTGTAGAACAGGTGCACCACGTTCGGGTGGTTCGGCAGCGTCAGCTCGGCCGTGTCCTGGATCGTGATCAGACGCTCGTGCTTCGGCACCTCCTCGACCAGACCTTTCATGAAGGTGGTCTTGCCCGAGCCGGTCTTGCCGCTGACGACGATGGTCTGGTGCTTGCGCACGGCCAGGCGCAGGAACTCGGCGTAGCGGCCGGCGTCCTTCAGCTCGACCAGTTCGCGCTCGAAGGGCAGCAATTCGGCGTTCGGCGTGCGCGTCACGGTGGCGGTGCGCTCGAACAGGCCTTCGCGCTCGAAGTCATCGAGTCGCTTGATCAGGTGCGACGGCTTGCGCACCGTGATCGACACCGTGCCGCGCGGCACGGCCGGTGGGATGACGAACTGGATGCGCTCGCCGCTGGGCAGCGTGGCCGAGAGCAGAGGTCGTTCCTGATTGACCTGCTGGTCGCAGAAGGTGGCCACGGCGGTCGCCAGCGACAGGCAGCGCTCCTGCGTCATCTCGGGCGCCGGCACGGTCTGCCAGCCGCGCACCGTCTCGACGAGCAGTTCGCCGGGCCGGTTCACGCAGACTTCCAACACGCCGGGCGCATCGAGCTGATCGCGAAGCGGGCGCAGGAACTCGACCACCGAGGTGGCGTCGCCGCACCAGCCTTCGCCCATTTCTTCGTGTTCGCAGGCGTGCTGGTTCATGGCGTGCCCTCGCGAGGCGGTGCGGTGGCGGTGGGCTTCAACTCGTACACCGACGAGAAGTCCACGTCGCGCGCGACGTAGATGCCGACGATGCCGCCCTGGTTCTGGTAGATCAGCGGCGGGATGTTGATCGTGCTGTCCAGCACCTTCTCGGCCAGCTTGCTGGTGTTGGCCGTGGTGGACGGCAGGACGATGGTGTCGGCCTGCCGGTCGCTGGCCTGGTTCTGGATGACGAGCTTCACCGAGTCGTCGATCAGCGAGAGCAGCATCGCCGCGCCGATGCGCTCGCCCCAGCGGTTGTCGACGTAGCCGTCGATGCCGGATTCGCCGAGCTGTCCCGTGCCGGGCGAGTCGATGTCCACCGTCACGCCCAGCGGCGTGCGGATGCGGGTCCACAGCACCGGGATGCGCACGGTGCCGGGCCGGACCGACGCGATGCGGTATTCGCCGTCGAGTTGCGAGCCGCGTTCGATCAGCAGCACCCGACCGTCGTCGCTGAAGACATTGTGCTGGACCTGGCAGCCGACGAGGCCCGACGTGGCGCTGATCACCTTGGTCTTGAGCGCGCAGGTGAAGGCCGTGCCCTTGGGCAGCGTCAGGCTGCGGTTGCCGAGCATCGAGGCTGCCACCTTCGGGGTGGAGGACCCCTGAAGCTGGCCCCCGAACAGGCCCACTCCGGCAGCGGGTGCTCCGATGGGTGGGGTGCCTATAGCTGGGGGCACACCAAGGAGGGCCCCCGATGGCATGGTCCCTGTCGCCTGGCCGGTGGCCATCGCGGCGGTCTTGGTCAGGCTCTCCAGCATGCCCTGCAGTTGTCGCTGGTAGGCCTGCAGGTTGCGGGACGTTGCCGCGACCGGATCGTTAGGCTCGGCGGTTTCGGCGGGCAACGATCCCTCGCCGCTGGGTGCGCCGGCTTCCGCCCTACGGGTGGAGTTGCCTGGCGGCGGGAGGGCGCCTGGTCGGGTGATGACCAGTAGGACGGGGGCATCCTCGGGTGGGACCACTTTCGGGCCACCCGATGCGGGTGCACCCGATCCGGTGCGACGGACGCCGATCGGCTCGGCCAGTTCGTCGGCCGTAGGCGTCAGCGCCGGGATGCGCGGCGCGGCGGCCACCGCAGCACTGGCGGTCGGTGCCGGCGGCATCTCCAGCCGGCGAGGTTCGGACGTGGCCGCGGTGGGCTTGTCCTTCACCAGCTTGGTCTCGGCCTCGTCGGCCTTCTTGCCGCTGGCCGAGACTCGCTGGACCGTGTACGCAGCGACGGCGACCATGGAGCCGATCAACAGCGCCACGGCCAGCAGACCCTTCTTCGACATCGAGACGCGCTGTCGTGCCGCGACGTTGGGAATACCGGGCTCACCGGGCAGCGGCGAGATCGAGCTGCCGTCTGCCGCCCCATGGGCGCCCAGGCTGGGCTCGTGGTCGCGAGGGTCCTGCGTCATGGTGTTGCTCCCTTCCGGGTGCCGGGCTGCGCGTTGTTGCCACCGGCATCGGCCTTGAGGACGCGCTGCACTCCGGGGACCGTGGTGCCGTCGCCAGGGGGCCGTCCGTCCAGATCGAAGGCCTCGTTCCAGAGCCCGACGACAGCCTGTCCGGCGCGCAACATCAGCTTGCGGCTGACGCGATCGACCACCAGCAGGTCGTCTTCCATGCGCGCGTTGACGAGCGTTTCGCTGCCGTCGCCCAGAACGTGGAACACGGCTGGCACCTCGCGGTTGCCGGGGAAGCGCAGGTAGGTGAAGCGGCCGTCGTCGTAGACCAGCGTCGGCACGATGTCCTGCGAGCCTGTGCCTTCGGCGATCGAGTACTGCGTGTTCATCACCAGCGGCTTCGCCTGCAGGCGTTCCGCGACGACCTGCTGCGGCGGCGGAGGCGGCGGCACCACCGGCAGCGCGACGAGCGGCACGTCCTCGCGCAGGGCGAGGCGCGCTGGCGGCGCCGGGCGCGGCGGTGCCTTGACCACGAGCCGGTAAACCGGCGGCTTCGGATCGCCATCGGCCAGGACCACGAAGCGGAAGGTGTGCGTGCGACGGTCGGTGACCACCGCGAGGTTGTTCGCGGCGCTGGCCGAGCTCTTGGCCTTGACGAAGAGGTTGCGCCCACCGGGCTGCGCGGCCACGCACCAGGCAGCGTCGGCCTTGGTGCAGTCGCCACCCAGGCCAGCCGCAACCTCGGTGATCGACTCGTCGGGATCGAGCACCACCAACGTCACGACGCCGCGCTTGACCGGCACGGTGACCACCGCCCGTGGGTCGTAGACCACCTCGCGCAGGCGCGGGTCGGCGGCTTCGGGTGCGGCCGTCGCGGTGCCGCACAGCGCCGTGCAAACGAAGGAAGCCAGCCAAGCCAGCGGCTTCACGGCTTCGCTCCTGGGCCGGTCGTGTTGATCTCGGGATCGGACCGGTAGGCCGTGACGACGAAGCCGAACGGGTTCTCGAGCCGGTCGCGTTCCTTGGCCAGCACCTTGGGCTGGTACTGGAAGACGACGCTGGCCACGTGCCGCGTGGTGACCTCGGGCAGATTGCGGTCTGTCAGCCGCACCACCTTGTCGTAGGTGACGGTGGCCTCACCCTTGTTGCCGCCACGGCCGGACGCGGCCAGGCGCACACCGATGACGTTGATGCGCCAGTCCTCGGCGGCGCCGATCTTCTTCTGCAGCGCGCCATCGCCCTCGAACTGCCGGTTGTAGTCGGCGAAGACCGCCGGCACTGCCATGCGCGCCACCTGGTCGAAGTCGCGTTGCAGGAACATCCAGCTGTAGCCCTCGCGGGCCCGCACGAAGGTGGCGAGGTTGTGCTTGTCGAGGGCCTCCATCGGCGGGATGGTCTCGACCGCCAGGCGTTGCTGGATCGTGGCTTCGCCGGTGACGCGGTCCACGACGATGGGGATCTCGACGACGCGCCGCAGCGGGCCCTGAACGAACACCGCCGCGATGCCGATCAGGCCCAGCACCAGGCCCGCGATGGCAACCCACCAGGCCCGGCGCTCCGAGCGTTCCAGCATCAGCGCGCGGTCGACTTCCCACGCGCGGTTGGTGTCGATCGTGGTCGTCTCCGCGACCGCCTTGCCGGTATCGCGTGAGCGATCCGGCAATGCAGCGGCTCTTCCTGGTGTCAGGACGGCACTCATGCAGAACTCCTTGGGGCTGCGCCGAGAGCTCGGCGCAGCAGTTCAGGGATCGAGGATCAGGGTAGGTAGTCGGCCACCTTGCCCGTACGCACGAGCATCTGGTACTGCCGCTCGCGCTCACGCGACCGCGCGATGCGCTCTTCGCTGTCGGCCATGCCCTGCAGCATCTGCACCTGCGACATCTCGTGGGCCAGCAGCGCGTTCTCGGCGCCGATGCGGGCCTGGATCTCCTGCACCGCCTTCTGGTCGGACGTGGCGTTGATCTGGCCCATCAGCGACTGGATCTGCGACAGGCGCCCGGCCGCCGACTTCATCGCGTCCTGCAACAGGCCCTTCTGCTGGTACGGCTGCGCCAGCGTGGCCTGGCAGCTGGTGCGGGCGTCGCCCGTCAGGTCCATGCAGTTGTAGACCATGCCGGCGTCGCGCAGCGCCTTGGCTGTGCCGTTCAGGCCCGAGTACCCAGACGTGTTGATCGCGTTGAGGTAGGTGTAGGCCTCGGCCGGCACGTAGTTCTTCAGCATCGGGTTGTTGAAGACGTTGCCCAGGTTGCGGATGCCGTTGATGCTGTTCAGCTGGTCCTGCAACTGGGTGATCTGCTGCACCTGGTTGCTGATCTCGGTGACATCGTTCAGGACCTGCAGGATGGTCTGGATCAGGTTGGCGATGTCGATGACGGGGATGCCCTGTGCGCGGGCGCTCCCGGCACCGAGGCTTCCTGCAACGAGGACGGCGGCGGCAGCGGCCTTCAGACGAGTCTTCATCTCACGCTCCTTCAACTGGTTGGTGGCTACGCTCGGCCGCGGAGGGCGGCGAGCTTGTAGGCGGCGGTCTTGACCGCGCCGTATCCCTGTCGGACGACGGTGCCGGCACCGGCGGCCATGGCACCGGCTGCGCGGCCGGTCGCTGCCGCAGCGGCGCCGGTCGCCTGGCCTGCGGCGTAGGGGATGCCTGCACCGGCCCGGACGACACCACCGGCTGCGCCCGCGGCACCGGCGCCCCGTGCAGAGGATGCAGAGCGCAGGCCCGAGACCATCATGGCGTTCTGGATCATCTGGATGCCCTGCTGGACCGCGGCACCGCCGGTGAGCGCAGAGGCGAGGCTCGGGGCCTGGAAGCAGATGATCGCCATGAGGATCATCACGACGCAGTACTTGAGGCTCTCGCCGACGACGTTGAAGGTCGGGCCAAGGAAGCCGCCATTGACCTGGATGGCCTGAACGAGCGCGTCGCCCATGAACGCACTCAACCCAAGTGCAAAGAAGGCGAACCAGGTCAACACCACGGCATTCAAGACCATCGAGAGCCAACTGTCGAAGAAGCGGGCAGTGGGACGCCATGCGAGGCACAGAATGAACAGCGGTCCCACCGCAATCACGAAGGTCAGGAAGAGCTTCGCCAGCGTCACGACGAACAGTGCGATGCACAGGAACACGACGTTTCCGATGGAGCAGACCACCGCCGCGAACAGCAAGTCGAGCCGCATGATTCCGGCTTCCTTCAGGAGGTCGAGCACCAGCTTGCTGGCTTCATCATTGAAGTTGTCCAGCACCACATATGGGGACGTGATCGTCATCGGGTCGGCGGCTGCCGGCAAGAACGTCGTTGCGACGCCGGTCGCCAGCGCATTCGCGGAGTCGGCCACGTTGGAGATGTAGAAGCCGGATTGCAGTGCGAACGCCAGTACCAGCCCGATCTTGAAGACCTTCCAGAGAAACGTCGGCACAGTCTCCGAAACCTCATTGCGCAGCACGGCCCATCCGTAGAGCGACACCCAGATGGTCATGGCGGTCAGCGCAATGGGTGCGATTCCCGCCATAAGCGCGGTAACGACCCCGAGCACATAGGTGTTCAGGACCGCATCGAACTGTGAACCGACCCAGGTGAACATCGCTCGTCTCCCAGCTACTGAACTGTGCTGATCGGAAAGCCCTTGAGGCTGATGCACTTCCCAGAGAGGTCCGGCCGCTCGCACTGCATCCACTCACCCTTGAGCTTCACGATCCAAGTCCGCGATCGCTTCTCGGTGCCATAGGTGGACTCTCGGCAGGTTCCCGGCCGTGCAAACACTTCGGTGCACTCGACGAGCCCCGCCTGACTCTCGAGCATCTTCCAGCCGCCGCCAGCGCAACCGGACTTCGCTGCAGGACAAGGCGCACCGAGCGACGCGGACGGCAGCGGCGGCGTCTCAACCTTCTTGGTCCCGTCGGGCATCACCTTGATGGCCTCGTTGCCCTTGACGAACTGGGCGCTGGCGCCGGTGGCGGCAAGTGCCAGCGCGACCGGCGCGAGGAGATGACGAACGGCGTTCATGCGGTTCTCCTGGAGGTACGAAACCTCCGATCCTGAACCTCACGAAGCAGCGCTGGAAGCCATTGAAACGGATCGTTGCCATGCCGTTCGCGCACAGCATCGAGCAGTGCCACGTTGTCGGTGGTGGCCGAGAGCACGGTGATGAAGTCCTCGAGCCCGGCGAGGTCCAGTTCGCAGATCGCGCTGGCGTGCCCCTGCTTGACCAGGAAGCGCCGGCCGCCCTGCGCGCCAAGGCTGCGCACGATGTCGAACTCGGCCTGCGTCAGGCCGAAGCCGTCGACGTATTCCTCACGCACCGCTTCCGGGTTGGCGAGGAAGATCTTGGTCACGCTCTGCTCGATCATCGTGCGACCGATGGGGTGGCGCAGCACGTCGGACGGGCTCTGGGTGTCGAAGATGCCCAGGCCGTTCTGCTTGCGGATCGTCTTCTGCTTCTGCTTGGCGAAGTCGCTGAAGATCTCGTGGTCGAGGGCCTTCCAGAACTCCGAGATCACGTAGATCAGCCGCTCGCCATTGACGAGCTCTTCCATCACCTGCAGCAGGTACATCATGACCGGCGTGCGGACCTCGGGCAGGTCGAGGAACTCGGTGGTGTCGAAGCCGATGACGTTGGCGGCGTACAGGTCGAGCAGGCGGTCGTCGGCCTGGTCGAAGACCCAGCCGAGCGCGCCGCCCTGGCACCACCGACCCAGCCGCTCGAAGAGGCTGTTCTCGCCCGCCTTGGGCAGGTTCTGCCGTACGGTCGAGAAACGGCGCAGTGGCGCCGGCATCATCGCCACGGCCTTGACCGCATCGGAGATGGCGCGCTCGTCGGCCGGCAGCAGCGGCATAGCCGGCGTGGCAATGCAGGTGCGGATCAACTGCTCCCAGAACTGGATGCGCGCCGGCGTCGGCTCGCGCTGCAGCGGGTTGCAGCCCGTGGGCTTGCCGGCCTCCAAGGTGAAGTAGCGGCCACCGAGGGCCCGGATGGCGATCTCGCAGCCCCGGTCCAGGTCGAACAGCACCAGGCGCGGTGCCGGGTCCCACTTGCGCGTTAGCGTCAGCAGGAACATCTCCAGCGTCGTCTTGCCGACACCAGTCGAGCCGATGATCAGCGTGTTGCCCGGCAGTTTCTTGTCGGCGGAGTCTTCGCCTTCGGGGCTGCTGTGCAGGTTCAGGTAGAAGGGCTGCCCCGAGGGCGTGCGCAGCAGGGCCAGCGCCTCGCCCCAGGGGTTGCCGTCGCGCTTGCCGCGGGCAAAGTTGTGGCCGCTGGACAGTGCCGCGAAGGCGCGCGAGCTGAGCTTGGCATCCCTGGGCCGCCACTGCCAGTTGCCCGGCATCTGCGCGAACCAGGCGGCATCTGCCACCAGGTCCACAGGGGACATTTGCAGGCTGGAGGCCTCGCCGACGGCGCCAATCGCCTGCGAGGCGCGCCGGCCGGCATCGGCCACATCCTCGCCGAATACGACCAGGCTGTAGTGGTATTCGCCCATGCAGAACTGGCCGTCGCCGAGTTCGTTCAGCGCCACGTCCATCTCGGCGACCTGGCTGGCCACCACGTCGTCGCTGGCGATCAGCTGGTCGCGCTGCAGTTCGAGCGCACGCATGGCCTCCCGGCGCGGCAGGATCGAGAAGCTCTGCGTCTCGATGAACTCGCTGGCCTCGTAGAGCAGCGCGTTCAGGATGCCGGGCTCGACCGCGTCGGCGTACTCCTTGATGTCGACCAGGGCGGCATAGCGCCGCTGGTCGCCCTGGCGCAGTTCAAGCTTGTCGCCGCCGAAGGACAGGCGCGCGGTCGGCAGCGTCCGGTACAGCGGCCCGGCGGTCATCGGAACCGGCCGCCAGCAGCCATTGACCAGGTAGCCGAGGAACTCGGCCACCTCGGAGTAGGTCCGGCCGCGCCGCTCGCGTGTGCCGAGCAGCTCGGGTCCGAAGCCGCGCAGCACGCGGCCGACAAGCGCGGTGCGCTCTTCCATCACGCGGAGTGCCTCGGCCTGGGCTTCGGCGATGGCCGCGCGCGTCCGCTGCGTCGATTGCAGGGCGCGGCTCACGCGGGAGACGTTGGGCCGGTAGACCAGCGTCAGGTAGAGCTCATTGCTCATCATCCGCCGCTCGCCGAGCTTGGCCTGGTAGGCCTGCGACAGGTCCCGCGCGAAGCCGGGCTGCCTAGGGTCCTGAAGGCTGTCGCTGACCACGCGGTGCAGGCGGTGGGTCCACACCGCCCACTGACCGCCAGCCAGGTTGCGCAGCAGGCTGCACAGCGCCTCGTGTCGCTCGCTGATCTGGTGCTCGTCGGCGCACTCGAAAGCCACGCCGTCGAGCCGCCAGACGCGCAGGTAGTCGCCGCCGCGGGTGATCACATCGTGCGGGCTCACCAGCGACGAGAACGGAATGAAGCGCGCCAGCGGGTTCTCGGCCTGGGCCTGTGCCCAGTGCCGGGGCCGGAACCCACTGCGGCCCGGCCGGGTGTCAGCGCCGTTGGCCTTAGACATGCCAAGCATCGCGGGCTCCCCGGTAGAGGGTGGGCGCGTAGCTGCGCGCGTGCCAGAAGCGGCGGTTGCGGTCGTGCAGGCGCAGCTTCATGGCAACGAACATCTGGCGGAAGCGCTGGTCGTCCTTGGAGGTCACGAAGCGCATCCACAGCAGCGCCGGAACGAAGGCCACGACCACGCCGAGCGCGATCCACCAGCTCACCAGGGTGCCGCCCCACATGATCAGCAGCATGCCGGTGCCGAACAGCACCACCAGCGGCACGAGCGGGATGCCCAGCTTCATGGCCGGGCGCGTGGCGCCCTTGTAGATGGCTTCGCCTTGCATGGTCGCGTCCGCCGGTCAGGTCACGATGTAGCTGGCGAAGGCGGCGGCGCCGCCGACCAAGGTGCCGCCGATGAGCACGTTGGCGACATCGGCCAGGCGCGCGCCCTGAAAGATCATCTTGAAGCCGGCCCAGATGATCGCGATGGTCACCACCGCGATCGAGATCGTCACCAGGATGGTGTTGACGTTCGTGACCGTGGTGTTGATCTTGTCGAAGCCCTGGGCGAGGGCCGCCTGCGACAGCAGGGCCGGGACGCTGGCGGCCAAAGCCGGCGCGACGCGCCGGATCGATGCGAGGGTGCTCATAGCTGCTCCTTCGGTTGGGCGGTGGGAACGGCGCGTGCGGCGACCACGACCTTGCGCACATAGCCGTGGCGGAAGCCGGTGTCGAAGTTGCCGCTGTAGTAGCAGGACAGGGCCTGGCGCAGGGCGACCTGATGCACCGCCTTAGACGCCGATCCGTTCGCGCGGTCGAAGCACTCGGCGAGCACCGTCTGCATGGCGGCCAGGTTGACGCACGGCTCGAAGGCGGTTTCCACGGTCAGCCCGAGCCGATCGAAGTTGCCGACGTTGATCTGCCCGAGGCCGACGCTGAAGTTCCAGCCGGCATCCCGGAGCGCCTTGGCCGTGGCCAGTGCCTCGGCGCGGTGGCGGGGCTGACGCACGAGTGCGCCACCGACGACGCCGATCGCCCACGGATTGAAGGCGCTCTCGACGCTGACCAGGGCCCGCGCCGTGTCGGCGTGCACCTGGGGTGCACAGGCCAGCACCAGCGCGAGGAAGACGGACGCATCCATGGCCGCATGCCTCAGTAGCCCGACTCGGCGACAGGTGCCGGCGGCGGCAGCGCGGCGAACCACGCGGCGTAGTCGTCGTCGAACTTGGTGTCCCAGGTGCCGAGCTGTGCCTTCGCGGCCGGGGTGAATTCGGTGACGGTGTCGCCTCCGGCGTTCCACCAGGTCCGGGTGAAGGGCGCGCCGTTGATGTTCACCGTGACGGCGCCGGCGTAGTCGCAGGAGTAAATCGGCCCGCTCTCGCCTTCGAACACGCGGGTGTACTGCGGCGGGCAGTAACCGGGCGCGCTTGCCCAGGTGTTGTTCGCCGAGTTGCCGGCGCCGGCCATCGAGCAGACCGGGAACGGCTTGCCGCGCGCCAGATCGCGGTGCAGCTGGTTGATCGTCGGCACGCACTCGGGAATCGAGCGCCAGCTCGGAGCGGCGAGGCAGAGCAGCACCTTGCAGCCGTCCACGGCGTGTGCGGGTGACGGCGCCAGCGCTGCCAGCGCCGCCAATATGGCGAGCAGGGCGCCGGCCAGTGTCATGTGCAGCCGGCTCGCCAGGCCGGGTTCCGGATGCTTGGCAGCAACCCAGGAGAGGTCTACATTCGTCGGCTTGTCCATGGTGTGTGGCCCTCGGTTCGGCGATGGTTCGGAGGAGGCATCCCTTGCCGGCTCGCACATCACCGTGAAGTCACTCTAGAACTCAAAACCCATCGGCCCGATGCTGGATTCGGGTCGATTTCCAGCACTGCGAGCGCAGGTCGAAAACGATGCCCACGCAATTGGCGTCTCTCGACTCCCTGGTGCATCCTCACCAGATCGAGGTCCAGGAGTTCAGCTCCTACGACCTCGTCATCGACGCCAGAAGTACCGAGGCATACCAGGAGGACCACATACCGGGCGCGGTCAGCGTGCCGGTCGCCTCGCAGCGCCTGCAGGCCTCCAATGCAGAAGGGACCACGCTGGTCGCCAGCGATGTGGAGCCGCCAGTCCCCTACGCCCTCGCCGGGCATCTGTGCGACCTGAGAGCGCGCGCGTCGGTGCTCGTCTACTGCGACCGCGGCGGGCTCGACAGCCTGGTTTGGGCCGAGCCCCTCAAGGCCCTGGGGTACTGGGTGGACGTGCTCGGCGGAGGCTGGGGCAACTACCGGCGATGGGTCGATGCAGGGCTGGAGGTGCTGCCGCGCGCGTTGACGTTTCGGCGGCTTGTCGCGCCGCCGGTGGGTGGTCTGTGCCCGGTACTCCACAGGCTCGCCATGCGGGGTGAACAGGTCCTGGATCCCTCAGACTTGGCCGGGCAGCAACTCATACCGGGGCTGACGCTCTCAGGTGACCTGACGCCCTCGCAGGCCGCCTTCGATGCGGCCTTGCTCGACGCACTTCGGCGCTTCGATCCGCGAAGACCGGTGTGGGTCCGCGATGCCATGGACCACCTTGGCGGGCTTACCCTGGCTCCGTCACTGCGCGATGCGCTCCAGCGGTCGGACAGCTTCTGGCTCGAAGTCCCGCTCGCCGTGCGAGCCCAGGCCTGGCTCGAACGTCTGCGAAGCATGGGCACCGACATCGTTGTACTTCTCCAGGCGATTGCCGATTCGGTGGTGCCACCCGCGACGACGGCCTTGTTGAACTGGCGGGCGCTTGCAGGCAATGGCCAGTTGCGAGACGCCCTGGTGTTGATCATCAAGGGCTACCTGCAGCCCGAGCTCAGCCCAGCACACTGGACAGGCCGTCAGCATGTCGTGCAACTCGACTCGCTGAGTTCCGAGGCGGTGGACCTCGAGGTTGATCGACTGCTGGCGTCGGGAGCCGCAAAAACCTGAGCCTGTACCGCGCCGCGAATGCCTCGACTCCCCGCGTCGCAGTCGGTCCGGACAGGGCAGTGGAGCTACAGCAGGCCGTACAGCCTCGCGATCCTCATCGCCGTGCGCCGGTCAGGTGCTTCCAGCTTGGCGCTGATACGCTGGAAGCGGCAGTCGACCGTCTTCGCCTCGATGTTCAGCGCAGCGCCGATGACCTTGCTGGTGTGACCAGCCTCCTCGTGCCTGAGCAGTTCGATGTCAGCCGCTGTGAGCCGCGACTTGACCCGCAACTCTTCGCGAATGGCCCGGAGCAGCCAGCGGTGCAGTTCCATCGACAGGGCTCGCGCCAGGACACGAAGCTTGCCGTACCCGTCGTCATCGAAGAACCCTGGCAGGTTCGATCCGAGGCAGAGCACGCCGATGCGCGATTGCCCCGCGCAGGTGGGCGCCGGGGCGATGACCGCTGAGGCGAAGCCCAGCGCTGCGGAGGCCTGGGCGAATGCCTCTTCGCTGGCGGAGGTCAACTGCAGTTCGCTCGATCGCACAGGCTCGGTGTCGTGGGTGGCGTGCCGGAGCCACGGATCGTGATCGTGCCAGTTGCGCCTGGCGTATTCCGATGCCCACAGTGGGTCGCAGGCCAGCAGCGATCGGTATGACGCGCGGGTCGCGTCGTCGCGCAGGTAGCTCATGAAGACGCCGGCGTCGGCGCCCAGTTGCGTGGTGGCCTGACGGAACAGATCCACGGCGACCTCGGTGGTCGGCGCATCGCCGATGTCGGCCAGGATCTCGATCAAGCGCGCGCCGAACTCCGGCGAGCGTGTCAACGCGGCCAGGGTGTGCGGCTCACCGTTTGCCGCCGAGTGCTTCATGGCCTTCACGACGGAGCTGGTCGTACAGCACAGGGTCTTCGAATCGGATGGGCTCCGAAGCACACCACCGGTCGAATGAATCCGTGTCGGCGAAAACCATCGTCTGTACCAGGCGCGCGCGGACGGGCTGACTCTGGGTCCGTTCGATCAAGAGACCCAAGGTCGTCGCCCGAAGGTTGAACGCGACCGCGTTGTCCTTCGACACCAGGGTCCGATTGCCCTCGCGGCTCGCATCGTCCTTCGCGGTCGGTCGCGCGGCTGGGTGCGCGCTCCGCTGTCGTCTGATCTGCAGCGCAGCGCGTTTCGCGCCCAGCGGCCGGGCGGGTTCATCGATGCGGTCGATGCGTCGCTTGTTGAACGGCGGCGACACCTCGATCGGCGCCGCTGACGGTGCGGCGCTGGGGCGGCAATCAGTGCTCATCCGTGGCTCCAGCGGGCCTTGACGGCCGTTGGACCGCTCGGAGCGGCGGCTGTGCGGCGGCTTGCCGGGATGGGCAGCCGCTATAGGCGAATTCGAGAGCATCGGGGCGTGCGTTGTCCACGATCCGCCTGTATCAAGTCTGTGACGCCAGTTACCGTGGCGTGCGAAGCTGTTCCGTCCCATAACGTCCCGGGCTGCGGGCATTGTGGTGGAGGGCAGTCGGTACCTGCCGTTGCTCGGTTAGCACTTCCTGGTTCCTGCGAGGCCCTCGTCGGCGTGATGAGCGCACCCGCGTTCATCGCTCGCCTGCTGTGCGAACCGTAGCGCTGCGCGCACGTTCGCAAGGGCCTTTCGCGGATGAACGGCCTCCATCCCACCCTCGTTTCACTCGGGCGGGCCCCTGCCATTAATGCCACGGTGCCCTTGCGCCCGTGCTTCATCGCAGCGCTCTCGGTCTCGCACGGCGACCGACGAATGCGGGGCAGCACACGGCTCACCCAATGCCGAGGGATCAACAGCCAATCCGGCTCCCTCGGAAATTGGAGCAGGCGCTGGGCGGATTCAGAAGGGCAACGACGTGCGAATTCGATGCGACATCGCGAAGCACCGTGCGGGACGACAGTTCTTACGAACGGTTGCCGCGTCCTTCGAAAGTAGGGCCATGCCGTGGCCTGGCGTGCCGCCGTGATGCGTTGTCGAGAGACGGTCGCGGAGTGTCATCAACCTATGGAGTTCATCGTCATGGAACACACGAAGGAGTTGCTCTCGGTGCCGCTGTCCAGCCTGGTGCCGTCGCGGTTCAACGTCCGCCGTTACTCGGTCGGACAGGTCGAGGAACTGGCGGCGCTGATCGAGGCGCAGGGCCTGCTGCACAGCCTGGTGGTCACCGAGCAGGAGGTCGGCCGGGGCAAGTCGCGCAAGCTGAAGTTCGCGGTCGCGGCGGGTGAGCGGCGGCGCCGCGCAATGCTGCTGTTGCAGCAGCGCGGTCGCTTGCCCAAGGAACACGAAGTGCTGTGCGAGCTGGTGCCGCCCGAGCGCGCGCTGGAGGTCAGCCTCGCCGAGAACAGCGGGCGCGAGGCCATGCATCCCGCCGACGAATTCGAGGCCTTCAAGGCCCTGATCGACGAAGGCAAGGGCGTCGAGGACGTGGCAGCGCGCTTCGGCGTTTCGGTGCTGACGGTGCAGCGGCGGTTGAAGCTGTCGGCGCTGTCGCCGAAGCTGCTGGCGCTGTACCGAGAGGACGGCATCAACCTGGACCAGCTGATGGCGCTAACGCTCAGCGACGACCATGCGGTGCAGGAGCGCACCTGGTTCGACGCGCAGGCCTGGGACAAGACGCCGGCTGCGCTGCGGCGCCGGCTCACGGTCGGCGAGGTGGAGGCCGCGGGCAGCGCGCTGGTGCGCTTCGTTGGAATCGATGCCTACGAGGCGGCGGGCGGCGTCGTGCGGCGCGACCTGTTCGACGACGAGCAGAGCCGCTTCCTGTCGGATCCGGCGTTGCTGGAGAGGCTGGCGACCGAGAAGCTGGAGGCGCTGGCCGGCACCGTGCGCGAGGAAGGCTGGAAGTGGGTGGAGGCGCGGCTGAGCGTGGACTCGATGGCCCTACGGCAGTTCGCGCCCTGTGCGCACACGAATCGCAAGCCCACGGCCGCCGAGCAGGAGGAACTTGATGCGCTGGACCGGCGAGCTGCCGAACTGGAGCAGCAGGCGCAGGCGCTGGACGATGCGCCCGAGTGGTCGCCCGATGAGGCCGAGATGATCGACCTGGAAGAGCAGGACATCGCGGCGCGGCGCAAGCTCATCCACGAAGCGCTCAGGACCTGGACGCTTGAGCAGAAGGCCCATGCCGGCGTCATCGTCACCATCAGCCGCGACGGCGATGTCGAGGTCATGCGCGGGCTGGTGCGCGACGAGGATCGCAAGGCCGTCGCGGCTGGGGTGCGCTCGACGGGCGCGAAGGAGCATCGCGATCCCGACGACGCTGGCGACGACGACGAAGGCGCGCCGTCGATGTCGATGGCAGCGGAACGCCGTACGCCGGGGTGCAGCGATGCGCTGACCAAGCGCCTCGCCGCGCACCGGACGATGGCGCTGCAGGCCATGCTGGTGCAGAACACCACGGTCGCCCTGGCCTCGGTGGTGCATGTCTTCGTGCTGCGCACGTTCGGCGCCGACTACCCGCGTGAAGCGTCGGCCTTGCAGTTGACGCCGCAGTTGTCGGCGTTCGCGCTGGAAGCGATGGCCGACGACCTCAAGACCAGTCGGGCTTGGCGGGCCGTGCAGCAGGCGAAAGAAGTGTGGCGTGCCCGCCTGCCCGAGGACCAGAGCGAATGGCTCGGGTGGTTGATCGGCTTGCCCCAGGCCGAACTGATCGACCTGCTCGCGCTGTGCGGCGCGATGACGGTGAACGCACTGCCGGGTGCGGGTGCGGCGGGCAGCGCCAACGCCATCGCGGCAGCGCTCGGCCTGGACATGGCCGACTGGTGGGAGCCTACCGCCGAGGCGTACCTGAACCACGTGCCGAAGGCGCAGATCATCGCAGCGCTGAAGGAGGCTGGCCCCGAGCTGGCCGGTGGTGGTGTGGAGGCTATGAAGAAGGATGCGCTGGTGAGCGCAGCGGCATCGCGGCTGGCCGGCACGCGCTGGCTGCCCGAGCCGCTGCGCCGATCGCCAGGCTGACCGGAATGCGCGGGCGGGGTGAACCCGCCCGCGCATTCCGGGTCGGAGGAGTCATGTGGCTGCTGGTTGCTCGCGAACCCCGGCCGGACGCGCCTGACTGGCCCGGCCGGCGCTTGCTCGCGGCCATCGATGCGGTCGCGTGGCCGCTGATGTGGGTGCTGTTGATCCGGCACGTGCCGGGATCGGCGGGCCTGGTCGGCCCCTTCGTGACGGCGCTCGCCGTGCTTCTCGGGCTCGGGCGACTGCACCGCGCGCTGTGGGTCAACCATCGCTACTGGTTCACCACTTGGCGCTGGGGCAAGGTGCTGGGCGCGATGCTGTTGATCGGCGCAGTCCTGAAGATCGCGATGACCGCCTGACCTTTGACGTTGCCAAGCGCAACGTGAACGCGGGGCGTGTCTTCAGTGTGAGACGACGGGCCGCGCCTCGCTCCACTCATCGAGGTCGGAGCTTCTCCACGCCACTGCGCGGGGACCGAGTCGCACCGGGCTCGGGAACTTGCGCTCCGCGATGAGCCGATAGATGGTCGACCGTCCGAGGCCGGTCATCCTCATGACGGTGGGCATGCGCAGGAACATCGGCGTCACGGCCTCGGTGCGTCGGGGCATTGGTTGAGGCGGGTTGCGTTGCACAGGCTGTCTCCGGTGAGAGGCATATCGGCAACTCTAGGATGCAAGCGAGATTGGCGACGTGCTGGATTCGGGCCGAAATCCTGCATGGCTCGAGGCCGGCGCGTGAGGAAGGAGCACGCTCGACAGCAGGCCGGGCATGCGCGTTCGATGCCGTACGGGGTCATGAGCTGGTGACCGCATGCGTGCGTCGGGTCCGTCTTGCTGCCGCTTGGGGCAATCTCGTCGAGTCGGTCGGCTGTTTACCCTTCTCGACTTTCGCCAGCAGTGCAGCCCATGCACCGAGTGCAGCGGCCCGCTCAGCGAAGTAGTCGTGTCGGTCGTAGATGCCTTCGACGTTGCCCAGCTTGTGATTGAGCGAGCGCTCAGCGACGAACCGATCAACGCCCATTCCGGCGAGGTGCGTCCGCGCGGTCCGCCGCATGTCGTGCACGGTGAAGTGCTCGATATCGAGGACCTTGAGGCGCTTTAGCGCGACGTTGAGGGTGTCGGGGCCAACATGCTCGTACCGGTTCCTGCGCTCCACGCCCATGCGCGACCTGACAAGGCGACGCGCCGGAAAGACGAAGGGCTTGCCGAACGAGAAGATCCGGGCTTCCTTCAGCCATGCGATCACGGGTTCGGCCAAGGGGATGCGGATGGATGAGCGGGTCTTGGTGTTCTCCTTGGCCAGGGTCCAGATGCCTGCGTCAAGGTCGAACGCGTCCCACCGCGCCGATAGCAACTCCATCTTGCGAACGCACAGGGCCAGCAGCAACCACACGGACAGTTCGTTCTCTCTCCCGAAGTTCGGCGTTGTCCGCATCGCGCGAGCAAGTTCCTGCAGCTCTTCGACGGTCAACCAGCGGTCGCGTGAGACTTCGTCGCCGCCAGCATCCACCAGGTCGAAGTCGGCCGCCGGGTTGCGGTCGATCCAGTGGTTGCGGGCGGCCATCCGGAACATCCGGCTCATGTAGCGCAGCGCATCGTTGGCGACGGTCGGTGCTCCACCGGCCACGATGCGCGTCAGCACGCGGTCGATGTGGGCCGGCTGCACGTCGGGCGGCGCGACCGGTCCGATGACGGGATTGATGTGCTTGCGCAGGACACGGGCGACGACTTCCGGATGCTTGTAGCGCGGTTGGATGTACTTCGCGAACCAGACCTCGCCCAACCGCTGCACGGTGGGCACTTCCAGCAGCAGCGCCTTCTCAGCCTGCTTGGCTGCGGCGACGTCGACGCCCCGTTCGATCTGCGCGCGATCCTGCCGGGCCAGCTCGCGCGCGTCCTTCAGCGACAGTTCCGGATAGCGCCCGAGAACCTTCTCCTTGAAGCGTCCGTTGAGTCGGAAGCGGAGGATCCACGAAGCCTTGCCGGCCTGCGCGGCGGTGGTGCTCGCGACGAAGGTGAGTCCTTCGCCAACTCCGCGGTCCACCGGGCCGGCGGCAAGCCAGGCCTTGAGCTCGCGGTCAGTGATGGGTCGTTGCTGTCGGTTCATGTCCCAGAGGCTCCTGTGAGGCTGTGGGGTTTTTTGTCGGGTACGCATGCCAAGAGCGCCGCGAACCCGAAAAACCCCACCATAAACCCCACAGGTTGCGCGCGCTTCGCTGCGACGCCCTGGGACGGCCCGGGACAAAATATCCTTACATGACAGTGGGTTAGCTCAACTTCGGGGACCCCTTGGGACCCCCCGAAAAGCTACTCAATGTTTTGCACCTGCTCGCGCATCTGCTCGATCAGCACCTTCATCTCGACCGAGATGCCGGTGAGTTCGAGCGCGGCGGACTTGGAGCCCAGGGTGTTCGCCTCGCGTTGCAGTTCCTGGATCAGGAAGTCCAGGCGCTTGCCGAGTTCGCCGCCGGCGGTCAGCAGCCGCTCGATCTCGTCCAGGTGCGATGCCAGCCGCGTGAGCTCCTCGGCGACGTCGATGCGCAGCGCAAAGGCCGCGGCCTCGTTGAGCACGCGCTCCTGCAGCGCCTGCGCCGGGATCACGGCCGCCGCCTGCGCGCTGCCCAGCGCCTCGTGCCAGCGCTCGAGGAAGCGCTCGCGCTGGCGCTCGACCACCTGCGGCACGAGCGGCTGCGCGCGTGCCACGAGCGCGCGCAGCTGCTCCACGCGCTCGAGCAGCATGGCCGCCAGGCGCTGCCCTTCGCGCGCGCGCGCCTCGCGCAGGCCTTCGACGCAGCGGCGCGTGGCTTCGAGCGCGGTCTCGGCAAGATCGACGACCGGCGCGCTGCCGCGGCACCACTGCAGCACCTCGGCCACCGAGAGGCCGCGTGCCTGCGGCAGCCAGCCCTGCACGTGGCTCTCGAGCCGCGCGAGGCGGCTGAGCTGGTCGGTGCCCGGGGTCGGCCAGGGGTCGGTGCCGCCCTGCTGCGTGGCCAGGCGCAGCTCGACCTTGCCGCGGCGCAGCGCCTGGCCGATGAGCTCGCGCAGCGCCGGCTCGAGCGCGCGCAGCTCGTCGGGAACGCGAAGCGAGAGGTCGAGAAAGCGGCCGTTGACCGAGCGCAGTTCGGCGCTGACCGTCGCTGCGCCGCCGGAGCCGGACGGGGCGTCGCTCGCGGCCGCGGCGTAGCCGGTCATGCTGTAGACTGGCATTGGACCTCTGTCGATAACCACAGTCCATTATGTCAAAGCCCAAGCCAGCTCCGCTGCCATCGGGCACGGTGGTGGGGGGCTACCAGATCGTCAAGAAGCTCGCTGCCGGAGGCTTCGGCGTGGTCTATCTGGCCGAAGGCGAGAACCAGCAGCTGGTGGCCATCAAGGAGTACCTGCCGTCCTCGCTGGCCGAGCGTTCGCCGGGCGAGCTGACGCCGCGCGTCAAGCCGGACAAGCAGCCGCTCTATCGCCTGGGGCTCAAGAGCTTCTTCGAGGAGGGGCGCTCGCTTGCGCAGATCAGCCACCCGAGCGTGGTCTCGGTGCTGAACTTCTTCCGCGAGAACGAGACGGTCTACATGGTGATGAACTTCCTGCAGGGCGACACGCTGCAGGACTTCATCGTCACCGCGCGCGACCTCAAGCGCGACAAGGTGTTCCGCGAGAGCACGATCCGCAGCCTCTTCGACGAGGTGCTGCGCGGGCTGCGCATCGTGCACCAGCACAAGATGCTGCACCTGGACATCAAGCCCGCGAACATCTTCATCACCAACGACAACAAGGCGGTGATGCTGGACTTCGGCGCGGCGCGCGAGGTGCTGTCCAAGGAAGGCAACTTCATCCGCCCGATGTACACGCCCGGCTTCGCGGCGCCGGAGATGTACCGGCGCGACGGCACGCTTGGCCCCTGGACCGACATCTACGCGATCGGCGCCTGCATCTACGCCTGCATGCAGGGCTATCCGCCCAACGACGCACCGCAGCGCCTGGAGAAGGACCGGCTGGCGCTCTCGCTCTCGCGGCTGCGCAACGTCTATTCGGACAACCTGATCGAGGTCACCGAATGGTGCATGTCGCTCGATCCGCTCTCGCGCCCGCAGAGCGTGTTCGCGCTGCAGAAGGAGCTGGCGCGCGAGACCGAGCGCCGCTACACCAAGCTCAGCTTCAGCGAGCGGCTGAAGCTGCAGCTCGAGACGATCAAGACCGGAACCAAGACCTGAGCTGCCGAGGTCGCCGATGAGGTTCTCCGTCTACCAGATCAGCCGCCGCGGCGGCCGCGAGAAGAACGAGGACCGCATGGGCTACTGCTACACGCGGGACGCGGGGCTCTTCGCGCTGGCCGACGGCATGGGCGGCCACCCCGAGGGCGACATGGCGGCGCAGGTGGCGCTGCAGACGCTGGCCGCGGTGTTCCAGCGCGAGGCGCGGCCGGCGCTTGCCGACCCGATGCGCTTCCTGCACGAGGCGGTGATGGCCGGCCACCACCAGCTGCTGCGCTACGCGACCTCGCGCTCGCTCGTGGACACGCCGCGCACGACGATCGTCGCCTGCGTGCTGCAGGGCAATGCCGCGTACTGGGCGCACTGCGGCGATTCGCGCTTGTACCTGGTGCGCGGCGACAAGCTCGTTGCCCGTACGCGCGACCATTCCTACAGCGAGCTGCAGGAGACGATGGCGCAGCTCGTGCAGCTCCCCGAGCGCGTCAATCGCAACGTGCTGTTCACCTGCCTGGGCAGCCCCGGCAAGCCGATGATCGACGCGAGCGGCCCGCTGCTGCTCCAGCCGGGCGACCGCTTGCTGCTGTGCTCCGACGGCCTCTGGAGCGTGATGCCCGATGCGACGATCACCTCGGTGCTGGCCGGCGCGCCGATCTCCGACGCGGTGCCCGAGCTCGTCGAGCAGGCGCTGCGCGAGGGCGGCCCGCGCAGCGACAACGTGACCGCGCTCGCGGTCGAGTGGGAGTCGGCCGAGGATGCGCTGGCGGCCAGCGGCGTCTCGACGCAGAGCCTGGGCGACGACGTCTTCGCCTCGACGATCCAGGCCAGCCTGCACGGCGAACTCGACGAGAGCGACGAGCTCGACGACGCCGAGATCGAGCGCTCGATCCGCGAGATCAACGAAGCGATCCAGCGCTCGTCGGCCAGGCGCGGCTGAGCGCCGGGGCGGTTGCGCAATCGCTTACGCTCGGCCCGATCGCGCCGGTGCGGCGGCGGCCGGCAGCCGGCAGCGTGCAGCCGGCAGTCCTTGCCCCTTCACCTCAGGAGAACGCATTGCCCATGAGTCATCCGCGAAGCGGCGGCCGCGCCGACGACGTGCTGCGCCCGGTCAGCCTGCAGCGCCGCTACACCTGCCATGCCGAAGGCTCGGTGCTGGCATCCTTCGGCCGCACCCAGGTGCTGTGCACCGCTTCCGTCGAGGAGAAGGTGCCGCCGCACAAGCGCGGCAGCGGGCAGGGCTGGGTCACCGCCGAATACGGCATGCTGCCGCGCGCCACGCACACCCGCGGCGACCGCGAGGCCGCGCGCGGCAAGCAGAGCGGCCGCACGCAGGAGATCCAGCGCCTGATCGGACGCAGCCTGCGCAGCGTCTTCGACCTCTCGGAGCTCGGCGAGCGCAGCATCCTGATCGACTGCGACGTGCTGCAGGCGGACGGCGGCACGCGCACCGCGGCGATCACCGGCGCCTTCGTCGCCGCGCACGATGCGGTTTCCTGGCTGCTGGGCCAGGGGCTGATCGAGCGCTCGCCGATCCGCGATTTCGTTGCCGCGGTGTCGGTCGGCGTGGTGCAGGGCCGGCCGCTGCTGGACCTGGACTACGAGGAGGACTCGGGCTGCGACACCGACATGAACGTCGTGATGACGGCCTCCGGCGGCTTCGTCGAGGTGCAGGGCACCGCCGAGGGGCATCCCTTCGCGCGCAGCGAGATGGACGCGATGCTGCGGCTCGCCGCCAAGGGCGTGGCCGAGCTGATCGAGGCCCAGCGCCGGGTGCTGGGCGCGGATCGAGCCGCGCATTGAGCCGCGCATGGGCGTCGTGCGCATCGTCCTCGCGTCGAACAACGCGAAGAAGCTCGCCGAGCTGCAGGCGCTGCTCTCGGGCCTGCCGGTCGAGCTCGTGACGCAGGGCGCGCTCGGCATCGCGGAGGCCGAGGAGCCGTTTTCGACCTTCTTCGAGAACGGGTTGGCCAAGGCGCGGCACGCGGCGCGGCACTCGGGCCTGCCGGCGCTCGCCGACGATTCGGGGCTGTGCGTCGACGCGCTCGGCGGGGCGCCCGGGGTCGCGTCGGCGCACTATGCTCCGGCGCCGCCGGTGCAGGGCGATCGAGAGGCGCGCCGCCGCGCGCAGGACGCGGCCAACAACGCGCTGCTGCTGCAGCACCTCGCGGGGCACGCCGACCGGCGCGCGGCCTTCGTCTGCACGCTCGTCGCGCTGCGGCACGCGGACGATCCGCAGCCGCTGCTGGCCTCTGGCCGCTGGTGCGGCGAGATCCTCGACGCGCCGCGCGGCGAGGGCGGCTTCGGCTACGACCCGCTGATGTTCATTCCCGCGCTCGGGATGACGGTGGCCGAACTCGACGCCGCGACCAAGAACCGGCTGAGCCACCGGGCGCTGGCCGCGGCGCGGCTGCGCGAACGCCTGCGCGAGGACTGGCGGCTTGGCTGAGCCGGGCGCTGCCGCGGGTGGGCCGGCGCCGGTTGCCGGTTCGGGGCTGCGCCTTTACGCGCTGCCGCCGCTCTCGCTCTACGTGCACCTGCCCTGGTGCCTGCGCAAGTGCCCGTACTGCGACTTCAACAGTCACGAGCTGCGCGGGCAGCTGCAGGAATCGGCCTACCTGCAGGCGCTCGTCGCCGATCTCGAATCGGCGCTGCCGCGGATCTGGGGGCGGCGCGTCGTCAGCGTCTTCCTCGGCGGCGGCACGCCGAGCCTGTTCTCGCCCGCCGGCATCGAGCGGCTGCTGGCCGACATCCGTGCGCGCCTGCCGCTGCTGCCCGAGGCCGAGATCACGCTCGAGGCCAACCCCGGGACCTTCGAGCGCGAGCGCTTTCGTGCCTATCGCGCCGCCGGGGTGACGCGGCTGTCGGTCGGCGTGCAGAGCTTCGACGACCGCGCGCTGCGTGCGCTTGGCCGCGTGCACGACGCGGCGCAGGCGCGCGCCGCCGTGGCCGAAGCTGCCGCGGCTTTCGACACCTTCAACATCGACCTGATGTACGCCCTGCCGGGGCAGGACCTGGCCGCGCTCGAAGCCGACCTCGATGCAGCGCTCGCGTTCGAGCCGCCGCATCTGTCGATCTACCACCTGACGATCGAGCCGAACACCGTCTTCGCGTCGCGCCCGCCGGCGCAACTGCCCGACGAGGACCTGGCCAGCGAGATGCTCGACCGGATCGTTGCGCGCACCGCGGCCGCGGGCCTCGTGCGCTACGAGGTCTCGGCCTTCGCGCGCGCAGGCCACCGCTGCCGGCACAACCTCAACTACTGGGCCTTCGGCGACTACCTGGGCCTGGGTGCCGGTGCGCATTCGAAGCTCTCGTTCCCCGATGGCATCGTGCGCCAGGTGCGCTGGCGCGAGCCGGCGAGCTACATGCGCAAAGCCGTGCAAGGCGCGGCCGTCTCCAACGAGCACCGCGTCGAGCCGCGCGACCTCGCCTTCGAGTTCATGCTCAATGCGCTGCGCCTGGCCGAGGGCTTCGAGCTGCCGCTGCTGGCCGAACGCACCGGCCTGCCGCTGCCTGCGCTGCAGGACGTGCAGGCGCGGCTCGAGCAGGCGGTCGCGCGCGGCTGGCTGCAACGGCAGGGCCAGCGCATCGTGCCGACGGCGCGCGGTTTCGATTTCCTCAGCGACGTGCAGCAGCTCTTCCTGCCGGAGCACCCTGACGACCCCGCCGCGGCCGGCGTCGTGCCGCCGCGCTGATCAGACCCGCGTCGTGTGCTGGCCGGCGGTGCTGCGCAGGCGCTCGATCAGTCGCCCGGCGATCTGCGTCACCGGCAGCACCTCGTGCGCGGCGCCGTGCGCGATCGCCTCGCGCGGCATCCCGAAGACGACGCAGCTGGCCTCGTCCTGCGCGATGTTCCAGCTGCCGGCGTCGCGCATCTGCTTCATCGCGCGCGCGCCGTCGGCGCCCATGCCGGTGAGCATCACACCGAGCGCGTTCGGGCCGACGACGCGCGCGGCGCTCTCGAACAGCACCTCGACCGAAGGCTTGTGCCGGTTCACCGGCTCGCCGTCTCGCACACGCGCGAGGTAGTTGGCGCCCGAGCGCTCGACCGAGAGATGAAAGCCGCCCGGCGCGATGTAGGCGTGCCCCGGCAGCAGGCGCTCGCCATCGCGCGCTTCGGCCACGCGGATGCGGCACAGTGCATCGAGCCGCGCCGCGTAGCTCCTCGTGAAGCCCGGTGGCATGTGCTGGGTGATCATCACTGCGGGCGAGTCCGCCGGCAGCCGCGCCAGCACCTCGCGCGTGGCCTCGGTGCCGCCGGTGGAAGCGCCCATGAAGACGATCTTCTCGGTCGACAGACGTCCGATCGGGGCGACGGGTGGTGCCGCTGCCGACGTGCAGGCGGCGGCGTTCGTCGCTCCGCCTGCATCCGGCCTGGAGGGAATCAGCCGACGCACCGTCGCGTGGGCGGCGGTGCGGATCTTCTCGGCGATGTCGTCCTCGAGCTGGCGCAGGCCGTCGGCGATGCCGATCTTGGGCTTGGCGACGAAATCCACCGCGCCGAGTTCGAGCGCCTTGAGCGTGACCTCGGCGCCGCGCTCGGTCAGGGTCGAGACCATCACCACCGGCATCGGGCGCAGCCGCATCAGGCGGCCGAGGAAATCCAGGCCGTCCATGCGCGGCATCTCGACGTCGAGCGTGATGACGTCGGGGTTCAGGCTGCGGATCATCTCGCGCGCGACGAGCGGGTCGCTGGCCGCGCCGATGCAGCGCATGTCGTCCTGGCGGTCGATGATCTCGGCCAGCAGGCCGCGCACCAGTGCCGAGTCGTCGACCACGATCACGCTTATCTTCTTCATGACTCGATGCCTTTCTTCGGTGCGCTCGGGGTGCCGCTGAAGAGCTCGATGGCGCCGGCGCCCTGGGGCATCGGAGCCGCAGCGCGCGTGGCCGCTGTCTCCTGCGCCAGGAGCATCTCGGTGTTGCCCGATGCCAGCCGCTTGACCAGCGCCTTGCCGCTGGCCGGCAGGAAGCAGACCTTGCGCGGGTAGATGTCCATCACGTCCTTGGAGACCACCGGGATGCGCTCGGCGCGCAGGTAATCGAGGACGAAGGCGGTGTTGCGCTCGCCGACGTTGAGCTTGCTCATGCCGCTGAGCACCGCGCCGCCGCCGAAGACCTTGGCCTCCATCGTTGCGCGCGATGCCCCGTGCCTGAGCATCTCGTTGATCAGCAGCTCCATCGCATAGGACCCGTAGCGTCCGCCGTCGGCGGCGCTGTCGCCTTCGGGCAGCATGAAGTGGTTCATGCCGCCGACGCGGCGCTCTCGGTCCCACAGGCAGGCGGCGATGCACGAGCCGAGCGTGGTCATGATCGCGATGTCCTCGTCGAAGACGAAGAACTCGCCGGGAAGCACCTTGACCGCCTCGCTGCGGAAGTGGGCGTCGTAGAAGAAGAACGAGGCCTGTCCCGGCCGGCGCGGCCAGCTCTTCAGACGCTCGAGACGCTCCGGACTTCCCGGGCGTGCCCTGGTGCCGGCGGCAGGCGCTGCGCGGCCGGAGTCCGCCGCGCTGGCGGCCGGCGTGCCGCTGGGACGATGGGGTGTGGCGGCGCTCATGCGCGAAGGGACCGGCGGCTCACACACGCTCGTAGATCGTCTTGCCGCGCAAGCGGAAGAGGTCCGGGGAGTCGGCGAAGTTCTCCGAGTGGCCGGCGTAGAGCAGGCCGCCGGGCCGCAGGCTGCGGTGCATGCGCTCGAGCACCCTGCGCTGCGTCGGTGCGTCGAAGTAGATCATCACGTTGCGACAGAAGACGATGTCGAAGGGCTCGCCGAGCGCGGACCAGTCGGGACTCATCAGGTTGAAGGGCCGGAACTCGATCATCCGCGCGAGCTCGGGCTTGACGCGGACGAAGCCGCTGTTGCGCCCGGTGCCGCGCAGGAAGTGCCGCTGCAGCCGCGCCGGCGAGAGGCCGCGCGCGTCGGCGTCGTAGACGCCGCGGCAGGCCTTCTCGAGCACGCCGGTGTCGATGTCGCTGCACAGCAGCCGCACCTGCGCCGAGACGCCGAGGGTCTCGACGACCACCATCGCCAGCGAATACGGTTCCTCCCCGGTGCTGGCGGCGTTGCACCAGATGCGCAGCGGGCGCGACGCGCGGGCGCGCAGGTCCTCGGCGAAGGCGTCGAAGTGGTGCTCCTCGCGGAAGAAGGAGGTCAGGTTGGTCGTCAGCGCATTGACGAAGGCCTGCCATTCGCAGGCCGGGGCGCCGCCCTTCTCCAGCCAGCGCAGGTAGCTCGCGAAACTCGCATGCCCGGTCTCGCGCAGCCTGCGCGCGAGCCGGCTGTAGACCATCGCCTGCTTGCCGGCGTGCAGGCTGATGCCCGCGTGCCGGTGAATGAGATCGCGGATGCGGTCGAAGTCGTCCGGCGTCAGCGTGAACTCGGGAGCGGCAAGGTCCAGTGCGGCGAAGGTCGACGGGCTCGATGTCATCGGGCGGGGGAGGGTGGGCTGCGCTGGGGCGAGCGTGCGCGGGCGGGTGCTTCGGGCAGCCGCTTCCGGGCACGCGCGACGGGCACGCGCGACGGGCCGGACCGCGGCCTGCACATTGCACACAGTGTCGCGCTCGCGTACGTGTCGGCAGACCACGAAATGAGGCCCCGGCGCCACCCAGTTCGCGCCTCGCTGCGGCGTGCCCGCTGCTAGACTGCCGCACCCGCATCCAGGCCGGCGCGCCAGCCACCGGCAGTCCGCACCGTCCGTGCCGCAACCGCAAGCGCCTTCGCCGTCCGACGCCACGTCGCTGCAGCTCGACCAGGCCTTGCAGCTCGTGCTCCAGTCGGGCCGGACGATCCCGGAAGGCGAGCCCGGCAGCACGCCCTGGCTGCAGGGGCTGATCGACGCGCTCGTCGATCTCTCGAGCCGTGACGCGCTCACCGGCCTGGCCAACCGGCGCAGCTTCGAGCTGGCGCTGGCACGCGAGGCCGACCGCGTGGCGCGCAGCGGCGAGCCGGCGCTGTTGCTGATGCTGGACATCGACCATTTCAAGCGCGTCAACGACAACCACGGCCATGCCGCCGGCGACGAGGTGCTGCGCAGCGTCGCGACCGCGCTGGCCGACAGCGTGCGGCCGATGGACCTGGTGGCGCGCGTGGGCGGCGAGGAGTTCGCGATCATCCTGCCCAACTGCCCGGCCGCCTTCGGTGCGGCGGTGGCCGAACGCGTTCGCCGCAGCGTCGAGCGCACACCGGTGATGGCCGGGCCGGGGGGTTCGGCGATCGAGGTCACGATCAGCGTCGGCGGCGCCTTCGCCCCGCAATGGGTTCGCTCGACGCCGGCGCTGTGGATCGAACGCGCCGACCAGCAGCTCTACCACGCGAAGGCGACAGGTCGCAACCGCGTGCAGCTCGAGGCGAGTGTCGCTTCGCTGGTGAGCACCGAGGAACGGGAGGCCTTGTTCGAGACCCCCCACGGGATGGAGGAGCACGATGACTGAGGCGCCCGCACGCCGGCCGCGCATCATGGCGGTCACCAGCGGCAAGGGCGGCGTGGGCAAGACCATCGTCAGCGCCAACCTCGCCGCGGGGCTCGTCCGGCTGGGCGAGCGCGTGCTCGTGCTCGACGCGGACCTGGGCCTGGCCAACCTCGACGTCGTGCTCAACCTGTTCCCGAAGATCACGCTGCACGACGTCTTCACCGGCGCGCGCACGCTCGACGAGGCGATCCTGCCTGCGCCCGGCGGTTTCTCGGTGCTGCTGGCCGGTTCGGGGATGGTCGAGTACTCGCGGATGACGCCCGAGCTGCGCGAGCGGCTGCAGGAGGTCGTTGCCGAGGTCGCGTCGCGCTTCGATCGCGTGCTGCTGGACACCGGCGCAGGCATCTCCGACGTCGTGCTCTATACGGTCTCGCTGGCCGATGAGGTGCTGGTCGTCGCCACGCCCGAGCCGACCTCGATCACCGACGCCTACGCGACGATCAAGGTGCTGGCGACCACCCAGGCGCGCCGCGGTCTGCGCCTGCTGGTCAACCAGACGCGCCGCGCCGGCGAGGCGCGCGGCGTGCATGCTCAGCTGCAGCAGGTGCTCGACCGCTTCGTCACGCCGTCGCTGGATGCGCCGCTGCAGCTGGATCTGCTCGGCGAGGTGCCGGCCGATGCGGCCGTGCGCGAGGCCGTGCAGCGCCGCGAGCTGCTGCTGGAAGCGCTGCCGGGCGCGCAGGCCTCGCAGGCGCTGCTTGCGGCGGCGCAGCGGCTGCAGGACTCCCGCGAGCGCTGAACCGGCCCGCGGCTGCGGGCCAGACACACCCCGCAGCAGGCACAGTGCCCGGCGCCTGGGCTAGTCTTACGGTTTTTGCGACGGATTGCGCCGCGGAGGCGGAGGCCGGAGAACTTGCGATGAACCTCGATTTCATTCCCGAATCCACCCGCGCCGCGGGCCTGGGCGCGCTGATGAAGGGCGCGGGCGCGCTCACGCGCGTGCTGCCGATTCCGCAGCCGACGCTCTTGATCGGCCCTGGCTCGAGCCGCCGTCTGGGCCAGGCGATCGCCGCTTTCGGACACGAGAAGGTGCTGGTCGTCACCGACAAGGTGATCGTGCGCCTTGGCCTGCTGCAGGGCCTGACCGATGCGCTCACCGAGGGCGGCGCGGAGTACGTCGTCTTCGACGAGATCACGCCCGATGCGCCGATCCCGCTGATCGAGCGCGGCATCGCGGCCTTCCGCGACCACCAGTGCGACGCGCTGGTGGCGGTCGGCGGCGGCAGCTCGATCGACGCTGCGAAGGCGATCGCGGTCGCGATCGCCAACCCCAGCCGCAGCCTGCGGGCGCTGGCCGGCTACTACAAGGGCCTGCGCACGCCGATGCCGGTCTATGCGGTGCCGACGACCGCGGGCACGGGCTCGGAGGTGACGGTGGCCGCGGTCATCGCCGATCCGGAGCGCAGCAGCAAGCTCGTCATCGTCGACACCCGGATCGTTCCGCGCATGGCGGCACTCGACCCCGAACTCGCCACCGGGCTGCCGCCGGCGATCACCGCGGCCACCGGCATCGACGCGCTCACGCATGCGGTCGAGGCCTTCATCGGCAACTGGGCCACGGCGCAGACCGATGCGCTGGCGCTGGCTGCCGTCGGCATGATCTTCTCGAACCTGCGCACGGCCTGCCGCGACGGCGGCAACCTGCAGGCGCGCGAGAACATGGCGCTGGCCAGCACCTGGGCGGGAATGGCCTTCACGCGCGCCAACGTCGGCTACGTGCACGCGATCGCGCACCAGTTCGGCGGTCTCTACCACACGCCCCACGGGCTGGCCAACGCGATCATGCTGCCGCACGTGCTGCGCTTCTCGGCGCCCGCGGTGACGACGCAGCTGGCGCAACTGGCGGTGCGCGCGGGGCTCGGCGAGGCCACCGAGGACGAGGAGGAGCTGGCCGGGAAGTTCATCGACGGTGTCTGCACGCTCAACCGCGACATCGGCATCCCGACGACGCTCGAGACGCTGCGCGAGAAGGACATTCCGGCGCTGGCGCGTGCCGCCTTGCAAGAGGCGCACACCGGCTACCCGGTGCCGCGCTACATGACGCAGGCGCAGTGCGAGGAGATGATCCGCGCGGTGCTGCCGTCGGCGGGGAAGGATGACCAGGCGCCGCGCAAGGCAGCGCGAAGGACCGCGACCAAGACCGCAGCCAAGGCTGGCCGCAAGGCAGCGCCCAAGACGAGCGCCGGCGCCAGGGCTGCCTCGGGCCGCAAGCGCCGCAGCGCACAGGCCTGATCCGCAGGCGAACCTCACGTCATTACCGGAGTGTCATCGATGAAGAGAGTCGTCACCGTCTCGCTCGGTTCGTCCAAGCAGGACTTCGAATTCGAAACCGATTTCCTCGGTCAGCGCTTTCAGGTCAAGCGTCTGGGCGCCGACGACGACATCGGCCGTGCCTGGGAGCTGATGCGCCGTCACCAGGCCGAGGCCGACGCGATCGGCCTCGGCGAGGTCGGAGACCATTTCCACGTCGGCCAGCGCACCGTGATCAACAAGGAGACGGCGCGACTGCTGAAGGTCGTCACGCGTGTACCGGCGACCACCGGTGCGCGGCTGCGCCGGCTGCTGCAGGTGCGTGCGGTGCGCAGCGTGCAGGCGCAGCTGGGCAACTACTTCAACAACAACATCGTCCTCTTCATCTCCGGCATGCGCAACTACGACCTCGCGCAGGCGCTCTCGGAGTACACGCCCAACCTCTATTTCGCCGATGCGCTGACGCAGACCGGCGCGCCGGCGCTGCTGAACTCGCTCGAGCAGCTCGAGCTCTACGCCAAGGGCACCGACTGGGCGCTCACGGGGCGACGGCGCGAACTGCTGGAAGCGGCGTTCTCGGGTTTCAAGCGCAGCCGCATGGTCGCCGAGGTCGCCAAGGCGCACGTCATCGTCGGCACCTTCGCCGAGATCCGAGAGGTCGGCAACACGCGCAACCTCGCCGGCAAGACGGTGATCACTTCGGCGGTCGACGAGGAGCGCCTGGCCTTCTTCCGGCAGTGCCGGGTCAACCTCGTGATCGACGTCAGTCCCAGGCTCTTCGAGCAGGTCGTCGGCGTCAACGTCATCGAGGCGATGATCATCGCCGCGCTCGAGCGTCCGGTCGAGGACATCAGCGACGAGGATTTCGAGGAGATCATCGACGAACTCGATCTGCAGCCGCAGCTGTTGCACCCGACCGGGCATTTCCGCAACATCCGGCGCTTCGCGTTCGTGATCCATCCCCTGAGCCAGGAGTTCATCCGCAAGGGCCTGCCGATCCCCAAGGCCACACCCAAGATCGTGATGGACCAGGTCGAGTCGCTGGCGGCGCACCTGCCACCGATGGTCTACTGCAAGATGGAGAACATCGTCTCGCCGACCGGCGCCGAGGCCGAAGGCTGGCTGATCACCGTCGGCGGCACGCCCAAGGAGATGCTCTCGCGCAGCCCCGAGTTCACCTATCGACGCCTGCTCGCTGCGGCACGGATGGCCGAGAAGCTCGGTGCCCAGATCATGGGCCTGGGCGCGTTCACCAAGGTCGTCGGGGACGCCGGTGTCACCGTCGCGCGGCGCGCGCGCATCCCGGTGACCACCGGCAACAGCTACTCGGCCTCGGGCGCGCTGTGGGCCGCGGCCGACGCGATGCGGCGCATGGGCCTCGTGAAGCCGCCGCCGCCGGGCCAGCGCCTGCAGGCCAAGGCGATGGTGATCGGGGCCACCGGCTCGATCGGCTCGGTCAGCGCGCGGCTGCTGGCGATGGTCTTCGAGCAGGTCGTGCTGGCCGGGCGCAGCCTGGACAAGCTCGAGGAGCTGAAGGCCTCGATCCTGCAGGACACGCCCGACGCCAAGGTCGTCTGCTCCAACGACTACGACGAGCTGCTGTCCGAGATGGACATGATCGTCACCAGCACATCCGGCGCGGGCAAGAAGATCCTGGACATCATGCGCGTCAAGCCCGGCTGCGTGATCACCGACGTCGCGCGGCCGCTGGACCTGCCGGCCTCCGAGGTCGCCAAGCGCCCGGACGTGCTCGTCGTCGAGTCCGGCGAGATCGAGCTGCCGACCAAGGTGCGGGGCCTCAAGAGCATCGGCCTGCCGCCCAACGTCGTCTACGCCTGCCTGGCCGAGACCATCGTGCTCGCGCTCGAAGGCCGCTTCGAGGTCTTCACCGTCGGCCGCGACACCGAGTGGCCCAAGGTGAAGGAGATCTACAAGCTCGGCCTCAAGCACGGCATGAAGCTCGCCGCCATCTCCGGCGTCAACGGCGTCTTCACCGACGAACAGATCGCCAAGGTCGTCGAACTCGCGAAGAAGGCGCTCGAGAAGGGCGACGGCGCGCCGCGGGTGGCACGCAAGACGCCCGCGAAAAGGGCCGGTGCCGCCGGGGCGCCCTCGACCAGGGCCGTGGCGAAGAAGCCGGTGGCGGCGAAGAAGAGAGCCGTGAAGAAGAGTCCCGCGCAGAAGGGCGCCCCGAAGTCGAGCGCGGCGAAGAAGGGCACGACGAAGAAGGGTGCGGCGGAGGCGCTTGCTGCCGACTGATGCCAGACTGCGTTCAATCGTGTCGCGCACAGGCCAAGCGCGGCAGTCTCTCCCCGCTGTGGGAGGGCAGGGTGAGGGTGGTGGTGTGTCGCTGCAGCCTCTTACCCCGACCCTCACCGCAAGCGGGGCGAGGGGAAGAGCCGTTGACGCCGCTCTCTATGCATGAAGGGGCGAATCGGCTTCAGTGCGACGCCGTGCTCATGGAACGGCGGCGCAGCAGGCCCAGCACTCCCAGGGCAGCCAGGACGATGCTCAACCCGCCTGGCTCCGGCACCGGATGTGGTTGTGTGCCGTCATCGGCACTCAGGGTGAATCCCAGCGTGGCAAAGTCGATGGCAGATGCGTAGACGCCGACAATTGGCAGGCTGGTCGCACCGCTGGCGACGGTGAACGTGACCTGCAGGCGGCCGAAGGAGGTGTCGGCGTCGTACTGGCCAAGATCCCAAACGTCCTTCACCAAGACCGAGTCCTTGTACACCCGCTTTTGCTCGAAGGTGAGGAACGAAATACAGCCCAGCCAAGGCATCAGCTCCCGACACTGGTACCAGCGGACGGTCATCTCCGCTCCCCCCTCCGCCTGGCCCAGCAGCGCGTCGTGGCTGGAGAGGAGCCACAGGCTCCAGTCGAAGTAGAGATTGAACGGATCTCCATCGTAGTCGGCCGGCGCCCGCACCGTGGCCCACCATTCGGCGGTGCCGGTGCCTGCCGCTGCCTTTCCGAACCAGCCGCCGCCCCCCAGCACGGCGGAGGTCGCACCGCCAGCGTCGCCCTTGAATTGCCCCTTGACCAGCGTGCTGTCGGCGTCGATGTTGGCGTCGGCAGAACTCAGAGTGCCGCACCACGGCGAACACTCGGTGGTGGTCGTAACACCGATGCCGCCTTCCAGCAGTACCGGCGAGGCGACCGCCGGTGTCGCCAGCGCCAGCAGTAGGGTGCCGACCAGCAGAACATCGGCTAAGCATCGACCTTCGAACGCCCCCCGCGCCCATGACGCCAAGCGCCCGTGAACACTGTCTCTTGCGCACTCCATGACAGCTCTCCTGTGTGTTGGGATTTCACTGTGCTTCAGTCGGCATAGAAACATTGTTTACTGAGTGGGTTGAGCTTGAAATTGACCTAACGCAACGCGTTTCGAATACCCAGGTCCGTATCTCTTGGGGCAGGCGCGCGCCCACGGCGTCGACCCGCTGCGATAGCCTGCCACCGTCGTAGACCTCGGCCTTCGCGGCCTGGTTTTCCCGAGGCGTCAGCCGGTGCAGCAGGGGCGTACTGATCCGGGCAGCGCACTCAGCGATCGCGCAGAGTCGCACGCCCGAGCAGCACGATCAGCGCGCCCGCGCCGCCCTGCGGGCCGCTCGCCTGCGCGAAGGCGATCACCGCGGCGCTCTGCGCCAGCCAGCGCTGCACGCGCAGCTTGAGCACCGGGCGCCGGCCCGGCGAGCCGTGGCCCTTGCCGTGCACGATGCGCACGCAGCGCTGCCCCCGACGCGCCGACAGATCGATGAACGCGCGCAGCGCTTCGCGTGCCTCGTCGCGGCGCAGGCCGTGCAGATCGATCTCGCCCTGGATCGTCCATTGCCCGCGGCGCAGCCGGCTCACGACGTCGGCACCGACGCCCGGGCGGCGATAGCTCAGCCCGTCGTCGGTGAGCAGCAGCGATTCGACGTCGACCTCGTCGGACCAGGTCTGCCGCAGCGCCGCGCGCTCGTCGGCCTCGCGCTGGTGCGGCCAGGGCGCAGGGCGGATGCGCTCGATCTCGGCGCGGCCGCTCGGCCGCAGCGGCGTGACCTCGCCCACGGCGTCGCGGAAGAGCCGCTGCGCGGCCTGCGCGGCGCGCCGTCGCGCCTGTTCGCGGGCCTGGCGCTCGGCTTCCTCGCGCCGCCGTGCGGCGAGTGCCTCGCGCAGATCGGCCAGGCTCGCCAGACCCGACGCCGATGGGCTTCCGTCGCGGGCGCGCGAAGGCTTCACACCAGGCCGCGCTCGGCCATCGAGACGACCTCGCCGCGACCGACCACCAGGTGATCGAGCACGCGCACCTCGACGAGCGCCAGCGCGCTCTTGAGCGTCTGCGTCAGGTACTCGTCGGCACGCGAGGGCTCGGCAAGCCCCGAAGGGTGGTTGTGCGCAAGGATCACCGCCGCCGCGTTGAGCGCCATCGCGCGGCGCACGACTTCGCGTGGATACACGCTCGTCTGCGTGAGCGTGCCGCGGAACATCTCCTCGAGCTCGAGCAGCCGGTGCTGGTGGTCGAGGAAGAGCACCGCGAAGACCTCGTGCGGCAGTCCACCGAGCTGCAGCGCAAGGTATTCCTTGACGCGCTGCGGCGCGTCGAACACCGGCGCCTGGCGCAGCGGCTGCGCGATGGCGCGGCGCGCGATCTCCATCACCGCCAGCAGCTCCGCGCGCTTGGCCGGCCCCAGGCCCTTGATGCGTTCGAGATCCGCGCCGCGCGCGGCCAGCAGCCCGCCAAAGCCGCCGCACTGCGCGAGCAGCTCGTCGGCCAGCGCGAACACGCCGCGGCCGGGCAGGCCGGTGCGCAGCAGCAGCGCCAGCAGCTCGGTGTCGGCCAGCGCCGCGGCGCCGCGCTGCAGCAGCTTCTCGCGCGGGCGCTGGTCGACGGGCAGGTCCTTCAGGGGCATGGGTTCATGACGCCGGCAGGGTGATGCGCGCCGGACCGGGCGGAAGGTGCCGAATAGAATTCGCGGCAGTCTATTCGAGCGAGCAAGCCCACCGGGCGTGCCTGCGCATCCTGCCCGTGACACGCATCCAGCCCGGATCCTTTCTGACGCTGCACTACCGCCTGAGCGGCCCCGACGGCGCCGACGTCGTCAACACCTTCGACGGCCCGCCGGCGACGCTGACGCTGGGCACCGGCCAGCTCGCGCCGGCGCTCGAGCAGTACCTGCTCGGGCTTGCCGAAGGCGAGCGCGCGAGCTTCGACGTGCCCGCCGGCGAGGCCTTCGGCGAGCGCAGCCCCGAGCTGCTGCAGCGCGTCTCGCGCGCGCTCCTGCGCGAGTTCGGCGACCCGGACGCGAGCTACGAGTGCGGCGAGGTGGTGCAGTTCCCGACGCCCGACGGCGAAGGATCGTACGCGGGCATCGTGCGCGAGGTCGGTGACGACTGGCTGCTCTTCGATTTCAACCACCCGCTGGCCGGGCGCGCGGTGCGCTTCGAGGTGCAGGTGCTGGGAGTGCTGGATTGAGCGAGAACCGCCCGGTGGGCGAGGTGCTGCTGGCCGAGCCGCGCGGCTTCTGCGCCGGCGTCGACCGCGCGATCGAGATCGTCGAGCGCGCGCTGCAGATCTTCGGCCGGCCGATCTACGTGCGCCACGAGATCGTCCACAACACCTACGTCGTCAACGACCTCAAGGCCAAGGGCGCGATCTTCATCGAGGAACTGGATGAGGTGCCGCCCGGGGCGACGCTGATCTTCAGCGCGCACGGTGTCAGCAAGGCGCTGCGCGAGGAGGCGGCGCGGCGCGGCTTCCGCGTCTTCGACGCCACCTGCCCGCTGGTGAGCAAGGTGCACATGGAGGTGCACAAGCTCTCGCGCGAGGGCTACGAGTTCATCATGATCGGCCACAAGGGGCACCCCGAGGTCGAGGGCACGATGGGGCAGTTGAAGGGCGGCATCTACCTCGTCGAGACGGTCGAGGACGTGGCCCGCGTGCAGCCGCGCAGCGACAAGGTCGCGGTCGTCACGCAGACGACGCTCAGCGTCGACGACGCCGCGGCGATCCTTGCCGCGGTCAAGCAGCGCTTCCCGCAGGTGCGCGAGCCGAAGAAACAGGACATCTGCTACGCGACGCAGAACCGCCAGGACGCGGTCAAGCTGATGGCGCGCGCGGTCGACGTCGTCGTCGTCGTCGGCAGCGCAACCAGCAGCAACAGCAACCGCCTGCGCGAGGTCGCCGAGCGTCTGGGCACGCCCGCCTACATGGTCGACTCCGCCGACGATCTCGAGCCCGAGTGGTTCGACGGCAAGCCGCGCGTGGGCGTCACGGCGGGGGCCTCCGCGCCCGACATCCTCGTGCAGCAGGTAATCGAGCGCCTGCGCGAGCTGGGCGCGAATTCGGTGCGCAAGCTCGACGGCGTGCAGGAGCATGTGCGCTTCCCGCTGCCGCGAGGCCTGGGCGGCGCCGGGCGCGTCTGAACTCGCCGACCGGCGCCGAGCAACGGCGCCGCGCAGGGCGCTGCCTACAATTCGCGGTTTCGCGCGAACCCCTGTCCCATGCTCGACATCAACCTGCTGCGCCGTGATCTGGACGGCGTCGTCGCCCGTCTTTCCCGGCGCAAGAACCCGCAACCGTTCCTCGACGTCGAGCGCTTCACCGCGCTCGAAGCCGAGCGCAAGCGCATCCAGACGCGCACCGAGGAACTGCAGGCGCGCCGCAACAGCCTCTCCAAGCAGATCGGCGCCGCCAAGGGCAAGGGCGAGGACGCCTCGGCGCTGATGGCCGAGGTCGGCGGCATCGCTGGCGAGCTCGAGGCGGGCGCCAGGCAGCTCGATGCGCTGCAGGCCGAGCTGCACGCGCTGCTGATGGCGCTGCCGAACCTCCCGCAGGACGAGGTGCCGGTGGGTGCCGACGAGCAGGGCAACGCCGAGCTGCGGCGCTGGGGCACGCCCAGGAGCTTCGAATTCCCGGTCAAGGATCATGTCGACCTGGGTGCGCCGCTGGGCCTGGATTTCGACACCGGCGCCAAGCTCTCGGGCACGCGCTTCTCCTTCCTGCGCGGGCCGGTGGCGCGGCTGCATCGGGCGCTTGCGCAGTTCATGCTCGACGTGCAGACGCGCGAGCACGGCTACACCGAGTGCTACACGCCCTACATCGTCAACCGCGAGATCCTCGAGGGCACGGGGCAGCTGCCCAAGTTCAAGGAGGACATGTTCTGGGTGCTGCGCGGCGGCAGCGAGGAGCAGGCCGAGCAGTACCTGATCAGCACGAGCGAGATCAGCCTGACCAACACCGTGCGCGAGCAGATCCTCGATGCCGCGGCGCTGCCGATGAAGCTCACCGCGCACAGCCCCTGCTTTCGCAGCGAGGCCGGCAGCGCCGGGCGTGACACGCGCGGCATGATCCGCCAGCACCAGTTCGACAAGGTCGAGATGGTGCAGATCACGCGCCCCGAGCAGAGCGACGCGGCGCTGCAGGAGATGGTCGGTCACGCCGAGGCCATCCTGCAGAAGCTGGAACTCCCTTACCGCGTCGTGCTGCTGTGCACCGGCGACATGGGCTTTTCCAGCGCGCGCACCTACGACCTCGAGGTCTGGCTGCCGGCGCAGCAGACCTATCGCGAGATCAGCTCCTGCAGCAACTGCGAGGCCTTCCAGGCGCGTCGCATGCAGGCACGCTTTCGCAACGCCGCGGGCAAGCCCGAGCTCGTGCACACGCTCAACGGCTCGGGCCTCGCGGTCGGCCGCGCGCTCGTCGCGGTGCTCGAGAACCACCAGCAGGCCGACGGCAGCATCCGCGTTCCCGCGGCGCTTCGCCCCTACCTGCACGGCGAGGAATTCCTGCGCGCCTGAGCGCCAGTCACGCCGGTTTGCGGGCGACCCGCCGCGCGTCGGCTAGAATGCGCGGCTGCCCTCGACCCGGGCATCCATCAGGAAAGGTGGCAGAGTGGTCGAATGCGCCGGACTCGAAATCCGGTATACGGTTTACCGTATCGAGGGTTCGAATCCCTCCCTTTCCGCCAGTAAATTACCCCCGCAGCGTGCGTTTAGGTGCAGCAGAGCGACGGGGCAACGCTTCCAAGCCGTTGATTTGACGGCAGTTTCGCCCCTTCGGATACTCCGCTACGTCGCAGCAACGCTGCATTAACGCCGCATCGTGTTGCGGCAGTTAGCGGGGGATGTAGTGGGGGACGAAGCAAACCGCTCCGATGGACCGAAGCCGCGCAAGCCGCGCGCTGGCGCCATCCACGTGCTGAGCACGCGCTCGGTGCGCACGCAAGGCCCAGGCAGCCGCTCCGATGGTGGCGGGCTGGTGCTCGTTGTTCGGCGCGACGGGTCGGCGAGCTGGATCTTCAGGTACACCGCATCGTCCGGCGCGCGCCGGGAGATGGGCCTCGGCGCCTGCCACCGTGGCAGCGATGCGCAGGCCGGCGAGAGCCTGGCCGCGGCGCGGCAGGTGGCCGCACGCGCCCGCGCCGAGCTGCAGGCCGGCACCGATCCGATCGACGCCCGCGCCAGCCGCAACGAGGCCGCCGCCCAGGCGAAGGCGCAGCGGAAAGAGGCCGCTTCGGCGCGGCGCGAGCGTGGAGCCTGGACGCTGGCACGCTGCGCCCGCGAGTACCACGCCCGGGTCATCGAACCCAACCGGACGCCGCGCCACGCTGCGCAGTGGATCAGCAGCTTGGAGAACCACGTTCCGGCCGATCTGTGGCACGCGCCCATCGGTTCGATCACCGCCCCGCAACTGCTGCGCGCCCTGGCTGGCGTGCGGCTGCACGAGCGGGCGCGCAACGTGACCGGCGACGGGCCGCCGCTGGAGACCATCCGCCGCATCCGGCAGCGGCTGGAATCCGTCTTCGCCGACGCGCTCTTTCACGAGCGATGCAGCAGCAATCCCGCCGCCATCATCAAGCGCAAGGTCGCCGAGGAAGTCCTGGTCGACCGCGCCAAGGGAGGCGAAGGCTTCCGCGCGCTGCACTTCACCGAGGCGCCCGTGTTCATGGCCGAGCTGCGCCAGCAGGAGGGCACCGCCGCGCGCGCCCTGGAGTTCCTGACGCTGTGCGCATCACGTACGGGCGAGGTGCTCGGCGCCCAGTGGTCCGAGGTTGACCGTGACGCGGGCCTGTGGCGCATCCCTGCGGCGAGGATGAAGGCGCGCAAGCCGCACACCGTCTACCTGAGCGACGCCGCGCGCAACCTGCTGCAGCAGCAGCGCGGGTTGTCCGCGCGCTGGGTCTTCCCGAGCCCGATGAACGCCGCGCGCGCGCTGTCGAACGCCGCGCTCCTGGCCGTGCTCGACCGCATGAAGTGGCGCGACCGGACCACCGTGCACGGGCTGCGCAAAGCCTTCTCGTCATGGGCCAACGAGACCTGCGCCGGCCGCCACGATGTCATCGAACTGACCCTGGCGCACCGCGACGAGGATGCCGTTCGGCAGACCTACAACCGAGCCCAGTACGCCACCGAGCGACGCGCGCTGCTGGCGAAGTGGGCCGCCTACCTCGGCCAACCGGCAGCCGAGGTGCTGCCGCTGCGCCAAGGAGCTGCAGCATGACCACCGACGACCTCGGCGCCGAGCTGGCGACCTGGCCGCAAGAGTGACCCGACGCCGAGCGGTACTCGGCAACCGGGCCGCGCGGCGCAGCGGCAAAGGCGGGCCGACGAAGTGATGAAGCACCTCGTCGGCCCTGACCACCACGTGAATGGAGTCTCACGCAATGGCTACCCCGATTGTCCCCCGCGCGCCGCGCAGGCCGCGCATCACGCTCACAAACGAGGCGCTCGACCGCCTGGTATTGCTGGGCTTCATCATCTTCATCGTGCTGGCGCTGGTCGGCGTCTTCGACGAGCCTGCCGCGCTGGCGCAGGCCGCCGTGGGCTGCCTGATCTGGATCGACGCGAACGAGCAGCAGCGCGCGGGCGATTTGGGGTTTTTGGTCAGGGCCACGCACGCCTTGAACGGCTGGGCGCGCAGGACGCTGCAGGACGAGCCGGTGCGGACGAACATGGGTGGGCGCCCGTTGCTGGAGGGCTGGGGCGGCACGACTGACGACGTGAGCATCTACGCGCTCGGCCTGGCGGAAGTCGTCAAGGTTCGCGGCGCCCGCGCGCTGGTGCGGCGCATTGAGAACCCAGCGGAGCTGCGGGCCGGCCTCGAGATCATGGGCTGGCCCGAGCTGGCGGGGCGCGGCGATGACTGAGTACACCGTCACCCGCTGGAAGCGCTCGCGCCATTGGGCCGTGATGCGCGGCGACGCGCTCACCACGCTGTGCGTCTACCGCCGCGGCGCCCGCGCGCTGGTGGCGCTGCTGCAGAGCCTGGAGGCCACGCCATGAAGAAACCGAAGTTCCCGCTCGGCCAGTTGCTGATGACGCGCGGCATCGCGAACACGCTGCCGCACGAGCGCTTGCTTGAGTGTCTGCGACGGCACGTGTCCGGCGACTGGGGCCTGGTCGACGGGGAAGACCGGCAGGCGAACGATGACGCGCTCGTGCACGGCGCGCGGCTGCTGAGCGTCTACCTGGTCGACGAGGCCGACGCCGCGGCGGGTTGGTTCTGGGTCATCACCGAGCGCGACCGCTCGGTGACGACCGCGCTGTTGCCGAGCGAGTACTGAGCCGGCAGCACTGTTTCCGCCGCGCCTAGGTCGACGGACCGAAAACCCGCTCCCCCGGCGGGCTGGCGCGGCACCTATCACCGGGGGCGCAAGGGGTGCGCATGACAGACAAACCCGATACCACGCGGCTGCGCGCGCTGGCCCGTGAGCGGCTGGCCCTGCGGCCGGACGTGCTGCGGGCCTTCGAGGCCGAACTTGATAGGCCGGGCATGGGGCGCGCGCTCGGCGACGGCGCCGCGCGGCAAGCGGCCGAGCTGGCGCTCACGGGGCAGCGGCTGGCGGCGCTGTTGGGCTCGCCGCACGCGCGAGACGGCGAGCTACTAGGCGTCGTCGACGCCTTCGCGGGGCGCGCGCCCTCGGCTGAACCGCTGCAGCCGCTGCCCGCTGGCCCGGCACCCGCCGGCCCCCTGCCGCAGCGGCAGCCGCTGATGGAGACAAACCGTCAACGCGTCCTGGCGGCGCTGCGCGCGGCCGGCTTCGACCCCGCCGCGCTGCCTCGTCTTCGTGACGGCGCCACGTGCCCAGCGAAGACGGCGGCGCGAGCCGGCGCGGGGCTGTCCGGTGGCGCCTTCGATCACGCCTGGCGTGAGCTGCTCCGCTCCGGCGTGGTTGCGCGGGAACCCTAGGCGAAGCTCGCCTAGGGGGCGGGGGTTGCCATGCTCAGGGTCGAGGGCGGATCGTCCGCTGGCGCCGCACCTTGCCGCGGCTTTGGAGCACCAACCGATGAAACACGTAAGAGGCGACGCCGTGCGCAGACTCGGCAGCGACCGCGACGCGGCCGCCGTGCTGGGCCTCGGCGAGCGCAAGTTCGCGCAGTTGCTGGCCGACCCGCCGGACTGGCTGCCCGCGCCAATCGACCTTGGGCCGCGCTCGCGGCGCTGGGATCTCGACGGACTGCTGAACGCTGCTCGTGCCCACGCGCCCCGCGGCGAGCTGCGACGGGCCGAGCCGCATCAACTACTGCGCGCGCGGATCGAGCGCATGAAGGCCGGCATCACCACCCCCGACTTCACCAAGGAGGCGAGCGAATGATCACCCAAAAAGGCGAACCCCGCGGGCTGGCAGGCGACGCGGGGCTCAGGGGGCAAAAATCAGCGGGCGCTGACGGTGGCCATTGTGCCACCGGCGCGGCGCTGGCGGCAACGCTGCACCCCTGCCCGCTGTTGACGCTGAGCAACATCTTCGGCGTGCTGCTGGCGCGGCTGCTGCGAGCAGGAGGCGCTTCACGATGACCGCCGAAAACATCCTGCAGCGGCTGCAGAAGGTCCGCCGCACCGGCCCCGGACGATGGAGCGCATGTTGTCCCGCGCACGACGACCGGGCGCCATCCTTGAGCGTCCGCGAGGTCGACGACGGCCGAGTGCTCCTGCACTGCTTCGGCGGCTGCGCGGCCGACGATGTTGTCGCCGCTGTCGGGCTCGAGATGGCCGACCTGTTCCCGCCGCGCCCAGGCAGCCCTGGCGACGGCGCGACGGCGGTTCGCAAGCCGTGGAGTGCATCCGACCTGCTGCGCTTGGCCTCGTTCGAGGCCGGGATCATCGCGATCATCGTCGCCGACATGCTCGCGGGCCGAGAGGTTGACCGGGCGCGGCTGATCGAGGCCGCGCGGCGGCTGGCTGACGTTGCGGAGGCCGCCAATGTTCAATGAACTCGATAGGCTGAACGAGACCGCAGAGCGGCTGCGCCAGCACGCCGAGCAGTCCGAAGAGCGCGACGACGACCATCATCGCAACGTGCCGACACCGGACCCCGCCTGCCTCTACGGCCTGGTCGGGGAAATCGCGCGCGCAGGCGCGGCCGACAACGAGGCGAACCCCTACGCGATTGCGCTGAACGCGATGATCTACGTCGGCTGCGCCATCGGACGCGGGCCGTTCATGGCCATCGGCAACACCTTCCACCACGCGCGGCTTTTCGGCCTGCACGTCGGGCGCAGCGGGCGCGGGCGCAAGGGCGACGCGATGTCGCTGCTGCTGCGCATCGATACCGCCTTGCGCGCGCGCGACGAGCACCTGCGCCCCGCCGTGCACCGCGGCGGGCTTTCCTCGCGTGAGGGCCTGGTCTACCTGATCCACGACGGCGAGGTCGGCAAGGACGGCGAGCAGGTGACACCGCCCGTTCTCGACAAGCGGCTGCTGGTCATCGAAACCGAGTTCGCGAACGTGTTGCACCAGACCGCGCGCAGCGGAAACACGCTGTCCGCCGCACTGCGCGACTGCTGGGACGGCGTGACCATCGCGCCAGCCACGAAGACGGCGCGCATCGCGGCGACCGACCCGCACGTCGCGATGACCGCCGCCGTAACGCCTTCGGAGTTGCTGGCGCTGATCGAGGAGAAGGAACTCTCGAACGGGTTCGCAAACCGGTTCATCACCGTCTACAGCGAGCGCGAGCGACTGGTCGCATTCCCGCTGCCGACGCCCCAAGAAGAAGTCGATCGCCTCGCCGACCACCTCGCCGACGTGCTGAGGTTCGCGCAGGCCGACCGCTGGGCAGAGCGCGACGTGATGCGCGTCGGCATGTCTGCGGACGCAGCGAAGGTCTACGCGGGCTTGTACGAGGACGAGCTGAACCGCGACACCTACGGCGCCCGCGTCAATGCGCTGTTGGAGCGGCGGGCGCCGACGCTGCTGCGGATGGCGATGATCTTCGCGCTCACCGACAAGAGCACCGTGATCGAGGTTCACCACGTGCGGGCGGCGCTGGCGTGGGTTCGGTACTGGGTCGACTCGGTTCGCTTCATCTTCCGCACCGCCGCCCAGGAGGCCGAGCAGGCGGAGGTCGGCGACGCGGCGGCGAGGATCGCGCAGTACCTGCGCGAGCACGGCCGGCGCTCACGAACCCAGATCAGCCGCGAGTGCTTCCGCGGCGGCATGTCCCGCACGCGGATCGACCAAGCACTTGATGAACTTCTGGGCCAAACGCCCCCCGCGATCACGGTCGAAATCGAGGCGCGCAAGACCGGCCCAGGGTCGGCGACGAAGTTCTACGCGCTCACGAACTCGCCGAAATCAGCGAAATCTCGAAACGTGAGCACTGGCGCGGCTTTCGGGACGATTCGAGGGTTCGAACAGCGCCCGAACTCTGCGAATTGTGGGCCGGACGAGGCGACAGAGGGCGCGACCACAATTCGAGAGTTCGAAGAGTTCGAAATCAGCGAATCGGCCGCAAACCCGCATGAATCCTCACGATTCGAGAGTTCGCACAATTCGGACGATTCGACGCGCGACAGCGACCGCATGGAGGCGTTCTGATGGGCGCCCGCGACCTGCTGGCCGACCTGGCTGCAGCCGGCATCCGCGTCGAGGCCGACGGCGCCCGGCTTCTTGTCGGGCCGGCTGACCGGCTGACCGACCGCCACCGCGTCGAGCTGCGCGAGCACAAGGGCGAGGTGCTGGCGCTGCTGGCCGAGCCGGCGCGACCCTTCCGCCTGGCGCCCGCTGACGCCGACGTGGCGCACGCCGACCCCTGGACCGCCGACCAGATCGAGCGCTTCCGGGCTCGCGTGACCGCCATCCAGCGGCGAGGGTTTACCCCGCAGGACGCCGAAGACCTGGCCGAGCTGCTGCACCTGCGCGATCTCCACGCCGACCACCGCCATCTGTGCCTTGAGTGCCAGCACCTGGCGGGAACCTCGGCGACCGGCTGGCGCTGCAGCAACGCCCGGGCTGCCCAAGTGGGCCGCGACCTGCCGCACGAGCTGGCGACGTTGATGCAGAGCTGCCCGGGGTTCAAGGAGGCAGGCCGTGACCGATGACGAGCTGAACCTCAAGCTGGTCCGCGCTCACCTGCGGCTGGCCGAGCTGAAGGCAGAAGGCGTCTACCCCGAGTGGCGCGACGGCGCGCTCTACCCGCCGCGCGACGCCGAGCTGACGCAGGCGCAGTTGGGCTGCCTGGTCGACTGCTGGCCGGCCGCCGCGGCCCTGGTTTTGATCGACCGGGCGCGCGAGAGCAGCAGGCGGGCGGCGACGAGCGGGCCCATGAGGCGCGCGCGATGAGCACGGCGCAGTCCTGGGCCTGGGCGTTGCTGGTGGCCGCGCTGTCCGGCGATAAGCCGCCCGAGTTGCCGCAGTACGCCGAGGTGCGGCGGCACGTGGCGCACGACGAGCGGCTGACCGACGACGAGCGGGCCGAGCTGTTGGCCGACGCGAGCGTGTCGGCGACCGAGGTTGCGTTGGTGTTGGGCGTGACCCGGCAGCGGGCGCACGCGTTGCGGAAGGCGCTGCGCCCCTAGGGGGGGGGTCTGAATCTCTGTGGCCTTGCCTCGTCCGAACCGTGCGGATTCCCGGCTTTCGCTAAACGTCACGAAAAAAGGTCAAACCAATGAAACGAGCTACCACGATAGGAAACACCAATGACTGACTCTGACGCCCTCGCGAACGCGCTGCACGCCGCAGCGACATGGACAGAGCGCAACGGCATCGGCGACGTGCCCGACGTGCTCATCCTCTGCAACGTGCTGCCAACGCCGGCCGTCGGCGCCTGGCGCGCGGGACTGGACGCCGTGCCCATGCGGCAGAAGCTGGGCGACGACGACGTGGAGCTTTGCGAAGCCGTCGGCCCGGCAGTCGAGGCGATTCTGCGGCGCGGCGGCGAGCACGCGCGGGCCGTACTCGAACATTGCAGCGGCGAGCACGCGCGGGCGCGGCTGCGCGCCATCGTTGACCCCGGCCGCGGCTGCGTGGTGCTGCAGATGGTCGAGCACGGCGACGCGCACGTCATCGGCGCACTGCTGCCCGAGATGCCGGCCGAAGAGCTGCACTGAGCTGGACTCTTGCGGGCGAAAAGTCCGGCGTGGGATAATGCGCACGTCGGCACCGCAACGCCCCGCCTGCCCCCGACCCGGACCCGCACAGCGGCCACCCGGTCGGCCAAACCAGACGCCCACGCGCTGCACCCGCACGCCGACACCGCGCCCGCGCTCGTGCGTCGGGCATCTTCATCTTTGCGGGTGCTGCGCCAGTTCAGAGAGACAGCACCCGCCTTCCGCACAGGAGGCAGCATGTCTGCATACCCCGAAATTCATGCCAGCGTCACGGCGGCAAACCGCAGCAAGATCGAGCGCGTCCACGATCTGCGCGCACGCGCTCAAGCGCTCGTCGAGCGGCAAGAAGCGGTCATGGGCAACGCCGACAAAGAGGGCCGCGAGCTGACCGCGGCCGAGAGCCACGCCTACAAGCGGCGCGCGACCGAGATCGACGGACTTCTCGAAGAGGCCGACGAGCTCGACCGCGAGCTGGATCAGCCGGTCAACCCCCGCGCTGGCGGTTCGCTGAGCGACCCCGTCGGCGGGCTCGGCAGCCACCGGCAGCCGGTCTACGGTGCGGCTGCGGGCACGCACGGAGGGCGGACCTTCGCGCGGACCTTCGGCAATCCGCGCGACCCCTACAACAACCAGTTCCGCAGCCTGCAGGACTTTTGCCGCGCGGTGGCGAACGCCGGCGCCGGGAAGTTCGACCAGCGACTGCAGAACGCTTCGTACAACCCCATGGTTGAGGACGTCGGCTCGGCTGGCGGCTACCTGGTGCCGCTGCCCTATCTCGGGCCGCTGCTCGACGGGTCGCTTGAGCGGGAAATCGTCCGTCCGCACGCGCTCGTGATCCCGACGACCGGCGCGACATCCATCGTGCCAGGCTTCGACACGACCGACCGCACGGGCGGCAAGCGGTCCGGACTGCAGATGTACTGGACGGCCGAGGCGACGGAGCTCACGCACCAGCGCGGCGAGGCGCGCGAGATGAGCATCCAGACCAACAAGGGCAGCATCTTCGTGGTCTGCTCCAACGAACTTCTGTCCGACGCACCGGGCTTCGACGCGGCACTGCTCGACGCAATGACGCGAGCGACTGCGGCGGGACTGGACGCGGCCTTTCTGAACGGCAGCGGCTCGGGGCAGCCGCTGGGCGCCTTCCACGGGCCGGGAGCCATCGTGGTAAACAAGGTCAGCGGCCAGGTCGGCGGTACTCTGCAGCTCGAGAACCTGGCCGCGATGGCTGGACGCCTGAACCCCGAGAGCTGGAGCCGCAGCCGTTGGGCCGTGCATCCGACCGTGGTCCCGGCGCTCTACATGATGAGCTACACGATCGCAAACCGGGCGAACTCCGAAACCGTTGGTGGCAGCCACGTCCAGGCGGTGAGCCAGGCGGGCGATGGTTCGCTGGCGATCTTCGGCAGGCCGGTGGACGTCAGCGACGCGCTGGAGCCGCTGGGCACGCAAGGCGACATCATCTTGTGCGACTGGAGCCGCTACATCATTACGCTGCGCCAGGACGTCCGACTGCAGCGGGATTTCAGCCAGTTCTTCAGCAGCGACTCGGTGGCCTTCCGACTGACCGTGCGACTCGGCGGACAACCGGCAGACCCGGCGCCGATCAAGCTGCGCGACGGAGCGAGCACGACCGCCGCCTTCGTGGCGTTGCAGACTCGCAGTTAAGCGTCAGCCGGCCGAGCCCCCCTTTCCTCGGCCGGGGCATCGGGCACCGGGGCAACCCGGAGCCGGTCACGCCCGGGCGCTCCAGCAGCGCATGGTGACCGGCATCTTCGGCCGCCTGCGGGCGGCTTTTCCGCGCCTGGCCTGTGGATCAAGCGGCCAATTGGCTGTTTGATCGCGGGCGAATCAGCACGCCAGCCGGTCTGCGTCCGCGCCTGCGACTCAGACCAGCCCCTACGCCCAGGCCTCGCCGACGGCGGCACGATGCTGGCGGCGCGGTCGAGCGCGTCCGGCTCCGCGACACGTTCAAACGTCCAAGCCGGCGACGAATGAAGTAGCCAAAGCTGGCGGGCATGCCAAGGCTGCTACGTCCGAGCCTGCGACAAAGCAGCATCCCCCCACGCCGAGGCCTCGGCCGACACCGGCACGACGAGGCAGCAGGCAGGCGCACGAGCTGCTGGCGGCACCGGGGGACAAGCTGGCGGGCGCAGACCGCGCCATGCCGCAAACCATTCGCTGATGCGGGGCTTGACGGTCTCCCTTTCCGCCAGGATTGCGTTCAGCGGCCCCGGCATGGCCATCAGCACCGGGCCGAACGATTCCATCAGAGCCCCGCGATCCGGGGCTTTTTGCTGGTCGGCGCGCGTGCTCGATCGGCCATCTTGTCCTTCGGCGCGATCAAGGCCCCAGCGCTCGGCGCGAACATGACGAACGTGTAGGCTGGCGACATCGATCTGGACGATGAAGGGGAAGCACGATGTCCGAGAGAGTGAACCTGGGGAAGGCGCTGCCGGAGCTCTACAAGACGGTGGCCCAGCTCGACAAGCTTGCGGCCGAAGCGGCACGCGCAGCCGGCGTCTCGGAGCGTCTTTCGCACCTGATCCGCCTTCGCGCCTCGCAGATCAACGGCTGCGCGTTCTGCACCCGGATGCACACGCGCGACGCGATCGCCGTCGGCGAATCGGTCGACCGCATCAGCGTCCTGCCGGCGTGGCGCGAGACGAGCTATTTCGATCCCAAGGAGCAGGCTGCGCTGGAGCTGGTCGAAGCGATCACACTGGTCGCCGACGGGCACGTACCCGACGAGGTCTACGAGCGCGCGTCCGGCAGTCTGTCGTCCGACGAGATTGCGGCCATCGAGTGGCTTTCGATCGTCATCAATGCGTGGAACCGGATCGCGATTGCCAGCCGCTACCCCGTCGGTGAGTGAGTCGGGGCGCCGCTCTCAGTACGCGCGACCGTCCTTGTGCGCGAACACCCAGCGGCCTTCCACCAGCAGGGCCTGCAGGTCGTCATCGGGATAGTGCACGGTGTCGCCCGCGCTGCGATCGCCGATCTCGAGGTAGAGCACGGGTTCGGCGGTCGGGTTCAGCAGCTGGTGGGCCTCGCCGCCGGCACGAAAGCCGGCGCACATCCCAGGGGAGAGCGGCGTGTCGCCGGCGTCGGTGCGAAGGACCGGGTGACCCTGCAGCACGTAGACGAATTCGTCCTGCGCCGTGTGCGCGTGCCGCAGCGCCGAGACCGCGCCGGGCGCCAGTTCGGTGAGGTTGACACCGAAGTTGGAAAGACCGAACACCGCGCCGAGCGCACGCTTGCTGCGCCCGGCCATGCGCGAGGCGAAAGGTTCCGGATAGTTCGATGGCGTTGCGCGCGGCGCGACGTCGGCGGCGTGAACGGCAATGGGGTGGGTGGCGAGGGCCATGGCCTTGGAGGGCTTGATCGTTGTCCGTGGTCAAGAACAATCCGCGCGCGACGACGCGTCAACGGTTCCGATCCATCATGCACCAGGAAGCTTGCGCGTTTCGGGTACGGCGGAATCTGATTGGCAATGCGTGCACCCGACCCGCCGCGCCCTGCGCGGTTGCCATGGTTTGGCCGGCGGCCTGCGCAGACGGGTCCTTCGGTTGACGTCATGGGTGTGTGACGTTGTAATACGTACGATCCAGACGCGAGGAATTCAGCATGTCGGCGGTACTCACCGTGCGCCTGACCGATGAGGAGGCAGAAGCGATCGATCGCCTGGTGCGCGCCACCGGCAAGAGCCGCAGCCACCTGGTGCGCGAAGCGCTGCGCGCGCAGGCGCTGCGTGAGACCTTGCGTCTCATCCAGGAAGACCTGGGGCCGCAGGCACGGGCCGCGGGCTGGCTCAGCGAAGAGGACATCCTGCGCGACGTGTCGTGAGGGTGTTCTTCGACACCAACGTCTGGCTCTCGGCGGTCGTGTTCCCGGGGCTGTGCGCTGAATTGCTGCTGGAGGTCGACGCGCGCGATCACCGCCTGCTGACCAGCGCGCTTGTTCGGAACGAAGCGCACGAAGTGCTGCGACGCAAGTTCGCGCGTCATGAGCTTGCGCTCGAGCGCTTCGATGCCCTCTGGGCGTATGCCGAGCTCGTCGACGACGTGCCGGAGCCGGCCGACGACCCTGACGTGCGTTTGCTGGCGGCGGCATCCGCCGCGCGTGCGGATGTCTTCGTGACCGGGGATCAGCGGCTGCTGAGCTGGGCCGCGCGCGATGCGATGCGCATCGCCTCTCCACGCCAGGCCTGGATGCTTTTGACGACGTCGCTTGCTCGCTGAGGCATGGAACACCTCGGATGTCGTCCGGCCTGCATTGCTTTCGGGCCGGGTCGCTGGCGGATCCGGTACAAGGCTGCTGAGGTGAAGATCCGGTGACAACGCCTGTGCGTTCGCGGCCGGAGGACCCCGCAGGTCTCACCGAGGCCGAGGCCGCCGCACGGCTGGCCGAAGTCGGACCCAACGAGATCAGCGAGCATCGCGAGAGCCTGCTGCGGCGCGCGCTGGGCAAGCTCTGGGCGCCGGTGCCGTGGATGCTCGAGGCCGCGGTGGTGCTGGAACTCGCGCTCGGCAAGATTGTCGAGGGCGCGATCATCGCCGCCCTCGTCATCTTCAACGCGGTGCTCGCGCTGCTGCAGGAGGGCCGCGCGCGCACGGCGCTGGCGGCGCTGAAGTCGCGCCTGGCAGTGAACGCCTCGGTGCGCCGCGATGGCGTCTGGCGCACGATCCCGGCGCGCGAACTCGTCCCGGGCGACCGCGTCAAGCTCTCGCTCGGTGCGGTCGTCCCCGCCGACGTGCGCCTGCTCTCGGGCACGGTGCTGGTCGACCAGTCGATGCTCACCGGCGAGTCGCTGCCGGTGCAGGCGCAGCCGGGCGGCCAGACCTGGGCAGGCGCGCTCGTGCGCGGCGGCGAGGCCGAAGCGGAGGTCACCGCCACCGGCGCGCGCACGCGCTTCGGGCGCACCGCGGAGCTCGTGCAGAGCGCGCACGTGCAGGGCACGCAGCAGAAGGCGGTGCTGCGCGTCGTGCGCAACCTGGCGCTCTTCAACGGCGTCGTGATCCTGCTGCTCGTCGTGCACGCCGCCTGGCAGGGCCTGCCGCTGTCGGCGATCGAGCCGCTCGTGCTGACGGCGTTCCTCGCCTCGATCCCGGTCTCGCTGCCGGCGACCTTCACGATGGCCGCGGCGCTCTCGGCGCACGCGCTGGCCGCGCGCGGCGTGCTCGCCACGCGCTTGTCGGCGCTCGACGAGGCCGGCAGCATCGACCTGCTGTGCTCCGACAAGACGGGCACGCTGACGCAGAACGCCCTGCGCGTCGTGCAGGTCCAGCCTTTCGACGGGCTGGACGAAGCGCGGCTGCTGCACTGGGCGGCGTTGGCCAGCTCCGACGCTGGCGCCGACCCGGTCGACGCGGCGATCCGCAGTGCCGCGGGCGCGGTGCCCGAGCTGGCGAGTCGACGCAGCTTCCAGCCCTTCGATCCCGCGACCAAGCGCGCGCAGGCGCTGGTTGCCGATCCCAGCGGTCGCCTCCAGCAGGTGACGAAAGGGGCGTTCGCGGTGGTCGCGGAGATCGCCGACGCCGATGCGGCGCAGCGGCAGGCTGCGCAGGCGCTCGAGGAAGCCGGCCACCGCGTGCTGGCGGTGGCCTTGGGCGACGCGCGCGACGAGCCGCAGGCGCCTGCCGCCGGGAGGCCGCGTCTCATCGGCCTGATCGCGCTTGGTGATCCGGTGCGCCCGGACGCCGCGGCACTGATCGGCCAGCTCGCGAGTCACGGCGTGCGCGTGATGATGGTCACCGGCGACGCGCCGACGACGGCCGCGGCCGTCGCGCGCACGCTCGGCATCCAGGGCTCGGTGTGCGCGCGCCCCACGCCGGTTGCGGGAAGCACGCTCGCGCCGGCGGATGGCGCGGACAGCGCCGGCGCGGGTGCCGAGCCAGAGGCGCTGACGCCCGAGCCCGGCTGCGGCGTGCTGGCCGGGGTGCTGCCGCAGGACAAGTTCGAGCTCGTGCGCACGCTGCAGCGCCAGGGGCACACGGTGGGCATGTGCGGTGACGGCGCCAACGACGCACCGGCGCTGCGCCAGGCGCACATGGGCATTGCGGTGGCGCAGGCCACCGATGTGGCCAAGGCCGCCGCGGGGCTGGTGCTGACGACGCCGGGCCTGGCCGGCGTGGCCGACGCGATCGACGAGGGCCGGCGCGCGTTTCGCCGCGTGCAGACCTACACGCTGAACTCGATCATCAAGAAGGTCGCGACCGTGCTCTTCATCGCCGCGGGCTTCATGATGACGGGCCAGGCGGTGCTCACGCCGCTGCAGATGATCGTGCTGCTGGTCGTCGGCGACCTGCTCTCGATGGCCATCACCACCGACCGCGCGAGCGCTGCACCCAAGCCCAACGTCTGGCGCATCGGGCGGCTGACCGCCGCGGGCATCGTGCTGGGTCTTGGCCAGCTCGCCTTCGCGCTCGCGGCGCTGGCCTGCGGCGCCTACGTGCTGCGCCTCTCGCCCTCGGCGCTGACGACGCTGGCCTTCCTCACGCTCGTTTTCGCCGGCCAGGCGACGATCTACGCGATCCGCGTGCGCGAGCGGATCTGGGAAACGCTACCGGGGCGATGGCTCGTCGTCGCGACCATCGTCGATCTAGCCATCGGCATCGGCGTGGCGATGAGCGGCGTGCTCGGCGCGCCGCTTGGCGCGGGCCTCGTGCTCGCGCTGCTGGTGGCGTCGGTCGTGCTCGCCTTTGGTCTCGACGGCCTGCGGCGTCTTGCGTTCGCGCGTCTGCGCGTGCATTGACAAGACGCGCGCCTACGCGTGCATCAACGCAAACGTCAAGCCGCGCAGCGCTGCAACTCGCGTCGCCTGAGCCGGGGTACCAGGCTGCCGACGAGCAGAAGACCGATCGACATCGACGCCCAGGTCGACACCTCCGGCACCGCGGTCACGGTGCGGGTAAAGAGACAGCTTGTGTCGCCCGGACCACAGTTGGTCTGCCAGTCCACCTCTGCGTGCAATGTGTTCCCGTCAGCGTCCAGGCCGACGAAATTCAGCGTGAGACCGGTTCGTTCGAAGGTGTAGGTCCCCGCTGCGACTGGTCCCGCGGAGGGGGTGAACACGCCGAAGAGGTAGCTGTACTGTTGGCCCGGTTGCAAATCGAACGAGGTAAGGAAGTTGACGCTGGGTTTGCCGGGCAGGCTTGAGAGGTGAAAGCTAAAGTTGTAGGGCGGGCCGTCGATGCATGACGCGGTGAAGGTCCCGCTGCATCCGAACCAGGTGTTCAAATAGATTTCGCTGTAGCTCGTGAAATCCGCCCAAACCATCGTTCCTGGGTTGGCGCTCGAGTCGTAATAGCCTTGGCTTGGAAGGTCGGCCGGATCCAGGCCGAAGTCCTGGGCGTTCTGGTCGAAGGCCAGCGCGCTGCTGCTGGAAGGGATCGACATGGTCACCCAGACTTCCACGCTGTCGTTGGGCCCGACCGTGCCCGACGGCGTGGTGAATGCCAGATCCACCGTCGGCAATGCGGCATTTGCCGAGCACGCGAACGCCACGCAAGATGCAGCGATGGCGCCCAGTCTCAGAAATCGGCTCATGATGTTCCCCCTAGACGAGCGTTTGCGCGGACTCATCGTCGACAACGGGGCAAAAGCTAGCGAGACGAGGGTAGAGCGTCAAGGGCGACCCCCATGAACAAGGGGGGGGGCGATGAGGGTCTGCGTGATGGCGGACTGAGCAACCGTCAGACGCAGCGCGAGGTCCGGATGCCTGTTCACTTCTGCCCCGGTGTCGGCGCCACAGGTCTGGCACGCTCCTGCCCCTGCAGCCGCCACACCCAGATCAGATCGAGTGAATTCTCGGCACCGGATTGCGCGCGCAGCGTGAAGCGCTGGGCGATGCGGTAGATCAGCTGCCAGGAGCCGCTGGTGGCGTTGACGCCGCGCTCGTAGCCGACGTACCAGCGCCGAGAGAGCTGCTTGCCCAGGCTGACGACGGTCTCGCGCACATTGCCCTCGCCGGTCTCGTGCACGCTGATGGTGTCCAGGCCGAGGGTGCGCATCAACGTGTCGGTCGGCGCCTCGCCTTCGCCGGCCAGCAGCGCCACGGCGACGCGCTGCAAGAGCGCGGAGTCGGCGCGATCCAGGCCGTCGGAAGGGCGGCCCAGGACCAGCCAGCTGAGCTTGTCGGACTCGCTCAGATCGGTGTTGGAGTACAGCCGCACGCGCGGATTCGTCAGCGTGCCGGTGATGGCCACGCCGACCTCGATGTCGATGTTGGGACGCAGGGCGAGCACGTCCAGCGTCGGGTTCTCGACGTCGCCGCTGAAGATGACGCGGCCGCGCGCGATCTCGAGCTTCTGGCCGTAGGCCGAGTACTGGCCTCCAACGGTGTGCATGCTGCCTTCGAGCGTGAGCCGGCCGGCGCGGCTGCCCACGAGGAGCTTGCCGCCAAGCGTCGTGTCGAGGCCGCGGCCGTGCACGCGCAGCTTCTCGCCGAGGTCGAGTTCGACCGCCACCTGCACGTTGCGGCGCGAGCTTGGCGCTGCAGCGGCGGGGGTCCGATCGCTTTCGAAGCTGGCCCGGCGCAGCACGACGTCGTCGTCGAGCGAGGGCGCGTCGCTGCGGCTGAGATCGATCAGGCCCTCGTCGATGCGGACGCGCCCCTTCAGGTCGGGCTTGGCGTCGACCACGTCCATCGTCAATTCGCCGCTGGCGACGATCTGCCGGTCGATGCGACCGAGCACGCGCAAGCGTTCCGCGTTCAGTGTCAGACGGCTGGGCGCACGGCCGCTCAGGTCGATGTGTCCGCCGATGCGTGCGCTGCCCTCGCCGCTGCGCAGCGTGAACTGCTCGATCTCGGCCGACGCCCCGTGCAGGCGCAGCTGCGCCTGCCCCTGGGACACGTCGACGCCCAGCAGCAGGTTTCGCACCGCGACGTCGCTCGCGCGCATCTGCCCTTCGTAATCGGGGGCGCCGACGCGTCCGCCGACGCGGGCGACGGTGTGCAGCTGGCCCGAGAGGCGCCAACCCGGCGGCAGCCAGTTGCCCCAGATCCCAAGGTTGGATACATGCGCCTGCACGAGTCCATCGATCGGCGTGTCGGCGTCGGGCCAGCGTTGCTCGGCGCGCGTCTGGAGGTTCAGGCGCGCCGCGGCCTCGCCCAGCGTACGCCCGGCAAAGGCGGCTGCGAGCTGCCAGCGGCCCTGGTGGGCGCTGGCGATCAGCTGCAATTCGCTCAGGCCGAAGGGCGCACTGGCGTTCTCCTCGGACAAGCGCAGGTCGCCGTCTCGGCGCTCGAAGACGATGTCGGCGTCGACCGTCTCGGCCACGCGCAGATCGACGCTGCCGGCCAGGCGCAGATCGCCCTGCCAACCCAACTTGGGCTGCAGCCGTGCCAGCAGCGGCGCGAGCGGAAAGGGCTCGAGCTGCGCGCGCAGCGCGAATGCCGCCCGCCGGCCGCTCAGGTCGACGTGCACCTCGTCCCAGCGCAGCGCACTGGCGTCGGCCAGGCGCAGGCGGCCGGCGTCGGCACGCAGTTCCTGCAGACCGTCATGCCCGTCGAAGCGCAGTTCCAGGCCCAGGTCGCGCGCTTGTGCCCACGGCTGTGCGCCGGAAAGCGCTTCCAGCCCGGTTCCGCTCCAGGGCAGCAGCGCGATCTGCGCACCGCGTGCGCTCCAGCGCCCGCCGGAGCGACCGTCCCCGACCCACTGCCCATCGGCGCCGACCTGCAACAGGGCGCCACTGCCCGCCTGCAAGCCAAGTCCGGTCTGCAACGCCGTCGAGGGCTGCACCGGCAGCACGGCGGTCAGCTCGAGCCGGTGTTGGCGCCAGGTGCCGCGCAGCTGCGCGAGCAATCGCTGGATCCGCTGCTCCTGCTGCGCCAGGTCCTGCGCTTGCAGTTCCAGCGACAGCGGCTGTTCGCTGCGGGTGTCGAAGCCCCATTGCGCACCTGCGCTGCGTGCCTGCAGCGTCGCCGTGCGCAGATCCTGCAGTTGCGCACGCCCGCTGCTGCGCACCGCGGGCCAGCGCCCGTCGATCGAGAACGTCGCCTGAGCGCTGCCGGCTTGCGGCGCCCACTCGGCAAGGTCGGGCAGCAGGCGCACGATCGGTGCCAGCGTCGCCAACCTGGATGCCTGCAGCTCGAACTGCAGGTGGTCGTCGCGGCCATCGCCCAGCGGATTGCCCTGGCCCTGCACCGAGAGCCGGTTCTCGCCGAGCTGGAGCGTCGCCGCAAGGGTCGACGGCCGTCCCGGGGCGTCGCCGCCGGTGGGCTCCTGCCCAAGCTCGAGCGCGAGCGCCAGCGGCACCCCGGCGATCTGCGAGCGCTCGAGGTTCAGATGCCCGCGTCCGGTCAATTCCTGCGCCAGCGCCAGCGGTGGGAGCGCGAGGACCTTGTCCGGCATGGCCAGGTCCAGCGCCCAGCTTCCCGAGATCCGGTGCCGGCCTTGGCGCCAGGCCGAGCGCTCGGGCCCCGGCCACCAGGGCAGCGGGTCGAAGTCGGCGAGCTTGCCGCTCGTGCGCATCTGCCACGCATCCTTGCCGCTGCGCTGCGCGTCGAGCTCGAGCGTGGCGTGCGCGCTGCCGGCCTGCGCCCGCAGGCTGCGCACGAGGAGGCGGCGGGCATCGGCCTGCGCGTCGACGACGACGCTGACCGGCAGCGGACTGCCTTCGATGCGGCCGTCGAGCGTGCTGCGCAGCTCGACGGCCAGCGGCGTGCGGGGCTTGCGGATCTTCGGCTGCGCATCCGCCGCCTGTGGGTCGGGCGGAGGCAGGCCGCTGACCGTGAACGCAAGCGGCCCGCTCAGCTCCATCGTCGCCGCGCGGCCGTCCAGGCGCTGGGGCTGCAGGCCGTCGATCGTGCTCTGGATCTGCAGCTGGTCGTTGAGCCAGGCTCCGCTGCCCTGCCAGCGGCCGGCGTTTTCGGCTCCGCGCGCGAACTGGACGTCGAACGACTCGATCAGCAGGCGGCTGCGGTCGCCCGCGGGGCTCCGCAGCCGCGCGTGCAGCCGGCGCGCCGGCACGCGGCCTTCGTCCCAACGTCCGGGCTGCGCGTTCTCCAGGTCGACGCTTGCGGCCAGCGGACCATCCATCGACTGGGTGTCGATGTCCATGCGCCCGGAGAGCGCCGTGCGCGGTGCGCTGCTGGCCAGCGCCCTCAGGTCCAGCGCCTGGGTCGAGAGCTGCAGCCGGCCCAGCGCCCAGGCCTGCAGCGGTGTGATCGTGGCCTGCACGTCGAGCGCCGGTGCGGCCGCGCCGCGGCTCGCCGAAGTGCCGCGCAGGCGCGCCTGCAGTTCGAACCGCGCAAGGGGTCCGCTCGCCTGCACCTCGGCATCCCAGGCCGGGTCCTGCCCGCGTGAATCGATGCGGGCCTGCATCCGCAGCGGGAAGGGCGCGCGTGCACCGAGGAGGACGGCGCCACTGACCCGCGCGCGGTCGACCTCGAGGGCGAGGGTCTCGGCTTCGTAACCGCCATCGCGGTCCTGCCACAGCCGCAGCCGCTGGCCCTGCACCGTCCGCATCGCGGGCAGCGTGTCGATCTGCAGCTCGTCCACCGACGCCTGCTCGATCTGGATGCGCAAGGGCAGGTCCAGGGTCGCCGGCATCTCGATCGGGCGGGGGCCGGCGGGACCGGTGTCGACCTCGACGCGCCTTGCCTGCAAGCGGGCGACGTCGAGCCCGATCCACTTGCCGGGCGCCGGATGCCAGTGCCACTGCAGGCCTTCGCCGACGAGGCCGTCGATCGCCACATGCTGCTGGTTCTTGTCCCAGCGCACGACGAGGCGCCGGGCGGCAAAGCGGTCCGAAAGCAGCGCGCCCTCGCTGCCCGTGACCTCGAGCCCGGGGATGCGTGCGAGCAGCCAGGACGTGCCTTCGGGGCTGCGCAGCAGCCACAGCGCCGCGGCACCCAGCACCGCGGCCAGGATGGCAGCCAGCAGCGCCATCGAGAGCATCGGCAGCGCGAGCTGCCAGGTGGCGCGCAGCGCCCCGCCCGGCGCGACCGGAATCGGGGCGCCGGGATCGGAGGGAGGTCGCGGTTCGCTCATGCCGGGACTCAGAACGCGATGCCGACGCTGAAGTGCAGGCGGAAGTGCTGCACCTCCTGCCCGTAGGCGATGTCCAGCCGCAGCGGGCCGACGGGGCTGCGCCAGCGAATCCCGACGCCATAGCCGAGCGCCGGATTCAGGTTGCGGAAGCTGTGGCCGGCGCGCCCGGCGTCGACGAAGACCGCGCCCCAGAGCGAAGGCATGCTGGCGATGAAGGGACGCGCGAACTCGATGCTGCCGGTGGCCAGCACCGGCCCGGAGCCGACCACCCCGTTGGTCACCGGCCCGAGCGTGCGGTAGCCGTAGCCGCGGACCGAGTCGTCGCCTCCGGCGCGGAAGAGCTGCGACTCGGGTGCCGCCACGCCCTGTGGCAGGAACACCTGCCCAAGCTCGATGCGCGCCTGACCGTACCAGGACTGGCCGAGCGGCTGGTAGACCGTGAGCCGGCCATAGGTACGCGCGAAGGGGCCGCTGCGCGAGGCGCTGCCGTGCGAGCGGCCGAGCCCGCCCTGCAGCGCGAGCGTGTAGCCCTCGGTCGGCAGCAGGATGCTGTCCAGATGGCGGAAGGTCAAATGGACGTTGCCCGAGACGGCGAAGGTCCAGACGCTGCCGGCATCGGTGCTGCGCACGCCGCGCTCGACTTCGGCGAAGACCAGCCGCTCGCGCACGCGCGTGTCCTGGCTGCGGCCCAGCCGCAGCCGCTGCGACATCACGACGTCCTGCGATGAAACCAGGCGCTCGATCGCGCCGCCGAGCAGCCAGCGACTGAAGCGCTCACCCGGGTGCGTGCTGACCTCGCCGTTCCAGGCCTGGCGCACGCGGCCGAGCTCGAACTGGTTGCTCGACGAGACCGAGTAGCCGAGGACGCGCCGGTAGACATGTTCGAGCGAGGCGCGCGGGCCGGTGTTGGCGCTGATGCCCACACCGACGATGTAGACCTGCATCGCCTGCTCGCGCAGCTGCACGAGCACCGTTGCCGCGTCGGCACGCGTCGGATCCGGGTCCAGCGTGACGCTCACGCTCTCGAAGAGCCCGGCGCGCTGCAGTCGATCCTGGTACTCGAGCAGCAAGGCCTCGGTGAGCGGCGTGCCCGCCGGGAATTCGGCCAGCGCCAGCACCGTCGACTCGTCCTGCTGCTGCAGTCCCTGCACGCGGATCGCGCCGCTTCGAAAGAGGGGCCCGCTGTCGGCCACCAGGAACAGACGCGCAGTGGCGGCTTCGTCATCGATCTCGGCGGCGGTGCCGCTCCAGACGGCGGCGGCGTAGCCGGCGGCGCGCAGGCGCGCCAGCGTCGCGGTCTTGGCGTCGCGCCAGTCCTCGTCGCGAAAGGCGTGGCCCACGGGCAGCGCCCAGGCGTGTCGCAGCCGTTCCAGCACATCGATCGCGTGCGCATCAGCGGCCAGGCGTTGCACCTCGAGCTCACCCTGCACGTCCAGGGTCACGTGCTGCACGTGCACCTGCGGCCCCGCCTGCACATGCACGCGCACGGTTTCCGGCTGGCCCGCGGCGGGCACACCTACCCGCTCGACGCTCACCTCCGGGCGGAAGTAGCCCTCGGTGCGCAGGAGCTCGCGCACGCCCGAAGGCGTGGCGTCGACGAGGCGCTGCAGCTCGGTGTCGGTGACGGCGTCGCCGCGCGAGAGCCGTGCCAGCCGCGAGAGCTCGAGGTGTTGCTCGAGCAGCGCCCGCAGCGGCGCCGGGGCGTCGATCTCGACCCGGACCACCGGCATCGCGTCCTGAGCCGTGCGCGTGCCGCCCGTCGTGCTGCCGGGGCGGGCGGCATCCGCAGGGGCACCGGGCGTGTCACCCAGCACGGCGCAACCGCCCAGAGCCAGCGCCAGCGACGAGAGCAGCCCCAGCAGCGCCGCCCGCGCACGGGCCGGCCAAGGGGCGGGCGCCGCGCGCGCCCGCGGCCTCATTTGCTGAGCAGCCGCATCGCGCCTTCGAGCCCGGCCAGCGTCAGCGGGAACATGCGCTGGTTCATCAGTTGCTGGACGATCGCGATGCTCTGACGGTACTGCCAGACACCCTGCGGCTCGGGGTTGATCCAGGCGAAGTGCGGAAAGGCGTGGGTGAGGCGCTGCAGCCACTCGGCGCCGGCCTCCTCGTTGTTGTACTCGACGCTGCCGCCGGGCTGCAGGATCTCGTAGGGGCTCATCGTCGCGTCGCCGACGAAGAGGAGCTTGTAGTCGCGGTTGTACTTGCGGATCACGTCCCAGGTCGGGAACTTCTCGCTGTAGCGGCGGCGGTTGTTCTTCCACATGAAGTCGTAGACGCAGTTGTGGAAGTAATAGAACTCGAGG